>Ga0172368_10001124_pt1 | contig 37352 bp, 34 predicted proteins | sample Lak11m_FD_114540 | JGI IMG/M metagenome (GOLD analysis project Ga0172368, IMG submission 114540) | Freshwater microbial communities from Kabuno Bay, South-Kivu, Congo - kab_022012_11m | ecosystem: Environmental > Aquatic > Freshwater > Lake | place: Democratic Republic of the Congo: South-Kivu... | reverse complement strand
GAAAATTATGAAGAATTTAAGAATGTAATAATGAAGTCAGAAAACCTAATATTTATTAGGACTGAGGTCAAGATTAGATCAGTCAGAGGAGAATTTTAGCCGAAGATTAGACACAACCAATATTTCCACTTCTATCTCCGAAGTATATTATATTATCCTGTAAAATTAGTGAAGACCCTATTTTGGCATTCATTTTCATTGTCCAATTTAAGGTACCATCTTTTTTATCTAATGAATAAACTGTTCCATTGAAGGAAGCAAAATAAATTTTATTATCTTTACTAACCGGTTTTGAGAATATTGCATCATCAGCAATAAATTTCCATTTTAAGACAAAGCTTGAAAGGTCAATAGCATTTATACTATTACTGGTGACGATATAGAGATTATTTCCTTCTACTAAGATAGGTAAAACCGCTGTAGAAGCATATGGAACACCTATCACTGACATTTTATCCGTTTTTATATTAATTACATATATTTGTGTGAATGAACCCTGAGAGGTTGCAGCATAAAGTGTGTCTTCTATAATTTCTATAGAATTGGGTGTGATTGGAAGCTCTTTTTTCCATGCAAGAGATGATCCATTAATATTTATGGCATATACACCTTTGCCTGAGGATACATAAATGAGATTATTTTTCATTGCTATTTCTTTTATCTTTTCACCGACATCGTATTTCCATATAATATCCATTTTATGGGGCTTATCGGGCATTCGCTGAATGATACTTGATTGATTATATGAACCACCTATGTCTCCTAGGTATACAGATGAACCATCTAAAATCTGGTGGTTACTAATGCTAATGTTTTTAACAACTATGCCATCGATTAAAAGTGTATAGTTATTGAGTGGTTTTGTTTCATAGGGTGTGCCTTCGGTGGCATAGGGAACAACAAGTGAGAAATTGCCATTGGCATCAGATACTGCTTTACTAATGTAATTAAATGTTCTATTTTTATTCGTGCCTACGAGGACTGAAATGAAAAGGCTGGCATTTGGTGGAGCCACTCCTATTATAGTCGTTCCAGGAACATACTCAAAGATTTTTAATTTTTTTAGGTTTGTTTTATCCAACCAGGTAGTATTTGACTCGTAAACAAGTCGATAATGTAATAATGCATCTGCCTGGGTTTTTAATGGATTTTCAATGGATGAACCATCAAGCAGGAATAATCTGGCATAAACAGTATTATAATAGTTATTGTTTAATAGCTTAATGGAGACTGGGGTAGGAATTGGTATATCTAAGGTATAATAATAATTTGATTCATTCTCATCAGCTATTTCAAGTACAGCTCCATATTTCCCATAAATGAAATCCTTGTAGCCATATCCGGTTTCATCATCAACGATAACATATCTTGTCTTTTTTTTGTCTAATATATCATTTGCTTTTTTTTCAGTATCCACCACAAAGTATTGAGCAGCTGTAGAAGTTCCTGCCTGGAAATTATTGGCAACTACGGGACGATGTGCTACGTATTCAATCCAGTTCCCATAGTCCCACCATGCCATTATACTGTATTCAGGCTTTTCAGTCGGGTTATCATAAAAACTTGTAGTAGGTGTATTATTTCGCATCCAGAGGAGGGACTCATGCCAATCTCCAGTAATATACGGTGTTTCGTCGGCTATTGAATATGCTTGGAACGCTGTTGGTACGGCAATTATAAGCATCAAAAGAATAAACGCAGCAATAGTATTGGCATCATAACCTGAAGTTTCATTAAAAATATGTTTATAAATAAAATAAGCAGCAAAAATTGCCACAAATGTGGACAATAAGGCAGAAAAACGAATCTGCTGAAATGCTAAAAGAATTACTGGGATAGAAGATATCAAAAACAATAGCTTTTCTGGCGCAAATTTGTAGCCAAGCTCCGAGATCATATACAAGAGTCCAACGAATGCAAAAACAAGAGCAGAGCCAAATGAAATAGAGAAATATAAACTCCATAGAAAATTAGAATAATCTATTGCAAAAGGCTGGGTTTCTGCAATGGTACCAACTATATTTTCACGTGCTAAAAACCCTAGGGCGCCTTGAAGATTACCCAATTGTTGGGGGGATATCTCGATTACCAAATACATCACTATCGTCAGAGAAATGATAGCTACTGGATAAATAAGCCAATGAATTCTATACCTTAGCATTGTATTTGAAATAAACCCTGCGAAAATTACCGAACAAAGAAATACAAAGACGCCTACTACCTGGTAAAGAGGGAGCCAGTTTAATAAATGAAAAATCACTGAGATAGAAAGTGCAGTACATGCTGTAATTGTTCCTATCGATATGAGATTATTTGATGATATTTTCCTGTATAGGTTCACTCCACACTGGATAAAAAAATATATACTAAATATTGCAATGTAAATCGGAGCAGCACTCCAGGTGAACACCAATCCACCTATAAACATACCTGCTAAGAAAGCAAAAATAAGGCTATGACTGTCCATGGAATGATTATCTTTAATTTTTTCTATCCTTTTTAAGGATAACATAAGCAAAAGAAGAATCATTGCAAATAAGAACACTTCGGCTACATGGTGGTCGGTTGATCCCAGTCGAGAGATTGTTACATGGGCGGGCATGATAGCAAACAGAAAGGCGGACAAAAGACCAAGCTTAATATCACGCAGTTCTTTCCCTATGAAAAATACGGGGAAAACTGTTAATGCCCCAAGTACAGTTGGAAATATCGCGGCGACAGTTTCGATTGTATGTGTTGTTGGAGAACCAAAGGCAAGTACACGGATTATAAAAGCTATTGCAAGATCAAACAAAGGCATCCAGCCTATATCCCAACCATAGGGATAATTTAGATAGGAATCAAACCATAAAAATGCAGGGAAGTTATGTGCGCTATAAGTAATTAGCCGCATATGGTAGAATTCATCAGCTCCCTGGAAAAGTACATTATTATCAACAAATACCTTATTAAATGCAAAAAGCCTAAGAAAAAGGGCCAACATAAAAATTAAAAATATATATAAATATATTTTTATATTTTTATTGGTACATGATTTTGTAGAAGGTTTTATTATATTTTTTTTATCCTTCTTGTTCATGCAACCAAGTGATACATGTCTTCTTATTAATAATTTGTGATTTATATCACGATATCTCCCCGGCTGCCTTGTGAATAGTAACAAGACGAAATAGAAAACCTGAAAAATAGTCTTTGAAGCCATCAAAATCAATCGATCTCCCTATAGATAGATCGTAGCCATCAGTACTCATAGGGCTCATCACATTTCAGCCTTAATTCTTCTCATCATCGGCACTTTTCTATCTCTTTCACGATCTTTTCAGCTTCTAGTCCAGGAGCCTTAGACTCATAAATGCTCCTTCCTACAATAACATAATCTGCCCCTGCCTTAATTGCACCGGCAGCCTTTCCACCCTGTGCCCCCACGCCCGGTGATATGATCGTTAGATCGCCCACGATATCCCTGATATAACTCACCCTTTCAGGGCGCGTTGCTGGAGCCACTACACCCGAAGCATTGCAGATTACTGCAAGAGAAGCAAGTTCCAGCGTTTTTGGCTGCATGAACTCGACCGCGCCCGGATGACTCATCTCGGTGACCACATATATTCCGCCATGAAATTCTTTTGCCGTTCTTACGCATTCTGAAACGCTGTCCATCCCGGTAAAACCATGTATGATTACTGCGCCTGCGCCAGCTTCAAATGCCTGGCTGCAAATAAGCCTGTCCGTATTGGGGATATCAGCGACCTTAAAATCCGCAATAACATGTGCATATTCTCCAATCGTATCTATTATTCCCAGTCCTGAACCAAGAACCAGAGGATATCCTATTTTGACAGCATCCACATATTGCGCTGTTTCTTTTGTTATCCTGATCGCGTTTTTACGATCCGTGACATCAAGAGCAAGGATCAATTGCGTATTCCTGCGTATCGACTTCATCTAGTTCCATAAGTCTTTCAATACCCTTTAATATTGCCATGCATTTCAGAAAACATTTTAAGCAATAGGATAATGTTTGACCCTGAAATATGGACGAAGTCAAGAGGATACAACAGTTAAAAAAGGAAAAAAACGCAATAATCCTGGCACATAATTACCAGCGGGGCGATGTGCAGGATGTAGCAGATTTTGTTGGAGATTCATTTGGCTTGAGTCAGAAAGCTGTTTCTAGCGGCGCAGGAACGATCGTCTTTTGCGGCGTGGATTTCATGGCCGAAAGCGCAGCAATACTCAATCCCGATAAGACTGTCCTTATGCCAGAAACAAATGCCCAGTGTCCGATGGCAGCAATGATAACGCCTGATTTGTTAAATCTTGAAAAAGAAAAATATCCCAATGCTGCAGTCGTATGTTATGTGAATACGCCTGCATCCGTCAAAGCGCAAAGCGATATTTGCTGTACTTCCGCAAATGCGGTCAAGGTCGTGAATGCGCTGCCTAATGATGAAATTATTTTCGTCCCGGACAGGAATCTTGCCCTTTATGTGGCAGCCCATACGGAAAAGAAAATTATTCCCTGGAATGGCTATTGCCCCACTCATCATCTCATATTGCCAGGAGATGTCCTTCTTGAAATAGAAGAACATCCTCATGCTGAAATTCTTGTCCATCCGGAATGCAGGCCAGATGTTGTGGCGCTTGCCGACCAGGTCCTTAGCACTGCAGGAATGCTAAAATATGCAAAACAATCCAGTTCCTGTGAGTTCATCATAGCGACAGAACTTGGGCTTTTACACAGGCTGCGAAAGGAAAATCCCGGAAAAACATTCATACCTGCCACGAGTTATGCGGTCTGCCCGAACATGAAAATGAATACGCTTGGAAGCATAATCAGGGCTCTTGAAAATAATGAACATATAATAAAGATCCCTGAAGATATCAGGTTAAAAGCAAAGCTGGCGCTTGACAGGATGTTGGAAGTGGGACGCGGAGATTGATGAAAGTCATTCTGGAACTGATCCGTTACAAGAACTGTGCAATGGCAGGGCTTGCTGCTGTAATTGGCGCAGCCATCGCATACAGCGCGGCGCCGGGTGAACTTGTGTGGATGGGGCTTATTTTCATCACGGTTTTTGTCATAACAGGCGCCGGGAATGCCATAAATGATTATTTTGATGCGAGTATCGATGCAATCAACCGCCCAGACCGCCCAATTCCTTCGGGAAGGATTTCCAGGAGGTCTTCTTACAACTTTTCAATAGTATTGTTTGCACTTGGCATATTTATCTCCTATTTCATTGGTTCTATAGATTCTAAACATATTCCTTTTTGGATTGCGATATTCAACTCATTCCTTTTATATTTCTATGCATCTTCCTTAAAAAGAAAAGTATTTGTAGGCAACTTTAGCGTAAGTTATCTCACTGGCTCCACATTTCTTTTCGGGGGAGCCGCTTATGGGGGAAAAGGCATCCAGGTGACATTAATACTATTTTTCCTGTCGATGCTTGCCACATTTGCGCGTGAGATCGTAAAGACCATCGAGGATATTGAAGGGGACAAGTTAGACGGCGCATCCACCCTTCCCATAAAGATCGGGGAAACGGAAGCGGCATATGTTGCATGCGCTTTCGGGCTTCTTGCAGTTTTCATGAGCCCGCTGCCATTTTTTATGGGGCTTTTCAATGAATATTATCTTGTCGTTGTGGGGATTGCGGATATCGTTTTTCTCTATGCCATGGTACAGATCTTACGAAAAAATCCAACAATGTCTTCAAAATATTTTAAAGTCGCAATGTTTCTGGCCATGCTGGCTTTTATAGCCGGGAGCATTTTGAATAATATAAATTTTATATAATTTTATTTTTGTATCTGATTGTTTCCAGTGGTTTTTCAAGCCAGAATAAAATAGAATATCTTTGAAGACAAATTTATATCACATAAACCATATTAAACAACTATAATGAGTGCAGACTTCAATGAAATTATTATCGCATCAAGACCAACTGTGGCCGTGATCGGACTAGGTGGCGCCGGGAGTAATATAATAACTTATCTTTCTGAAAAAAACATTGCAGGCGCAAAGATCATTGCAGCAAATTCCGATATAAGCCACCTGGTCCTCCAGCGCGCTGATAAATTGATGCTGCTTGGAAAGGAGAGAAGCAAAGGCAAAGGATGCGGAGGATTTCCGGAGGTTGGCGCAGAATGCGCACGCGAAAGTGCTGATGATATACGAAAAGAACTGGAAGGAATAAATATCATTTTTATTGTTGCAGGTCTTGGAGGCGGGACAGGTACGGGCTGCACCCCTGTTGTTGCCGAAATTTCACGTTCCATGGGCGCACTAACTATAGCCTGCCTGACAATGCCTTTTGAGATTGAAGCATTAAGACGCGAGAACGCTAAGAAAGCCATTCGTGCGCTTTCAGAAACCTGCGATTCCGTGGTCCTGATAGATAACACAAAACTTCGAAAATTTGCCGGTGACCTGCCCCTTAAGGCAGCATTCGCCGTGGCGAATTCATTGATCGGGGCATTTATCAAGAGTATAACAGAAACAATAACTTTGCCAAGCCTGATGAACCTTGATTTTGCAGATTTGAAGGCTGTACTGGAAAGAAGGGGCATTTCATCGTTCGGAATAGGAGAAGCGCAAGGGCCAGACCGTGTAAAAAATGCTGTATTGAGGGCAGTATCTGCTCCACTTTTAAATATTCCTGATCTTTCGTCCGCACATGGTTTACTCATACAGATCACAGGGGGCCAGGATCTGACACTTGAAGAAGTGGCTCTTGTTGGGGAATTAATGTCAAAGCAGCTTCCAGGTACAAAAAGGATAATCTGGGGCGCCAGCGTTGATGATACCATGACCGGGAGCATCAGGATAATGGCATTATTCGCAACTGTAGGGAATCCGTTTGAGTGATTTGAAGAGATTTTTTATTATCATTTGGTATGAAAAAAACCACAGAGCGCTCAGAGGACACAGAGAATTAATAGAACTCTGTGATCTCTGAGGCCTCTGTGGTTGAACGTAAAGCATAGCTGAAAAATCTTTGCTAACTTTGCGGTGAGAATTCTATGTTCCCTCAATCTAAACGGCTTTCATTTTCTGCGCAAAAGACCTTCCGAACTCCACGCATTTCTCAAGTTCTTCTTTCGTAGGCTGCCACTTGAATTTGATGCCTTCCTGGAGTATCTTTATCTTTGCTTTTTCAAGTATTTCCTCAATAAGCTTGACATTCTCACCGCTCCAGCCATAAGTACCAAAAGCTGCGCCCACTTTATTTTTGAACTTCAAACCTTTTAAGTCTTCAAGTATTGGCATGATGGTAGGCAATAGGCCATTGTTCATCGTTGGTGAACCGATAAGTATGCCTTTTGTCTTGAATATCTCTGTAAGTACATCGTTCCTGTCGCTTATAGCAACATTGAAAAGCTTATATTTCACACCTTCTTTTTCAAGACCTTTCGCCATTGCCTGCGCCATTTTTTCAGTGCCTTTCCACATAGTATCATATATGATCACGGCAGAACCATCGTTCTTTCCCTGCGCCCATTCATAATATTGGGAAACTATCTGCAGCGGGTCTTTCCTCCAGATGATCCCGTGGCTTGGCGCTATGATATCCACGGGGATGTTCAATTTCTTGATCTCATCAATTTTCCTTATCACAAGTTCGCTAAAAGGCGTGAGGATATTGGCATAATACTTTATGGCTTCCTGGTACACTTCTGTTGTATCCACTTCATCATTGAAGCGGGATGAAGACGCAAAGTGCTGTCCAAAGGCATCATTTGGCATCAGGATGTTTTTGCCAGTGAGGTATGTGAACATGCTGTCAGGCCAGTGAAGCATAGGGGCAGCCACGAAAACAAGGCTGTTCTTTCCCAGGCTTATGCTGTCACCGGTTTTTACAACTTTGAAATTCCAGTCTTCATGATAGTGTTTGGGAATACTCTCTCTTCCTTTTTCCGAAACAACAACTGTAGCATTGGGGATATGCTTCATCACCGCTGGAAGTCCACCTGAGTGATCGGTTTCTGCATGATTGGCTATTATGTAATCAATCTTTTTGATGTCGATTATCTCATTAATGTGATCGATCAACGCCTGGGAATATGGTCCCCAGACAGTATCTACAAGAGCGATCTTTTCATCGACTATCAAGTATGCATTGTATGTTGATCCCCTGTGCGTTGAATATTCATGTCCGTGAAACTGCTTTATGTTCCAGTCCACATATCCAACCCAGTAAACACCTGATTTTAATTCAACTACCATATTTTCAACTCCGGATTTATTGAATAATAGTTTGCAGTATGTAGTTTTTGTGTTAATTCTATTAAAAGCTATCTTATCAACTCAGGTGCACCCCAACGAAATAGCTTGATTCCGTCCGGAATGAGCTTCCTGAGCTATCTTATTGACTTAGGTGTACCCCAACATATATAAAGCTTTAAATACCCTATATAAAGGTGAGATTATGGTAAATACTACGGAACCAAAGAAGACTATAAAAATAGAAAATGTTGTTGCATCTACTGCTATTGGGGCAAAACTTGACCTGAATCAAGTCATCAGCGTTCTTGAAGGTGCTGATTATAACAAAGAAAGATTTCCCGGTGTGGTTTACAGGACAACAAACCCGAAAACTGCAGCGCTAATTTTTGGAAGTGGTAAGATCGTTTGTACAGGAGCAAAAAGTATCGCCGATGTAGGTGTAGGTCTTTCGAAAGTATTTGATAAATTACGAGAAATGGGTGCACAGATCCCCGATAAACCTGAAATTACAATACAGAATATCGTTGCATCGGCAGATCTTGGAAGAGTGCTTAACCTCAATGCTATAGCTATCGGTCTTGGGCTTGAGAATATCGAATATGAACCTGAGCAATTCCCCGGTCTTGTTTACAGGATTTCCGTCCCCAAAGTTGTCATGCTATTGTTCGGTTCTGGCAAACTTGTGGTGACAGGCGGCAAGAAACCAGAAGATGCAGAAGCAGCAGTCGAAAAGATAGTTATAGAACTTGATGGATTAGGTCTGCTTTAACCAGAACATTTTTATTTTTAAACACACTCTGGGATAACCTATGAAGGTACTTTTAGTTGGAGGCGGAGGAAGAGAACACGCCATCGCAGAATCTGTTGCCAGAAGCAAGAAAAATCCCCAGCTTTTTGCTGCAATGAGTAAAAATAATCCCGGAATTTCGCGTTTATGTAAAGAGTTCCTGCTCATTAAAGAGACAGACCCTGAGGTTGTTAATTTTGCAATAAAGAACAAAATTGAACTTGCCATCATCGGCCCGGAAACGCCTCTTGCTGCGGGTATTTCTGACCGCCTGTGGGATGTGGGTATTCCGGTTGTTGGACCGCGCCGGCTGGCAGCGCAGATCGAATTTGACAAAGCATGGACGCGCGATTTCATGAAGAAATACGCTATCTCTGGATGCCCGGGTTTTAAGGTTTTCCGCAAAGGTGAAGGCGGGACTGATGAATTCATTGATGGGATTGGGGATGTTGTGATAAAACCTGCAGGACTCACGGGAGGAAAAGGTGTCCGGGTCATGGGAGACCATTTTGGTATCGAAGGAGCAAAGGCTTATGCAAAGGAAGTCCTGAAAAATGACGATCTTGTTGTGGAAGAGCGGCTAATCGGCGAGGAATTTACAGTCCAGGCGTTCGTGGATGGGAAAAACCTGGCATTTGCACCTTGCGTCCAGGACCATAAGCGGGCATACGATGGGGATAAAGGACCAAATACAGGAGGAATGGGCTCTTATACTGATGCAAAAGATATCCTGCCTTTCATGAAAGAATCAGACTATGCTGACGCGAAAAAGATCATGGCAAGTACAGTGCAGGCTATAAAAAAGGAGACAGGTGTTCCTTACCAGGGCATCCTGTACGGTCAATTCATGGCAACCGCAAAAGGTATTTCGGTCATTGAATTTAATTCACGTTTCGGAGACCCTGAAGCGATGAACGTTCTTCCCATTCTTGAAAATGATTTTCTTGATGTATGTTCAGCCATTGTGAATGGGACACTTGAAAAGGTCACGGTAAGATTCAAGAAACAGGCGACTGTATGTAAATATGCAGTACCTTCAGGCTATCCTGATAATCCTTCAAAGGATTCGATCGTTGAAATTGGAAATATGAAAGATGCAATTCTGTTCTATTCAAGCGTGTATGAAAAAGATAATAAAATATATACAACAGGTTCAAGAGCTTTTGGGGTACTTGGCATCGCAAATACAATAAAAGAAGCCGAAATAAAAGCGCAATCCGGCCTATTGGCGCTAAAAGGAGCGCTTCACAGCAGGCGGGATATAGGGACAGAAGAACTTATCAGGAAACGGATACAACATATGAATGAGTTAAGGGCTCATTAATTACATGGATAACGAAATTAAAATAAAAGAACTGAAAAAGGATGACTCCCTCGAAAATCTTGAGCGGATGCTTGAGAAACTGCCTGAGGGCGCAAGGAAACCTATCCTTGATCTTATAAACAAACGAAAAGTCGAGCTTGGTCTTATGAAATCAGAATTAAAACCAGCAGGCTATATCCTGAAAAAACAACGGATAAAAACAATACCAAAGCCGCCGACGAAGGCTAGTATGGAATCGCTGCGAAAGATTGCCCAGGGAATTGGAAGGATCAAAGAAAAAGAGGTAATTTCGCCGCATGATATGGATATGAAAGAAGAACCTCTAAAGAAAGATAAAAAAGCCCTTGAAGAAGTCGATTCATATAAGTATTAATTTGACCAAATGAATTCATATGCTTAAATAAAGATAAAGTCCATAAAAAAATATCGCAATATTTTTTTTTGCGATAGGCTTATTACATTTAATTCAGATTGCAGGAAGCATTATGATCGGAAAAAAAGACCTTGAGCACATAGGGTGGCTTGCGCGCATTGAATTAAGCGAAGATGATAAGGAAAAATACGCTCCAAAGCTCAACTGCGTTCTTGATTATTTCAGCGAGCTTGATAAAGCAGATACGGAAGGAGTGGAACCGGCCTATCATATCTTGCCAATGAGCAATGTTTTCAGGGAAGATATTCCTACAGCATCGCTGTCACAGGAAGAAGCGCTTTCAAATGCTCCGAAGAACCAGGATGGGTTCATAAAAGCTCCAAGGATGATGTAAATGGCAACCACCATTAATGAACTCAGGGAAAGGATATATGCAGATTCATCCGAAGAGATCGTTACAGAATATCTGGAAAAGATCGAAAAGAGCAAATTGAACGCTTTTATCACTGTTTCAAAAGAAAACGCGCTTTTGCGAGCTCGTGAGATAGATTCACAGGGTCATGAAGGGCCACTTGCCGGGATACCTATTGCGATAAAGGACAATATATCGACAAAAGGCATCCAGACCACATGCGCCTCTAAAATATTGACCGGTTATATCCCGCCCTATGATGCCCATGTTATCGAAAAACTAAAAGCAGCGGGTGCGATCATTATCGGGAAGGCGAACATGGATGAATTCGCAATGGGCTCATCCACTGAGACAAGCTTTTATGGCCCCACCCTTAACCCCTGGGACACTGACAGGGTTCCCGGCGGCTCATCGGGAGGCAGCGCTGCAGCAGTAGCAGGAGGCGAAGCGCCACTTGCACTTGGTTCTGACACTGGCGGCTCAGTGAGATGCCCGGCTTCATTTTGCGGCGTTGTGGGATTAAAACCCACGTATGGCGTCATATCCCGCTACGGGCTTATTTCCTATGCCAACTCGCTTGAGCAAATAGGACCATTTGGTTCATGCGTTCGTGACGTAGCTACCATTTTTGATGTTATTGCAGGCCATGATCCGCGTGACTCTACATCTGTAAATAGGGAGGCGAATTATTCGTTAGCGCTTAAAAATGATGTTAAAGGTATGAAGATTGGCATTCCCCAGGAATATTTTGGTGAAGGGACAGATAAGGATGTTGAAAAATCTGTAAGGGATGCCATAAATACACTTGAGGAATTTGGCGCGACTACCATTGATGTAAAAATGCCAAATACGAAATATGCGCTTTCAGCTTACTATGTAATCGCAATGAGCGAAGCCTCATCTAACCTTGCCCGCTTTGACGGCATGCGATATGGCCTGCGCGTTGAGGATTCGGACTGGCACACCACGTTCTCACAGGTAAGAGCGGCAGGTTTTGGGGATGAGGTAAAACGGCGCATCCTCCTGGGAACATATGCCTTATCAGCAGGTTATCATGACAAATATTACTTAAAAGCATTAAAGATAAGGACGCTTATAAAACAGGACTTTGAGAAGGCATTTGCGAATGTTGATGTTTTAATTGCACCCACGATGCCGTACCCGGCTTTCAAGATCGGGGAAAAGATCGACGACCCGATATCCCTATTCCTCGCAGACGTGGATACTGTGCCTGTAAACCTTGCGGGAGTTCCATCTATTTCAGTCCCATGCGGATTTTCGAATGGGCTTCCGATCGGAATGCAGGTGATAGGAAAGCATTTTGATGAAGCTGCTATTTTGCGCACTGCCTATACATTCGAAGAAAATACTGATTTTCACACAAAACAACCGGAGGGATATTGATGTACGATAATCCGGATGGTGTAATGATAGGTCTTGAAGTGCATGTTCAGTTGAATAAACTCAAGACAAAAGTTTTTTGCGGATGCAGCACTGACTATCATAATGACCCGCCCAACTCCCATGTGTGCCCTGTGTGCCTTGGACTTCCGGGTTCGCTTCCTGTCATAAACAAAAAAGCAGTAGAAGCAGCCATTAAAATTGGACTTGCTCTTAACTGTAAAGTTGAGGAACACACACAGTTCTACAGGAAGAATTATTATTATCCTGATCTTCCAAAAGGTTTCCAGATCACACAGTATGATTTCCCGATATCAAGCGGCGGCTATATCACTATCGAAGGCGAGGACGGGGAGCTCAAAGTAGGGATCACGCGCGCGCACATGGAGGAAGACCCTGGAAGGCTCGTCCATGAAGGCACTATAGATAAATCAAAATACACACTTATTGATTACAACCGCTCAGGGATGGCGCTGATCGAGATAGTGAGCGATCCTGACATGCGAAGCCCCAAAGAAGCGCGGCGCTATCTTGACAAGTTGAGGAACATCGTTGAGTACCTGGATATTTTTGATGGGGATCTTGAAGGCGCGCTCAGGGTAGATGCCAACATTTCGATAATGGGCGGCCAGCGCGCCGAGATCAAGAACATCTCATCGCATAAAGGCGCAGAGAGGGCACTTCTCTTTGAGATCATCAGGCAGAAGAATGTGCTTCGCCGAGGGGGTGTCGTTGTCCAGGAGACACGCCACTTCGATGAGGCGCGCGAGATCACGATATCCATGCGAAGCAAGGAAGAAGCTCACGATTACCGCTATTTCCCAGAGCCTGACCTTGTGCCCCTAAAGATATCAGGCTGGGCGCCTGCAATAAAAGCAACGCTGCCTGAATTGCCTGATGCAAGACGCATGCGTTTTGTTGAGCAATACGGGATAACGGATGACCACGCCAAGGCGCTGACATCTGAATTGAAGCTTGCAATATTTTATGAAGATGTGGCAAAGAAAGCTGATCCTAAAATGGCTGCGGTGTGGGTGTGCGATGTCCTTAAAGGTGAACTGAATTACCGCGACCTTACTGTCGATGCTTTCAAGAAAGAACACATGCATACGATCATAGAACTCCTTGTGAGCAAGAAAATAACAGAGGAAAGCGCTGTGGATATTATCAGGACACTGCTTGATAAAGGCGGCTTGCCTGATGAGATCGTCAAAGAGAAAGGACTGCTCAAAGTAGAAGGCGACATTGTTGCAACTGCGGCAGAAGAAGCGATCCAAGAAAATCCGCAGGCTGTGGCTGATTACAGGGCCGGGAAGGAGAAGGCGCTCAACTCGCTGGTAGGGGCGGTCATGAAGAAGACTAAGGGGAGGGCGGATGCGAGGACAGCGCGGGAAGTGTTGCTGGAGAAGCTGGGGTAGATGAAAATTAATGAGAAGAAGTTACCGCCGTACGCATTTCGTTAAATTGGTGTCTGAAAAAATGTGATCAGAATCTTGTATGAATATTTTGATGATTATACCAATATAAGTTTTGATCTGCAAACTGGTTTCATTTTCTCAAAATCTGCTGGAATTAATGAATATCCTCCCCTCAAATGAGGGGGTGTCTCAATCTCCTGACCTTTCAATTGTCCAATACGGCAAATGTCCGCAGTAATCAATGCGAGATGAAAATATGTTGAATTTACTTCACATTTTCCATCACTGATGTCCTTTTTGCATTTGGGACAGACTACAGGGTCTTTCACCAGAACATCATTTTCACTTTCAGTAGAGTTTTTATCGTCCAACCTATAAAAAACATCTCCGAGCTCAAAATTCATTGTTTTTTTTCCACATTCCATGCATTTGATATATCTAACCTTCATAATTTATAAAACACCTGTCTGATTTTAAATATTGCCAATCTTTGAAAAGAAAACCATTAATTCATATATATTTTTTCGATGCCCATCTAAAATTTGTCAGCGGATTTTCGAGGTTTTTCCCAAAAAACGGATCAGTAAGAAGCTTTTCAATTTTTTTCTTTAATTCATTAACGAGCTCTTTATCTTTCTTAAATTTTTTCATCATTTTTTCAAAGGTATGTGTATATATTATATCATACATAAAAGTCAGCTAAAGAGCGCATCAATATCATTTTTGGTTTTAATTTTTTTTACTTTACCTTCTTTGATATTTTTTTCACTTTCTTTAAGCTGTTCAATTAATTCAGGATCTGAAAGAATCTCAACAGTTTCCATAAGGCTTTCTACATCAGCGATAATTTTGTCAAAATCATCTTTGAAAATTATCACTTTATTATCGACTTGTTCAACCTTTATTAGATCAAGCATGATTATCAGTTATTTATTGGTATTCATATTTTATAAAGTATCCCTTTATATGGAAAAAGGCGATACGGGAAAAATCACTATTTGTGGATGCTGGACAGAAAAAGTGCTCAACTCACTCGTAGACATGTGATGAAGAAGAGCGGGAACATTCTCAAAATAGGTAGAAATACTTGGAAAATTACTGGTGAAATATTCTATAAATGTGAGTTGAGTGAGGAGAGTAAGCCCCTTTATGTTTAGCGCAGGAGTAAAACCCCTGTAGCGCTTATGCGACATTCAGCTATGCGCCGGACTCGGACAGGTCTGGACTGCCCTTTTCGTCCTATTTCGGCTTGCACCCGCGTGGATTCGCCGTTCCATCCGCAAACGCATGACCTCGCTCTTTCGAGTTCATCGCATTTCTGCGCTGCGGTATCGTTTCTGTTCCAGAGCCAGGATTCTCACCCTACATGCTTGAACATGTCCGCGGTCCAGATGGTGAGGGGACTTTCCTCAGCAGACTTGCTGCCGGCAGCCGCCCTTCCTCTCTCAACCCTTAGTTGGTTTGATATGGTTTATAGTCTTGCGACAAACAATTTAAAATGTAGATTTGTATTTCCTGACAGAAATAGAATGATAGATACGGAAAAATATCCTGTTGGTGGCTGCACTCAATTCAGATATTTGTCAATGATGACCATCAAAGCTTATTTGCTACGAAAGAATTTAATACCTTATAAAATGATTTTCGCTTCATATTTGTAAATCATTATGAATTTATATGGGTGAATAAAATGACTGATCTACGAACAAAAGTGGAAGAAGACCGGGGATTGTTAAAGAAAATAGAGTTATTCCTTCCGGGTTTTAAAGGGTATCGCAAGCGTGAGGATTTAAGGGCAGCTGATAGCCTGTTAAGGCAGCAGCTTGCTTTGCGGATGGGTGAAATAAATCGCAAATTCGATAATTGCAGGGATGAACTTACAAAAGCCCTGGAAATCGGACTTATGACTGATATTGGTGACATATCGAAGCTGGGAAGGCAGGTTGAAAATAAAATCCGGCATGCAGAGCAGGGATATTCAAATATTTCGGCGGATGTCCAATTTAAGGAAGAGGAGTTGAACAGGATGTATGAGTGGGATCTTTCCCTTCTTCAAACAATTGAATTCGTGGGAAAAATGGCAGACGAACTGAACAATTCCATAATTGGCTCAGATGGCACAGCAGGTGCGAAAATGAAAGAAATAAGAAAAGCATTGAATGATTTTAACTCATTATTCGAAAAAAGGATATCTAAAATTGCAGGACTGGAGGTAACTTAGATGTTATTTTTATTTGACAAGAAAACCCCGACTACAGCAGGTTCAGGAGGAAGCGTCCTGGGATCGACCACTTTCATGTGGGATGATGCGGCAAAAGGCGAAAATGTCCTGTTCAGGATCCCCAGGAACCTGATCTGGAACGATAATGTAGTCGTCAGGGAAGATGAATATGCTGTCTTCTTCAGGGATGGAAAAGTTCTTACAGTCCTTGACCGTCCAGGCAGGTTCGGGCTCTCAACGCTTAATATTCCCGTCCTAACAGAACTCCAGAGGATAGTTACCGGTATACAGCCCGTTGCTGAAGTCTATTATGTACAACGCCGTGAATTGAGGGGCAAGTTCGGAAGCTCTGAACCAATGACATTCAGGGATCAGGATTTTGGATTGGTGAGGCTTCGAATATTCGGGCAGTTCGCATATAAAGTTGTAAATCCCATACAATTCATTACCCAGATGGTAGGCACAAAAGGTTTTTCGAATAGCGATGAGATCATATCGTATCTGAAATCCGTCATCGTAACCCAATTGAACGATGCTCTGGGAGAACTCAAATCAAAGAAACAAATGTCTGTTGTTGATATGCCCGCATATCTTGATGAGATCGGGCAGATGCTACTATCAAAAGTAGAGACCAATGTTACTGAGTACGGTCTCAAGATAATGCGTATCGCTGAACTCAATATCAATCTCCCTGAAGAAGTCCAAAAAGCCATAGATACACGCTCAGGTATTGGCGCGCTTGGCCTTACAGACCAGAAACAAAAAGAAGCTTATCTTGCTTTCCAGGTAGGAGGAGCAATGCGGGATGCTGCAAAACAGGAAGGCGGTGCAGCAGGCGCAGGAGCCGGGGCAGGTGTCGGGCTGGGAGCTGGTATGGGGATGGGAATGATGATGGCTTCCCAGCTGGGGCAAACTATGCAGCAACAACAACAGAATCAATCGCAGCAGGCGCGCCCCAATGGAATAAAATGCCCATCATGCGGCGCAGATCTTCCTTCCGGTTCTAAATTCTGCACGAATTGCGGCGGCAAGATAGGTGGAGGAATAACCTGCCCGAAATGCAAAGCAGATATACCGGCAGGTTCAAAATTCTGCCCTGGCTGCGGAAATAAGGTAATCTCAAATTGCCCGAAATGCAATACTGAACTTGCACCTGGCGCTAAGTTCTGTCCAGGCTGCGGCGCAAAGATCGAATAGGAACGGACAGGATATGACCTTATGGAAATAAAATGTCCACAGTGCGGCGGCGATGTCAAAGTCAAAGAAGGGGAGACCTTCTTAACATGTGAATATTGTTCATCGGCGATTTACATCGATAAAAGCAAAGTGGTATTCCATTATATGCTAAAAGCCACCATTGATGAAGCAGGTGCTGTGGCATCCCTTAGGCGCTGGATGGCGGGAAGTTCCACAGCAAAAGGACTGGAAAATGAAGCCAGGATGACAAAAACAGAATTCATATATTTTCCCATCTGGTATTTCAAGATAAAACAGGCAGATAAAGAACTCATCAAGATCCAGCCAGCATCCCCTTCACCAATACCCGGTATCAAATCGCTAAATATCCCCGCAGGGGATTTCAGGTTCTACGGCCCGGGGGATGTGGCAAATCCAGCGATAAAAGAACCCTCAGTGCTTTACAGTTCAGCACTGGAATGGTTGAAAAATGAAGGAGTGGACGCAACTGGCGTCAGCCAGAGTTCACTTGTGCATATCCCGCTTTATGTTTTCAATTACAATTATGGAGATAGCCCCTACACTGCCATTATTGATGGCTCATCAGGGAAAGTCATGGCTGCTGAATATCCATCGAAGCAGGAATTACCGTATATCGTTGTTGGCGCAGGAGCTGCGATAATTTTCTTCCTTGAAGGGATGTCAATGGATTTCCCGCAAGTGCTTGTGGCTTATTTTATAACAGCAATTTTTGTGGTAATTGCAGCCGTTTATGTTGCTGAAAAGGTGTGATCATGGAAGAGAAAAAAGTTGAAGTCATAAAAGGTCTCATGTGCCCCAGCTGCGGGGGGGCTGTTGAGCTGAGTGAAGGACATAATGTCCTGAAATGTGGTTTTTGCGGTACTTCGCTTCTTGTCATGGGAGATGAGGGCGTAATCCAGTACCATGTGAAAAGCAAGGTTCCACAGGATGACGCTAAGGCTGTTGTGAATAACTGGTTCGGTAAATTCGACAAGGACAGGAAATTAAAGGCACAGGCGCAGTTCACTGAAATATTCCTTGTTCATATCCCCTTCTGGCGGTCACTCGGACAGGTTTGCGGATGGATTTTCGGGAATAAAATCCATCATGAAACACATCGTGATAGCAGGGGAAATATGCGAACCACAACACGCAAAGAACCTGTTGAACGCATGGTTATGAGGGACTATGTATGGAATAAGGCGGCATGTGATGTTTCCGAATTCGGGGTCGAAGAAGTGGATAATTCTGGAATTTCGGGCAACCTTGAGCCCTTTGATCTTTCTGCAGTTGAGAAACAGGAAATGGTTTTTGAACCTACATTTTCACGAACAGATGCAAATCTTGAGTCAGAAAAATGGATGCTTGACCAGGCAAAAAGAAGCGTGGATGTTGATGAAATCCTGTTCCAGAAACTTCATTCCATTGGCAAGAAATTGTCTGTTGTTTATTACCCTCTCTGGATAATCAGATATAAATTCAAGGACCGCAATTACCAGGTCGTTGTTGACGGGCTTTCGAATAAACTGCTCTACGGACGAGCTCCAGGAAGCACTCTTTTCAGGGTGAGCATGTTCATTGGAAGCCTCATGCTAGGGAATCTTCTCCTTACTTCGTCTCTTAAGATCTATTCGGGCGGCGCTGATGACATGATCATTGTTTTAGCTCTTGTTGGTATTGCCTTGATCATATTTGGATTTATGAAATTCAGGTATGGCGGTGAAGTCATCGAAGGCAAGAAAGCTGGAATTAAAGGCATGGACTTCAATGACACATTAAATTCGTTGAAAGATAGCGGTCTTATTAATATCCCCGGGGTGAGATAATGGAACATTCAGGATTGAGACTTGTTGCATTAAAGTGCCAGAAATGCGGTTCGCTTTTGAATGCGGATACAAAGGATGTTGTATTCTATTGCGGCAATTGCGATTCTGGTTTTGAACTTATCAATGAAAAGGATGAACTTGTCCCAGTGAACATCGATTTTGCCATCCCGAATAAAAAAATGAATGCAGAGGTCGTTTATTATCCATTCTGGGTGTTTGATTCAAATGTTAAAATAAACTCAAGGGATGCAGCTGGCAGTATCACAGGATTCATTATGAATATTTTCGGAAAAGAAGATAAGAAGGTTGGAAAGTTCTATGTGCCCGCTTTTGAGACACCAGTTGAAAATATCAGGAAGCTTGGGCTTGAATTCACAAAGGGACAGCCTGAATTCGATGTGTTAAAAAAGGGTAAGCTTAAAGGGTGTTCTTATTCAAGCAAGGATGCCATGAAAATTGCGGATTTTATTTTCTTAAGTCTTGAGGCAGCGAAATCAGATACCCTTCGAAGTATCTCATATGATCTTGGGCTTTCATCACCTAAAGTAGTCGCGATTCCTTTTTATAAATTGAGCGGTTCGGGTTTGACAGATGGGATTATGGGGATTACGATCTGAGGACTTCATTCCAATTGGACAATTGTATTTTTATTAAATCAAAATATCCCATAACGGGTAATTTTATCCCCTCAGATGGAAAAACCTATATACTCATCAACTGGAACTATTAATTATGACAATAAGAGAAACCGTATGCTGTGGAAGCTTTTCAAATCATCGCCCGTCAATTTCAATACCCGGGAACCTCAAATATGAGCTTGCCTGTACAAGCTGCAAAACTAATTATTTTGACGATCGCCTCAAGTGTGATTCAGATAATGGACTTTTGAGAGCAAATTACAGGAATAAGAAACTTGAATTGAAGAACGTACCTGGCATAGGAAAGTTCCACGACTGGCTGCCTGTTGATGAGTTGATCACCACAGATGCGGGGCCGGTCACTTACAGGAGCACTGAACTTGCCGACCACCTGGGATTGAAGAACCTGTTTATTGGATTCAATGGCTACTGGCCTGAAAAAGGAGCTTTTATAAAAACATGCAGTTTTAAAGAGCTTGAAGCTTTTCCAACACTTACAAAATACAAAAACTCTGGAAAATCACTTGTTCTTGCTTCTGCAGGAAATACCGCGCGGGCTTTTGCCCATGTGTCTGCGATGACGGGTGTCGATGTATATATCGTCGTTCCTGGAAGCGGAACATCAAGGATGTGGCTGCCAGAAGAGCCTACAGATTCAATTCATTTTATACAAATGGGTAATAATTGCGATTATACGGATTCTATTCACCTTGCTGAGAGACTTTCTGCCGCGCCCGGTATGCAGGCTGAAGGCGGAGCAAGGAATGTAGCGAGAAGGGACGGAATGGGAACCGTGATGCTTGATGCATCGGTATTCATGAAACGGACGCCAGATCATTATTTCCAGGCAATAGGAAGCGGCACAGGAGGAATTGCAGCATGGGAAGCTTCAATGCGGTTGCTTGAAGATGGACGGTTCGGAAAAGGGCTCCCACAGCTTCATCTTTCCCAGAACCTCCCATTTGTGCCAATGTTTAATGCATGGAACGCAAAGAGGCGTGAAATAATTAAAGATATCGATATGCCTGAGCCCAAGAAACTCATTCATGAGATGTATGCTGATATTCTCTCCAACCGGGAGCCTCCGTATTCAATCCCGGGTGGCGTCTATGATGCAATGTGTGCAACGAACGGCATGATGTATGCGATCTCAAATAATGATGCAAAGAAAGGCTTGGATATTTTTGAAGAAATTGAAGGAATTGATATCTTCCCGCCGGCAGGGGTTGCAGTCGCTTCATTGATCGAAGCTGTGGATGCAGGAAAAGTAAAGCCGGATGATCATATTGTATTAAATATTACGGGCGGCGGAGTAAAACGGGTTGAGCGTGATTATCATCTTCATAAAATAGAGCCAACAGCGCACGCCGAGAATGCGAATGTTCCTCTTGAAGAAATAATCTAAAGTGGGTTTTGTTTGATGGGCACTCCGGAACAAAAAGTCGTTGATATCCTCAAAAATAACCGAATTGATATTGCAGCAACATTGCCCTGTGACAGGATCAAGGCTCTGCTCCCGCTTATTGCCAGGAACATAAAGACAATCCCGCTCACGCGTGAAGAGAATGGTATCGGGATTTGTGCAGGCGTTTATATGGGCGGTGCGCGTCCGGTCATGGTCATACAGAGCACTGGCATCGGGAACATGATCAATGCTCTACTTTCACTCAATCTCACATATAGCATACCTCTTCCGATTATCGCAAGCTGGCGCGGTGTTTATAAAGAATCAATAGAAGCCCAGTGGCAGTTTGGAAAAAAATTGCCGGCAATACTTGAGGCTTGCGGAATTAAGTTCACTATCATTGAATCTATAAAAGAGATAGATAGACTGGATGAAGCCATCAAAGAATCATTCGGCAGCTCTCATCCTCATGTCATCCTGATCTCCCCTGCGGTCTGGGAAGGGTCAACATGTGAAATTCCAAAGCCTGTGGAGATATGCGCCAGGAATATCGATTTAACATTCACTGGAACTATTCGCAAGCCGGGTCTGGCAAGATATGATGTAATTAACGTTATCGCTGAAAATATTACAGATGAAATTATCGTCGCAAACCTTGGTATCCCATCAAAGGAATTATTTGAAATAAAGGACAGGGATCTTAATTTTTACATGATTGGTTCAATGGGGCTTGCTTCATCAATCGGACTTGGCCTTTCGATCGTGCAGGAGAAGCATGTTTATGTCATTGACGGTGACGGAAGCCTGCTTATGAATCCTAATGCTCTAATTAGTGTGGGGACTTTGAATCCTCAAAACCTGACAATAATCGCAATAGATAACGCTGCATATGGTTCTACAGGGAACCAGGAGACATGCACCTTGAGCCAGGTTGACCTTGAGCTTCTGGCAAAAGGTTGTGGAATGGCGAATACTGTAAAAGTGCATAATGGGGATGAATTGAAAAAAGCTTTGGAACGAAAAATTGGTTTTGTCCATGTGATTACAAAGCCATTAAATGCTAAATGCCTGGAAATTCCTCTTTCGGCGAAGGAGATCAAGGACAGGTTCATGGGGGCATTGAGGGAATAAAAGTAAAATCAATTCCCAAATACATGCCTTCCATATATTATTTCCCGAATCTCCTCTGCCTCTTCTGGAAATCCCTTATCACTCGCAGGAAATCAACCTTCCTGAAATCGAGCCAGTTGACATCAGTAAAATAAAGCTCGGAATAAACAGATTGCCAGATAAGAAAATCAGTCAATCTCTTGCCCCCTGCGCGGATAACGATATCGGGTTCGGATTTGAATAGTAAGTGGGATTCGATCACATTTTCATCTATATCCTCCGGATCAATGTTACCTTTTTTCACCTGTTGCATGATCTCTTTCATCGCTTTTGTCAACTCAAATTTTCCACTATAACCCAGTGAGATATCAAGAACCATCTCTTCAGTTTCATGTTTTATCATTTCTTTATCCCCCCTTGTGATCACATTGACATTAGGCGTGATCTTGATTAGCACCGGCAGCATCTCTGAAGACAATTTGCTGCAAATATTATTACTGATAAATGCATCCACTTCTATTATGCTTATATGGACTGTTACTTTTTTTATGCCCATCTCTTTGCACCAGGACGCAAATGAATTCAATTTTACATAATCCGTATCTGCAAGGAGATCGCTTTCAGAAAGAGCAAGGACAATATGTCCAGGCACATCTTTTTGTCTGATCTTTGTCTTGAGTCTCCATTCGTATAATCCTGTAATGAATCCCATCGCTCTTTCATTGTAGCATAAGGATAAAGTATTTGCCTGAGAATACCATCTCTGAGAAAGAATGAGGCTGATTGAGGAATACAGGAAACAAGTTATATTTATTCTTCTTGGGTTGCTGGTTTTTTTATTCCCGGTTTTTAAAACTAATTTTTATCCTTTAGCCCTTATTTTTATTGCCGCAGGGATCATCCTTTTGATTATCCCACCTGGTTCAGCTTTTTTTAATTATTTAGCCAGAAAATCCGATGCAAAAGCGGGAAAACTTATTACAATGATACAGCTTTTTTTGACCACGGCCATACTTCTATTGATAAGTTCAATGACCGGAGCAGATAAATTCCCGCTATTCATCATCGGGTCAGCATTTGCTATTACAACATTTGGCGATGGCATTGCCGACATAATAAACATTATTGAAAAGGATAAGAAACAAACCATTTATGAGCAGGCTGATTCAAAGGTTTACTCTGCAAAATCAAGCATTGTTTTCCTGATCTCAGGAAGTTTTTTTGCTTTTATTTCAGGGGTCTGGATATCTGGTTTCACTTCAACGGTTCCAGTTGGTATGATAGTATTCTTATCAGTAATTGGCGCACTTACAGGGGCACTTCTTGAATCAATGACCCGGAATGAAGATAACATCATAATTCCTTTCGGTTCAGCGATGGCAATGTGGCTTTTTTATATGTTCGGGTACAATGTTGATACTATATATCTTTTGAAAGTTCTTGCATTTTCTTTTTTCCTTGGGTATCTCTCATTCAGGGTGCGGATCGCAGATATTTCTGCCATGCTTTCTGCGACATTGATGGGCGTTGTTATCATAATATCAAGCGATATCAACTGGTTTTTTATCCTTCTTGCTTTTTTCTTGCTCGGTAGCATGTTTACGCGCTATCAATACAATTTCAAATTAGTTTATGGGACTGCTGAAGGAAAAAGTGGAATTCGAAGCTATAAGAATGTGTTCAGTAATTCACTTGCAGCCCTTGTAATTGCAATTGCATATGGGGTTTTTCCATCCCATGCGGCCATACTTATGGCAGCATATCTGGGTTCTGTAGCAACAGCATGCGGGGATACTTTGGCAAGCGAGATCGGCCAGACTTTCAAAGGTGAGCCCAGGATGATCACAACTTTGAAGAAAGCAAAGCGAGGCACGGACGGAGCTATTTCATGGCTTGGCGAAGGAGCATCCCTTTTTGGCTCACTGGCAATTGCAGTTCTTGCTTATTTTTTAATACAGGGAGACATGGTTCTTTTATTAGTAGTCACTGCAGGCGGATTTATTGGTACGAACATCGATAGCCTGCTTGGCGCCACTCTCCAGCAGAGGGGGTATTTATCGAATAATGGGGTAAATCTTTTTGCGACGATAGCGGGCGCGATTGTGACCGGATTGATTTATGGGGTCGTAGTGGGCTGATGAAATCCCTATTCAGCGCACTGCGGCGACGGGGGATGGCGGCGAAATTATTCTGATTACATTTACTTTTACAGAAAATGGCCTGAAAAGCGCTGGAATTGCAGCAATATTATGGCCATATAGCTATAAATGCTTACAGCTAGTTACGCCTTCTCGATGTTTTGCCATCATAAAATTAACAGTAAATTGATAATAAAGGAATTCCATTAATATCAAGATGAATGGAATTGAAATCCCGTGGAAAAAATTTAATGAAGAAGAAATTCAGACTATCATTTCGATATTATATCATTCATTAGATTATAATATAAAAGAACTTCATAAATCTGATAGAGCTAATGAAGATGGAGCAGATTTAGTGGTCTCAAATGAGAACGAAGAGATTGCAATTGCAGTAAAAATTAAACCTAATAATAAAGATAGACCTCAATTGATGGAGTTATCTGAAAGAAATGAAAAAAAGAAACTATACATTTACATCGAAACACCAACTAAGAAATTTCTTCAAGATACTAAACATTATAAAAACGTGGAATTTTGGAATGTTAATAAGTTAAATGAGTTCTTTATTAATAATAATCTATATTTTAGTGCAAATTTAATATTTCAAAATACTGAAACATATATAAATATAGAGAACATAAAATTTTTATTTTTCAAATTACGGTATGAATCTCAAAACAAGAAAAAGGAAGACTTCAAAGAATTCAATAAGAAATCTTTTTCTTTAATATGGAGATTGAAAGATATTTATGTAACACTTCATAAAACCAATGTTCTTATGAAGGATATGTTTGATGAACCTATGAAATTCAAGGATGAAAATTATGATTTATATTTTTTGAATATTTTTCTAAAGTATCTGGAATCATTAAATTCAATAGTTTCATCTTTTTATGAAATTTTCAATATATTCTATAAAAATAATATGCATTTAGTAGATAATTCAATTATAGAAAAATCGGATAGAAGCCATTGGTTATATTTAGCTGCCTTCACACCATTAAACCAAGGTAAAAATCTTAATATTGTTTTAAAGGATGGAATAAATGAAAAAAAAGTGCTAGATGAACTTTTATCAAAGAATCGTGACTTATCTAATGATAAATTTGATAATTATTGTCAAGATATTTCAAAATCAAATGACGTTTGGCAAGCCATTAAAAATCAAACGCAAGAATTGGCTAGTGTTGGGTGGGCAATTGAAGCTAGCATTGATGATATCATTGAGGAATATTTTAAAGACCACAATATTTTGAATATGATTGAATACGATGAAATGGAACATCCATTTTTCTGATTGAAATTTTATTCTAAAATTTTAATGAAACTGATCATAAATTTCTTTCAGCACTTCCGGCGCATAATCGCTATAATCCCGTGCCAGTACACTTCTAGGCACACGCCCACAGAAAGCATCAATACCGATCCCGAAGTGTATTTCTTGAGGACTCAAATGAACTTGAAATTAGAAGGGATTATATAAAAACAGGATGTATTTTGAAAGATGACTAACCTTAAAGAAATGAGAGCATTGGGAATTGAATTGGCTGATTAAAAAATATGGAAAATTAACTTAGAAGAATTGATGAAGGTGTCGAAAGGCTATGGACAAAACCAAAATTCTCGAAATCATCGACAAAATAAAAAAAGGCACTCCTGCAACGAACTTTGAAGACCTTTACTTAGACATCAAAAGGTATCCTGAAAGCTCCCAGGAAGAAAACCAGAAAAAGAAACTTGCAAGCCTTTTAAAAGAATATGCAGTAGCATTTGCGAACTCTGAAGGAGGCACTCTTCTGTTAGGGATTGAAGATGACATCGCGGGTGCTAAAGCCATAACTGGCTGTAAGAACTATGACATTGAAGAAATGAGAAGAATGGTTTTTGACGGTACCAGACCTCCTATAATCATAGAAATAGAGGAAATCGCACTGCCTGAAGGAATTGTTCTTGCGGTCAATGTGCCAAAAAGCCCAAGAATCCACTCAGCTTCTTCCGGTGTTAAACACAAAAGGATCGGAAAAGAAAACAGGATTCTCTATACTGAAGATGAAACGAGCCTGAAAGTTGAAAAAGGTTATGATTACACGGCTGGATACCTATTCGATGTTGGAATCGACTCATTAGATCCGCTTGAAATCTCAAGACTTAAGAACTGGATTGAAAAATACAATCCAAAGTCGGAAATTCTTGAGCTAACAGATGTTGATCTTTTAAAATCCCTTGGGATAATACGGGAAATTGAAGGGGCTGAATGTCCTACTATTGCTGGTTTGCTTTTACTTGCAAAAGAACAGGTATCGAAAAAATTCCTGCCACAAAATGAGATCATCTATTTCAGATTTGAAAAGAGCGATGTTGACCCCGTCCAGAGCGTGTACATGAAGATGCCTCTTCTTAAAACAATAGAAAAGATATGGAGCCTGATTGAACCTTATAATCAGGTTCACACGATCAAAGATGCATTTCTTGAAACACCTGTTCCCAGCTTTCCGGAAGATGTTGTGAGGGAAGCCCTGTTAAATGCCGTTGTTCATAGAGACTATACTCTTCCTGATTCAATCTATGTAAAAGTTTTTGGCACCAGTTTTTACTAGGGCACAATGACCATCTCCATTAAAATTTCTGGATAGTTTTAATATCGATTTCATCAATTTAGACAAAATGCAAAAACGCAAGGTCACGGTTGAAGTTGAAATCGATGATGAAATGGTCAACAGCATTGAAGATCTTGAACGAGAGATTCTTGCTCAGAATATCCAGAACTAGAAGGGGCTGTTCAGGTTATAATCAGGAATGGCGCTTTTGACGAACCAATGGCGAAATTTGTGGGGAGAAAAGCCCGGGAAGGTCATGGCTGGAAGCTTGAAGAATTAATAATACTGCATCATCTAAGACGGAATGACAAAATCTATACAAATGAAGCCTCGATCATACTTCAGAGAACGCAAAGGGAGACATCTGAATTCTTGAACTCAATGGAAGGCGTTTTTATTGAACGTATTGGTGCAGGTAGGGGGACTTATTATCAGCTTACTAATGAAACATTATCTTCTATAGGGGAAAAAGAAAAATACACCAGGATAAAAGGGCTTTCAGAGGAGCAAAAACTTCAGCTTCTAAAAAATCATCTTAATACAAATGAGCGAATTACAAATGAAGAGGCAAGGGTAATTTGTGGAATAAATAGATATCAGGCTGCAAGACTCCTTAAGAAACTCGTACTCGAAGGGCTTATAATACCGCAAGGAACAGGACGAAGCGCACATTATGATAATAATCGCTCATTTAAATGAGCGCGCATGTTTAATGAAATGAGCGCGCACGTTTAATTGAGACAATACACAATTAAGAAATGTAAACTTCCAGCGAATGATCGTTAATTTTACAGGAAAGGATGGATACATTGTCCTTTCCTGAATTAATACCACAAAACTAAAAATAACCCTATCTTCTCAGTTTTCACTGACCAGTCGTGCAATATCGTCCCCGACATCCGAGGTTGTATCCGAGCCTCCCATGTCGTATGTCTTGATCTTGGCGTTCACGATATTTTTCTCTATAGAATTTACGATGTGTGCAGACGCTTCCTTTTCACCGATCTGGTCAAGAAGTAGCGCGCCTGCCCATATTGTTGCTATCGGATTTACCTTGTTCAGCCCTTTGTACTTTGGGGCGCTTCCGTGGATGGGCTCGAACATGCTTGTTCCTTCCGGATTAATGTTCCCGCCAGGAGCAAGACCAAGACCTCCCTGGATCATAGCGCCAAGGTCGGTGATTATGTCACCGAACATGTTGGGAGAGACCACTACATCGAAAAATTCCGGATTTTTCACAAACCACATGGTTACAGCATCAACATAGTTGAAATCTGTCTTCACATTCGGATATTTGCCTGCGATTGAAGTGAATTCTTCACGCCAGAATCCATAAATATCAGACAGGACGTTTGCCTTGTCAACTGAGGAGAGATGTTTGCCCCTGTTATTTGCAAGCTCAAATGCATATTTAATAACCCGGCGCGTGCCCTCTTTGCTGATAAGACCAAGCTGGTAGCCGATTTCCTCACTATCAGATGTTATGTCAAGCCCAAATTTCACATTATACATATTCCTTGCGACTTCAAGCGTTTTCTTGCTCTTTCCCTTTTTTGCACGCCCACCGATGCCGATATAGAAATCTTCAGTATTCTCCCGCACAACTACGAAATCAATATCTTTTGCAGTCTTATCCTTAAGAGGAGTCCAGACCCCTTCAAGCAGTTTAACAGGGCGCAGGTTAACATACTCATCAAAATAGAACCTGATATTAAGGAGAATTCCTTTTTCCAGTATTCCCGGTTTTATCCTCTCATCGCCGATAGAACCGAAATATATCGCCTTGTATGCCGAAAGCTCTTTTAGAGTATCTTCGGATATCAGTTCGCCTGTTTCAAGATAATGGTCAGCGCCATGCGGATATTCGATCCAGTCAATATCAAAACCGAACTTTTCACCAGCAGCTTCAAGAACTTTTCGTCCTTCTCTTATTATTTCCGGACCGATACCGTCTCCAGGGATCACAGGGATCTTGTATTGTGTCATATAATTTCCTCTAAATAAATTCTTATTTTTTTTACTCTGAATTCCCTGTCAGGTTATTAAATTAACTAAACGAGGGGATTAGGTTCCTTTAGAAAAGTATTTAGTATATCAAAATGTAAACCCGTTGAATACACTAACATTAAAATCGTCATGGATCAGAAGCCACCTGGAACAATAAGCGGTGTAATTAGGAATGTGTAAATGAAGATAGATAATAGAATTATAATAGGTATTTTAATAATTATTTTTATTTTGGTACTTGGATATAGCACATTTACAAATTATTTTGAAAAATATAATACTGTAAGTCAAGCTATTGATGAAAAATCAGATAAAATGATATGGGTCAATGGCAGCATAAAGAAAGATTCTTTCATCTCTTCTATCGATGGAAATTACAAATTCATATTAACTGATGGTTTTTCAGATATGAACGTCAGTTACACAGAAGAGCTTCCCTCCTCCCTCGGAATAGAATCCGAAGTAGTATTACTGGGCAAGCTGGATAATTCCACATTTCATGCTACAAAAATGATAACAAAATGCCCTACAAAATATAATGGATAAATAAATGTTCAATCTTGCAGCAATTCATGATGTCAATACTGGTATCATTATGACTACTCTTACTATATCTTATTTAAAAACCAGACGAATGAAAGACATTGGAGGATATGGGCTGCTGGCTCTTGTGATTTTTTTTCTTTCAATTCTTCCAACGCCAATACATGGAAGAGGGATATGGGGAATAGTGACTCTTTTGACAACCTATATTTTTTTATATAGGGCATGGGATAATAAAGAGATCACCGCTCTATTATTAACTGCAATTCTGCTGATGATGGTCAATATTGTTTTGGGACTGAAACTCAGGGGAATATTTTAATGTCGAGAAAACAATTAACTTTTCAGAGATTGTAAAATGGAATACGGAAGTATATTTCTTTATATAGGCATATTTTTTGCAATACTTTCACTCTGTTCATTAATTTCTAATGAATTAAAAGAATCGAGAAGGAAGGCATTTTTTGAAGAAATAATTCCCCATTATGGGAACTTTATCCTGGCTTCGATCATATTCGTATCAACTGCCGCTATCCAGCTAATTTATTATCTTGTAAGCTCTGATTTCTCAATTCACTATGTATGGCAATATACAAGCAAAGATCTCCCAATGATTTATAAAATATCAGCATTGTGGACGGGTGAAGCCGGATCGATGTTGTTCCTTTCATGGGTCATCTTATTTATGGCTTATTGGGTGTCCAGGCGACATGAATCAGAAACCAGGTTTAAACGAAGAATATTGATTGTCATACTTCTGATCGGAATACTTTTCCTTTCTCTTACACTTCTTCTTTCTCCTTTTAATTCAATATCGGGAACTATTCCTGAAGATGGTTCCGGATTAAATCCGCTTCTTGTCAATAAATGGATGATATTACATCCTCCAGGGATTTTCATACCGTATGGGATTCTGGTTGTTGTTTTTGCCTCGGCAATTATCCATCTTGTTTATACAGACAAGGATTGGGAGATTTTTTCACGCCCATATGCAAGAATGGCATGGATGATCCTGGGTGCAGGTATAGTGGCAGGTGTAATATGGTCGTATGAAGTGTGGGAGAGTTACTGGATATGGGATCCTGCTTTTACATCTATTCTTATGACATGGCTTTTGTTGACAGCATATTTGCATTCATCCAGTATGTACCGCAGGAAAATGGCTGGATTACTGTCGCCTGCCCTTGCTGTAAATACATTTATTCTTGCCATTTATTCGACATACATTATTAGAAGCGGCACTGTGAAATCGGCTCATTCGTTCGGGGAAAGTTCCCAATTATTGCTTCTCATCAATTTTATTATATTAATAACAATAATAACAGAATTACTGGTGATATATCGTTATTCTAAATTGAAACAGGACACACAAAGTCCGAAATCAGAATTATTATCTAACAGAAATATTTTTTATATTACAACAATTCTAATGATATTGCTGTCTTTTATCTTATTCTGGGGACTTACTGCATCTTTATTACTTACTTCATACGGTGCATCGATATCCGCAAACCTGTATGCTGCATGGTCATATCCTCTTAGCATAGTGTTGATTATCGTGCTGGGAATATGCATGTTGGAAATTCTTGGTAAAAGGTGGATAAAAGGAATAATTGCAGGGTGTGTTATGATCCTGGCTATACTTTTTATAAAACCTTCCGAGGATATTTATACGAATCTTTCGATATCGGTTCTGACATTTGGGGGGATTTCAACTAGTTATAGATTATATAAGAGTTTAGGATCAAAAGGAATACAAAATAATTTGATTTCATGTGCTCCTCATATCATACACTTTGGAATTTTAGTAATGCTTGTCGGTGTGTTTATGTCCACCTATTCCACCTCGGAATCAGTAATATTTACAAAATTTTATGATAAAAAAACAGTTGGGGGATATGAGATACAGCTTACAGATCTTGCTTATCCGGTTGAACATAAGCATATGACTGCTGTTTTAACCAAGATCGGCTCATACAATATTTATAAAGATGGTGTCATGGTGGGTTCAGGTGAAGCAAGATTCCGGGAGATCAATGGAGAATTTATTACCGAGCCTTATATCTATAGAGGGCTTTTTTCAGATGTAAATATCAGGTATCAGGGGATCGGCACCCGGGACCAGGTATTTATCTCGGTGGCAAATATCAGGGTTATTCCCGGAATGACGATAATATGGGCAGGCAGTATTCTTGTTGTTACTGGAATTTTGCCTTTATTTTTTAGGAAAGATAGATTATTGAATTAATTCCAGTGGACGCTTCCATATAGAAATATTCGCAATCGTAAGCTATTGGCTATCATAAAATATTTGAAAATAAAAACGCAGATAAACGCCATGAATGCAGATTTATGATAGCGTATTTACGATTTATAATATCTTAACACCAAAAAATTTTACAATCACTATAATTCGATACCTTTATATATACAATTAAACTCTAACTATAATTAAGGAAAAACGGGAAAAACGGTAGGATAACGTGCTGTAGGATGCACAAAAAATTTGTAAAAAGTTAGAAGGATAGGTTATGTTGGAATTTATTAATAAACACACGTCTAGTTTACCGAAGGATTTAAAAAATCAAAATGGGCATATAAAAAATAAACACAACGATAAAAATTTTTCATATAAGAATATTTTTTTCATATCAGTAATCATAATGGGAATGTTTGCCATTCTGCCCAACAATGCGCAAGCATATACTGAGCCTTATAAGCTTATTGTTTTTACAGATAAACAAGTTTATCTCGATTATGGTTATGACCTCAACTCAGGTGTAAGAAGCAGTAGTAATGACAACACAAAGGGTTCTTTCAACCAGAGGCCCAATGTTTTTGCCTTGCTCCTGGACTCGGGCGGCAATGTCGTTCGAGGTCTTACGAATGCGAATTACAGCGCAAGACTCATGGATGAAGAGAGATGGAACCATTCAGGCGTTGCACTAGACAGTTACCCATTCTATCAAACGATAACGACCAGCGGAACATATTATCCAAATGCCAGCAATATCTTTCCTACATTTGCAGATTCGGACAATGATGGCATTTTCAACTCCACCCTGGATGTAACTGATGTAAATGATCTGTCAGGAAGTAAGCCACCAACGACGGACCAATTGAACATTTCAATTAACGTCACTATAAAATATATGGGGGTAAATTATACTAAAAAAGTTTATGTTATTTTTGGAACCGCAGGTTGCTACCATCCTACCAATACGTTCACGAGCGCCCATAATAGAAATTCTCATAATGATGTCCCCTGTACTACCTGTCACTGGGGATACCAGTATGCTTTAGGAACGCACGGCCCGAATAACTCCATTATGGAAAGCGACGCTGCAAGATACACAGGAATGCCTGCATGGACTACCGTCACTGATTATGATTATAAAATTGGATTGAGAAAGACCGGAGGTAATCAGACGACATGGGACAACAGCGGCTCAAGCTATTGTGTAATGTGCCACAGCGGTCTGGTTAATGCCAACATCCTTGATCTGGGTGTCGGAGGAAGCCCTGGCACTACTGATCAAAACGGCGATGGTAAGAATGATGGTGGCAGACCTTCCTGTTCCTGGTATCAGGGCCCCCAGGGGAATAACACCGCATACCCTATCTGTCATGCGCCTCAACAGGGTGTTGACGGTTCTTCCGAGATAGTCCTGTCATCATTGAATCGTACGGACTGGATGGGCTGGTCAATAAGACCTGGAGTAAACAAGTCACATAACCATTCTGCATCTCCAAAGACAAATGGAACTCCATGCGAAATATGCCATGCAGGCGGCGGAGCACCCGGCACAGGGACAGGAGGAATGCACATGATTGCAGGACTTCCTAACACAACGACCGATTATACCAATATCAACGACCAGTGCCAGATATGTCACAACATATCAGATGGATGGCTTAACATCACAGCCAACGGCGGAACTGCGATGGATCATTCCGGAAGAAGCCAGTGTAATAAATGCCATATCGATAACAACAAGCTCGACTCACATAAAGTTCCAACAGGAGTGTATGGCGGAAAATGGTGTGTTAATTGCCATAACCTGTCAGGTAAATCGCCAGTTGACACGAAGGTCGATGAAACAATAGTTAACGTATCAAATCCGAATTATATCCATTTTGAATTGAACAATAAAGCAAATGCGGCAAATTCATCAAGAATATGCTGGGCATGCCATACAAATAATTCCTATATAACAAATGGAGTGGTCAATTCAACACTTATACCTATTGATAAACATCCCGGTGGTTATGATACTCCAAAATCGTGTACTAGCTGCCACAATAATAGCAATATATCACAAAACTTCAGCGCTCCGCAAAATAAGAGGCATACATGGTATTCCCAGGACATGAATACGCCGGCAGTAATGTATTGTGATGACTGTCACGGCCAGGATGAAGAACTCAATGCATGGGACGAATTGATTTCTCCCCCCAAGACAGATAATGAATCAAGCGCACACTATGGTAAGAACAGAACGTCCTTCTTTGGTCCACTTGTGGGAAAGCGAGAATACTGCGGCTACTGCCACCAGAACGAATCAACAGTAATGGGACCGTTCGCGAACTTAAATAATGAAGTAAGGAGCGACCATGCATCCCAGATCACGACTCCCGGATGTGGGGATTCATTATGCCATCAACCAGGCAGGTTACATGATGAAACCATTGTTGTACCAGAATTTACAGAAGCAAATATTGATGCGACATGCAGGGATCCATCATGTCACTCTCCCGCAAATTATAGCTCACATAATAACAGTTTAACATGTTGGGACTGCCACATGGGTAATGTTAGCAGCAATAATCCGACGTGGATCCATCCAATACAATTCGTCCAATACAATGGTAATTTCACTGGCGCGAAACTTACTGCAGCAACTTGTTATGACTGTCATAAGTCAACACTTGTCGATGATACCGTCAAAAACTTATCTGGTGAAACACCAAAGAAAGTGTATAGCCAGGCGCATAGCAATGATCCCATTAATGGCACAAAGTGGGGAGATTATTGGAAATATACACCAACGACCTATGATTTTGCAAGTTATCAAATAATTAATGGCAATGGTTCTATAGATCCTGCATATCCATTTGAGAACATAATGGGGCCAAGCAACGAGTACATGGAACTTGTGGAAACTCGATCCGGCAGTTCAAATGCTCCAGTTCTTGTTCCATACAACAAATTAGAACGCGAGATGTCACTTGTCCCTGTTCCCAACTGGACGTCTTCAACAAAAGCAGCAGGAGTTACATCCAGAGTTGTTATTTCGGCAGAACAGGATGCAAAGATAGGCAAACCTATTGGTTCCCTGAAAGCATCGATGAAAACAGGGTCTACATCAGGAACGTATCTTAGTTATGTCTGGTGGAATTATTCATTCGATTATAATCCTGATACCAGCCAGTATGCATATACAAATATCAGTGCTGACTACAATCTCACCGTCCCATCGGGAAATTCTCTTACCCAGACAGTATATTTGAGGCTTGTCAAACCATCAGGAGAAATTGTAATCCTTGCAAGTGCTTCCAGTACAACAAATACAGATTGGAGAAATTTGAGCAACAACAGCTTTGCATCCGCTCTTGATCAATCTGGTACATACAAACTTCAATTATACACCGAATTCCAGGGAGTCAGGACTTCTAAAACATATTCTGTAAATTATGACCATATCATATTGAAATTCCAGGAGAAAGTATGGAATAGATATGAAATGATTGTCAATACGACGGATGTACCTGTGAACGGCAGCAGTAAGCTTGGTATGTCTTATCAGGTGCATATGGAAAACACCACTCTGATGATATTCAACAAGACTTCAGGATCGTATGAATACCTGGACACCTTGAGTTCGGGTGTATTCTATGACTACGTAAAGGACATTAGCAGTACCCATCATATTGATTCAAGTGATGGTATCACAGGCAATGTCAGTGTCAAGTTCATTGATACTGATAAGAGCGATATGGATGCAAAATCAGATGCTATCCATATCCGATACTTGTATGTCTATGTCGATCGGGGATTGCAATATCCATGCGAACAGTGTCATTCGCCGAATAAGCATTATGTGAATCCGACTCTGGGCTCACCAGCTAAATTCAGCGCTGGAAATCAGGTTAACCAGACGATCTCTTCGAGTAGTACCTGGTGCCAGCAGTGCCATTGGCAGGGTTCGGAAAACTATTCCAAGATGGTACAGGAATATAGTGTCACAAGGAACCCGCCTGAAAATATACCTCCGGAGATCACTGGAAATACTACTTATGCTCCATTTGGGGGAGCAATGGATGGAACTCCATACTATAACCATAGCTCGGAAGGCATGGACGACGCATCATGCTTCGGTTGTCATGGTGCAGCAGAAGATACAACTACTACTGAATTTATTCATAACATTCAGGAAGCTGAAATCTCCTCAGATAATACACCACCCGTCTGGTTACCCGTGCCGACAGACCAGACATTGGAATATGGCACAGGTTTCAGTTATGATGTAAATGCATCTGATCCAAGCATACCGATCGTTTACAGTATTAATGACACGGTGAACTTCTCGATCGACTCAAGTACTGGACTCATCACAAACCAGACTGTGCTGAACACGGGTGGCCACGGTCTAACCATTACTGCAACAGATGCCAGCAGCAACTCCAATTTTTCAAGCATTACAGTAACAATTCAGGACACCACAGCCCCTGTAATTAGTTTACTTGGGTCAACCCCGGTAACAATTGAAGTCGGTTCAGTTTATACCGATGCCGGAGCCACAGCTTCTGACGCTTATGATGGCGATCTTACAACATCAATCGTAACAGTAAACCCAGTAGACAATACCACAGTCGGAACCTACACTGTCACCTATAATGTGAATGACAGTTCGAACAATGCAGCAACGCAAGTTACACGAACCGTGAATGTCGTGGATACTAATGTTCCTGTTATTACAAGACTAGGCACAACTCCGGTAACTATTGAAGTCGGGTCGGTGTATACCGATGCAGGAGCAACAGCTTCTGACGCTTATGATGGCGATCTTACCGGTTCAATCGTAACAGTAAACCCTGTAGACAATACCACAATCGGAACCTACACTGTCACCTATAATGTGAATGACAGTTCGAACAATGCAGCAACTGAAGTTACACGAACTGTGAATGTCGTGGACACCACAGCCCCTGTTATTACAAGACTTGGTTCAAACCCGGCAATCATTGAAGTCGGTTCGGTGTATACCGATGCAGGAGCAACAGCTTCTGACGCTTATGATGGCGATCTTACCGGTTCAATCGTAACAGTAAACCCTGTAGACAATACCACAGTCGGCACCTACACTGTCACCTATAATGTCAATGACAGTTCGAACAATGCAGCAACTGAAGTTACACGAACCGTGAATGTTGTGGATACTAATGCTCCTGTTATTACAAGACTAGGCACAACTCCGGTAACTATTGAAGTCGGTTCGGTGTATACCGATTCCGGAGCAACCGCTTCTGACGCTTATGATGGCGATCTTACAACTTCAATCGTAACAGTAAACCCTGTAGACAATACCACAGTCTGCACCTACACTGTCACCTATAATGTGAATGACAGTTCGAACAATGCAGCAACTGAAGTTACACGAACTGTGAATGTCGTGGACACCACAGCCCCTGTTATTACAAGGCTAGGAACAAGCCCGG
>Ga0172368_10001123_pt1 | contig 37364 bp, 33 predicted proteins | sample Lak11m_FD_114540 | JGI IMG/M metagenome (GOLD analysis project Ga0172368, IMG submission 114540) | Freshwater microbial communities from Kabuno Bay, South-Kivu, Congo - kab_022012_11m | ecosystem: Environmental > Aquatic > Freshwater > Lake | place: Democratic Republic of the Congo: South-Kivu... | reverse complement strand
CTTCCGGTCGATCGTAGAGACCGGCTGAACCGGAGAATTTATATGGGATACCTGCATGATCCAGAGCTTGGACAAAAGTCTGAGCACTGTTTCTCGACCGAGCCAGTATAGCAAAATCTTTGAGAGAATACTCATCCGTTTCATACTTTTCCTTTATGATACTTGCAACCTTATCCGCTTCTGACGTGTTAGTATCGCAATGGATATGAATCGGCGGGGTTTTGCCAGAACCGACCATGGACTTCAACTTTTTCACAATGTTATTCTTCACCTCTAGCCGGTCAGGGTTATTATGCTTTATCATCCTATAGGCGCAGTCCAGTATTGCCTGAGTTGAGCGATAGTTCTCAGTTAAGACTATCTGTTTACATTTCGGATAATCGTTCGTAAATGAAAGGATGTTGGATATCGCTGCGCCACGAAATCTATATATAGACTGGTCATCATCACCTACCACGGTGATGTTACCACTCTCTTTCGCGAGTAACTTCAGCAGTTCATTCTGGGCGAAGTTCGTATCCTGAAATTCATCAACAAGAATGTAGCTAAACTGTTTCTGGTACTTCTCCAAAACTTTTGGTGACTCTTTGAAGAGTTTTATTACCATGTTTATCTGGTCACCAAAGTCGAGGTTTCCCGCCTCTGCCATCAGTTCCTGGTACCTCTCATAGGTTCGCGCGATTTCCAGTGTCTTCTCAGCCTCAATTTTATCTTCATTACTTTTGGCTTCTTTCGACTTCCTGTCTGCGTATTCCAGATATTCGATAGGCGTGATAGTTTCGTCTTTCAGTTTTGAGAAATGATTAAGGAGTGCATCGATGTGTTTGGTAGGATTCCCAAGTGGTGAGAAGTGTTTGAGGTCAAATGCACCAAGATTGTCCTGTATGAATATGACCTGTTCCGGCCGAGAAAGTATACGGAAGTCGGTAGTTAACCCAAGGTCAAGTGCATGATCTCGGAGAATCCTATCACCAAAGGCGTGAAAGGTAGATATCCATGTGTCTACAAATCCGTATGGTACAAGTTCGTCCACCCGCTCCTCCATCTCTCCTGCCGCCTTGTCGGTAAAGGTGAGTGATAATATTTCTGAGGGTAATGCCAGCTTTTTCGCAATGAGGTATGCAATCCTCCGGGTTATAACGGTTGTTTTCCCCGTTCCCGCTCCGGCAACTATCAGGAGAGGCCCGCTGTCATGGGTCACCGCCTCCTTTTGTTCTTTGTTTAAGCCTTTTAGTAAATCTTCCATGCCCCATTTTAACACGTCAGTAGTTTGAATATAAGTAGACAAAGAAAATGTTGGAGTTGCTGGAACTGTTAGAAATGTTAGCTTCCTATATAAATCAAAAGAAAAAACCCGGCTTGTTTGCAGAACTAACTGCGCCGGGTATGGGGCGACCTTATCGGTCTGGGGTCTTGGTCGTTTGTAAACTTTATGTACTCGTCACCGTAGTGACGCTTATATTCACGCCAGATAGTGGTGCATACCTTCTACAGGGGATCAGTCCTGAGGGTACTGTATCTTACTTACGATACTCTATCTAGCATGTCACGGGTCCCTTGAGACCATGTCTTCAGAATGAGAGCTCCTCTGGAAGGCCTCAGACTGGACTCATAACCTCTCACGTGCTCCACGGGCCAGAAGCGTTCTTTATCCGTGCGTGAGAACAATGTTACTATAAAAAAGTAGTTCTGTCAACAACATCACCAAAGAAAGAGCCCGAGATATTGTGTTTGTGTTATTCCGGATAAATCCGGCACATTCACTAGCTCGGGCTATTGGAAAAGGTGTTGGTTGTGAGTTTATAAAAAACCTCTATGTGGTACTCGCCTTATTGGCGCTTGTTTGCTTGCCGAGTAGCCTTACATATTTTTCAGCTTGATCAAAGCCTAATCCATATTGGTATAACCCAGGCTATACCGCTACTCGACTCGTGCGCGTCTAGTATTAGGACAAACCATGTCTACCCCTGGAAGACTTGGTCCCCTCACCGCGCATCATGGTCGCCAGGAGCCTAAACCATGCGATAGCTATTTTATTGTAAAAACCCTCTTTTGTCAATACTTTTTTAGAAAGAAAGAGCCCGAGATATTGTGTTTGTGTTATTCCAGTATAACTGGCACATTCACTCACTCGGGCGTTATTTTCGTGTCGGGTGTGTTCTCTACCAAAACAAGCTTATCACAAGCAGTACCTTGCGCATCACGGGGTAGATATAGATTGGTCTCGACCGTGAAATCCTGCTTATTAGCACCCGACACTTCGCAACCCTACCATGCCGTTCAGCTGAACAATATGATTTTAGTATAGAATAACTGTATAGTCAATGTTCCTGATTATGAAAATGTGTTCTAAACTTTTATATTTAAACTTTCCATTATTTATGCTATCTTTGTCTTGTTAAACATAAAATCTTTGAGATGAATAAAAAACTAGCACTCAGAACTGCTAAGCTCTCGAGTGAGTCACATAAACTTAAAAATGCCAGCAACTTAAGTGCCACTTTCGAACATCAACCGAAGGACCCTGATGAGAGAAGACATGGTATTCTTTTCGCCGTTATCGACATCAGCGGAGAATCAAAGAAAGCTGACGAACTTATCGACCTCATTCTAGATACTTTTCACGGAGAATACTACCAAGATATAGAGAAGGATCCTCTCACAAGCTTTGAAAACGCACTTTCGAAAATAAATGAGGAGCTTGGTGAATATACAAATAGCGGGAATACTTACTGGATGGGTAATCTAAATGCAGTTTTGGCAGTATATAGTGAAAATGTTATTCATCTCACAAAGGCAGGAAAGTCCGAAACATATCTATACAGAGGGAGGAAAGAAAGTCACATCTCGGATGACCTGGCCGGAGACAAGGTCAATCCTTTGAGAACTTTCATCAATATTACAAGCGGTGAAGTTATAGAGGGAGACAAAGTATCTATCCTTTCTTCCGGTATACTTTCATCCTGTTCTCCAAAAGAAATATTTAAGTATGCAGACAAATACCACCCGAAAATTGCCATCGGTCACATAGCAGACTTAATAGAAGGTAATGGAGGATCAAAAGGAAAAAATGCTGCTATTATCATCGAGTTTCTCACTCCTGAAACGTTGGCAAATGAAACTCTCGAGGAAGAACCTGAAGAAATATGGCTGAAAGGCACCAGCAAGAAAGAGATCCTAGCCGAACAGACAGGAAATATCCTGCAGAAAATGGTTAAGTACATAGGGCTGGGAGTTATCTTCGCCATAGACTTTACCAAGGAGAAGATAGTACCCACTCTAAAGAAAGCATCCCTGTGGGTACAAGCTCAAACCGTACACCTTTATAGAAAATACATATCGAAGGAAGAGGACGAGAAGGTTCTCATGGAAACCGATGAAGCGATAGAAAGCTTCGACGAAGACTCAATCTTTGAGAAAGCAGCCGAAGTAGAGCCAGCCAAACCCGAGTATAAGTCTGAAATCCGTATCAAGGAAAGCGACGACTCACCAAAGAAAGCTACACTGGAAAAAACAAAGAATACAGTGCTCAATAATCTAGGTTCCTTCTACGGGTCAGCAACAAAGCTGATAAAACTTCGCCCACCGAAAAAATCTCTGAAGAAGCTTCAAGGTATAAAAAAGTCATATATACTCATAGCAGTTGGTCTGGTTGTACTTATCGCGGTACCCCTCTTCTTGATTAGTAAAAATAATCAGAAAGAGGCGAAACTGAAAAAAGATGAAACGGCTCAATATGAACTCATCGGACAAAAAATATCAGAAGCTGATGCTTACTCGAAGAAAAGCCAGAAGCTGAAAGCCATTACGGTACTCGAAGAAGCGGCAAAAATGGCCAGCGAGATGTCAAACAGCAAATATTTCTCTGACGAGTCGAAGCAAAAGTTAGCAGAAATAAGCGCTCAAATAGAGAAAATATCAAAGACCAAGAGAGTTGTAGCCACTACCTACTCCGACACATCAAGCGCCTCTAGTGCTGACCTCATCGGAATATACTCTATAGATGGCACTATGTACTCTGTAGCAAAAAATGGAGACATCATAAAGATTAACGGCATAACGCAGAAAGCAACCAAGCTCTCCGCTACTGGTGATATCAAGGGAAATGTAGTTTCTGCAACAGCAATGCCAAAGATTCGAACTATAGAGCTCCTGACCGATACGCCGGCTGTTTACGAGTATGACCTCGATACAGGTGAGATAAGTGAGAAGACCGCCACAGACGGCTGGGAAAAGTCTCCTGAGATAGACAGCTTTGATACAAATATCTATCTCCTTTCAAAGGACAGAAATCAAATTTATAAATATCTGAGAACTTCCGGCGGTTATGGCAGTAAGGCCGACTATATAGCTGATGGCACTACACCAAAAAACATCAACTCTTTCAAAGTTGACTCTGACATATATGTGCTGGCTGAAGGAAAAGTCCTGCAGTATACTGCCGGAACGAAACAAGACTTCACTCTCAGGGGCATGCTTGTAAAGTTAAACCGGGCAGACAGTATGTATACTGACGGTAACACCGACAAGATTCTGGTAGCTTCTAAACAGGATGGATACATCGTCGTTCTGAATAAAGAAGGACGATACCTAGGTAAATATATCTCAGACGGCTTCAAGGATATGCAAAATGTTTTCATTAAGGAAAATACAGTTTATGTGGCTTTAAAGAATAAAATCCTCAGCTTTGACATAAAGTAAGGGTTTTAATCATGATAAACACTAAGCTTATAGCAAAGAATAAAAGAGCTATTTTCGACTATGAGATACTTGAGACTTATGAAGCAGGCATCGTCCTGACGGGTCCCGAAGTCAAGTCTGTTAAAGCCGGCCACATCTCTATAAAAGAGTCATTTGCTACCCTTAGTGGTGAGGAGGTTTTCCTGACGAATGCTCACATCTCTCCATACAAACAAGCTGCAAATATAGAACAAGATCCTACCCGTTCACGCAAGCTACTACTCAAGAGGTCTGAAATAAGTTCACTCATCGGGAAGACAAAAAACCAGGGACTAACCCTTATACCTATCAAAATATATTTGAAAAGGGGCCTAGTAAAGGTAGAGATAGGTCTTGGTCGCGGACGAAAAAAATACGATAAGAGAGAACTGATAAAGAAAAGAGATATTCAAAGGGAAGCAGAGAAAGAGGTAAGAGAAAAAGATAGATAAAAAAGTCGCTGTTAGCTCGATATATGAGTACTAGCCTCTCTCGGTTTCTTTCCTTCTATATGCTTTCTGTCTGATATTTCTGCCATAAAGTCAGCTATCTTTCTGTCAGCGTCTTCATTCATATGATATGCTTCCAGATTTCTACTCATCCTCTCCAAATCATTATTTTCAAGTATATACTTTGCTCTCCTAGCCAGATCCTGTGGTTTTTTCTCAACATAACCAAACCCCATCGACTCTATCATCCTGGCATTTGGCTCTTCCTGCCCCGGAACAACTTCGGTGATTATCACAGGCTTTTTCATAGTGACAACTTCCATCGTTGAAAGCCCGCCCGCTTTCGATATAATCAAGTCAGAGGCACTCATCATCTCAGCAACATTATCTATAAAACCGAGTATACGAACATCGTTTTTGTAGTTGCCCTGAGCCAATGTCTTCTCAAGACTACTGTTTTTACCACAAACTACGAAAAGTACCACATCACTGAGGGCACTATCTAGCTCCTCTACTTTTTCTGCAAGCTTTCCTGAACCCCAAGCTCCACCAAAATACAAGAGTATCTTCTTATCTTGAGGAATAGCGTTTTTTTCCAAAAAGATCTGTTTATTATATTTCTTATAAAAACTCTGTTGCACAGGGAAGCCGAGTACTTTGACTTTATCTTTATCAATACCTCTCTCCGTCAGATAGAACCCCGTCTCCTTAGTCGAAGCAAGATAGTAGTCTATCCTATCACAGAGCCAAGCAGAGTGAACCTCCCCTGTATCTGTTATGAGACTGATAAATGGGGCATCGACCTTTTTCTCCTTCAGATATCGTGACAGTGAGTAGCTGAGAAGCGGAAAACATGAGATTATCAAGTCTGGTTCTTCTCGAATAATAGCTTTCAGATCAGCCCGAATGAGATTATATCCGTTTTTATCAAGAAATGACCATGCATCTGACTTATCAGTAATCTTAAAGAATGCTTTATACGACAGCTTTGAGTAAGTTGCCATATTTTTATACAGAGAACCTACTACTTTGTCCAGAGTCGGACCCAGGAGAGCAACTACATTTATAACCTTATGTTCAAACTGACCGGGATAGTACTTCTCAACTGCTTGTGTCAGTGCCTTTACTGCCGAGTTGTGACCTGCTCCCATATCAGCAGATAAATATACTATTTTCTTCTTTGACATGTTGTCATCTTACCACAAAAAATGTATCACTGAAAGCTTAGCGGTATAGACCTCTTACTGTATGAACTTCAGTCTTCTGGTGCTAAGGTATCCAACCGCCATCGGTATCCAGAAGGTAAAGACTCTAAAAGTCATCATCAAAAGAAGAGCGGTGTTTATCGGCATACCCAGACTGGTCAGGGTAAGCGTCAGTGCAACCTCAGCTGTCCCGATACCATATGGAGTTATAGCTACTGCCTGGAAAAGCATCGCCATTGCATAGACTATGAGAATAGTAGTAATAGTAAAGGGTATACCATAAGCCAAGAAACAAAACGTCAGAGTGAGGGCCCCACACGACTGAGTGATGAGAGATAGCAGTAAAGGTTGCCACAGCTTGTACTTCTTTTCTGCATAGAAATCTTTCGCTTCTATAGATTCTCTGGCTATCATGTCTATTTCTTTCTGAGGCATCCACTTCTCTCTCTTGCTTTTTGGTATTAACTTTGCAATCTTACCGAAAAACCAACCTATCCTCTCCTCTTTCTGTAAAGCAAAGTTTATCAGCCAAGCCATCCCTGTAATCATCGCAAAGAGGAACGCTGCTCCGAATATCTGGAATCTATTTAAATCTCCTAATCTAAAGAGTAGAACCAAACCCAGTATGAGAAAGCAAAAAAATCCCAGAAAATCAAAAAGTATAAAGGTCAGACTAGCCACAAGCGCCTTTGACTGACTGTAGTGCTTTGCCTTTGCCTCCCCCATGAAAAGTGCCAAGGCAGACATATGTAGGGATGGTATAGCAGTCCCCAGGAACATAGCCGAGAAAGTCATCTGTAGCATATCCTGAAACTTTTCTCTTATATCCAAGATTCGATATAGTGACCTACGTATCTCAGCTTGGAAAATGAAGAAAAAAATCTGAGAAAGAAGTGCCAGAAGCAGATAGTACCATATACCCGAGGCGAGATACCCTACGGCAAGTCTTATCTCCTTGAAACCAAGGAAGATGACTACTAAAAATATGATTGTAGTAACGGTTATAAAAATATTTCGTGGTTTCATGTCTCTTTATTGTAGCAAAAAAACTAATCCGAATCGAGAGCTATCTCAGACAGCTTCTTATCTAGAAAGAAGTGTCTGCACTTACCATTGCAATGGCTTGTAATTAAATCCCCCAACTCTTTTGTTGCCTCCTTCACTCTCTTCTTTTCTTCTAAGAGCACTCCCTCAGTTACAAAGATTGCATTCGTCGTCTCTTCTGTCAACTTAGTCTTGTCCGCTTCTCTCCAGTTCCAGCGTCTACACATCACATCCTTACCATCTTTATAGACTACTTCTCCAATTTTTGGGTGTTCAATCTCAGTTGAAAATAATGGGATAAATCTCTCTGTACCTTCTGCCACAGCCAAAACAATATCTCCCTCGACATTATCCAAGTCTTCTCCTCCGAGAGGTAAGATATACTTAAGAGAAATAAAGTTATACAAGTCTACCAGACTGTTTATGCTACCCAGTTTATCTCCCCTAGTAGTTCTTTTGACCATGGCCTCCACGGAACTCCTGTACTTCTCTGCTCCAAAGTCTTTATAAACTCTGCGCCAGGCTTTGATAGTAGGATTCTCCGCGATGGGTTTGCCCTCAAACTTCTCGGCCACTTCACCCTGAATTTCACTAATCATTTTCATAATCCCCGGATTGTCTGATCCATTTTTTACCCCACGAGCAACAACAACCCCGATAGAAACATCCGGGAATTTTTCAAAGATTTCTTCGCTGATAGTAACCTTCATTTAAAAGTCATTATATCTAAATTATCTAGAGATTACCATAAAAAATAATGGCCTTTCGGCCATTATTTTTCTAGGTTGAAAATGAATTATTCTCCTTCGCTTTCCTCTTCGTCGTCATCATCACTTCCTTCAACATCAGGAACTTCTGTTGTTTCTACAGTAGCTTCTCCTTCTGCTGGAGCTTCTGTTCCTTCTTCCTCGGTTGCTTCTGGTTCAGTTGTTACTTCTTCATCGTCTCCTGCTGGGTCCATTACGTTTTCATCTGTCATAATGTCCTCCTTTCTTTATTAAATATCTAACTTATTTATTGTACAGATAATTGTCAGCCGTGAAAAGACTATTTTTTACAAAAAGTTTGGACTTTTTTCAGTCCCTTTTGTGGAGAAAAAATCTAAGCGTGGTTAACAACAAGAAACTTATCAAAAAGATACTAAAGGCAACATAGAGATCAGTATTCGTTTTCTGAGTCAAGAAACAGCCCAAAGAAACGCAGGCAAGTACTGCTGCATACAGCAAACGAACAGGCAGTCGCTTTATATATCGATGAACTATTGAAAAAGACGAGACAGAATAACCAAAAAGAGCAGCTGTGCAAATTATAAAAACCGTATTAGTTAGAAAGCTATCAGCCGTTAGAGCGTTTATAGCCAAAGGTATCGAAATTACCAAAAGATAAATGCCCAGATATTCACTAATCACATTGCCGACTCTTGCATGCTTGTTTGCGCCTTTGATATTCTCGGCTCTAATCTCTCCAGCTGCATTAGCAAAGATAATGTTAGTAAATAAAAAAGATACCGTACTGACTATCAGAAAAAGAATGGGTATTGTTACTGAACTATCAAGCGATTTGAATGATGAAATGAGGAAACCAGTGAAAAATGTAGAGACAGCCAGCATAAAGGAAGTAACATTGACATCAATACTAATCTCACTAATACTATAATCCTGTTTTCTTTCAAAAGTCATATATCTATTATATCTAAAACGCTTAAGTTTGAAAATACATTATGTATAAAATAAAAAAACCTCGGAAAAGAGGCATTTTTATGGTGGATCATAGTTGAACAACCTTGGAATTTTTTAGCTGATAAAGAGTAAAAAATATTCTACTCGTATCGGATTGCTTCGAGAGCTGATATTTTAGAGGCTCTCATGGCTGGATAGAAGCCTGTAATAAAAGCTAAAGATACAGAGACAATCATTGAGAGAAGCATCAGATTTATAGGTATATAAAATATCGCAACCATTTCATTCCCAGTGGATTTGGCTAGATTTATAAGTAGCATATTTAAACCAAAACCAATCAACCATCCGACAAATATTCCAAAGAGTCCTCCTATCAAACTCATTATGAAAGATTCAGCTAAGAAGGTCGTCCAGACATCTTTTGAAGATGCGCCGATTACTTTCATAATTCCTATTTCTCTGGTTCTCTCAAGCAGAGAAACTGTAAGAGTATTGAACATACCCAGAGCAGCTACAATGACTGCGATCAAACCAAAGAGGGATAGAATGATGCGAATGATTGCAAAAAACTGGTCTACTTGTGAGATAGTATCAAGAACCGACTGAGTTTTGAACCCGAGAGTTTCGATGTTCTTTCGGATGTTCCCAATCGTTTCTTTATCAGAAGAAGCCGCTTCGACTTTGAGCTGTTGATATACCTCGACTCCTTTCGAACGGAAAAAATCCATTGGCAGATACATAACCGGGTTACCTTCATCTGATAAGATGCCAACGATAGTAACAGAATCCTCAACTTTTTCAATCTCGTGCTTTTGGTTGGGAGCTTTTGATTTGTTGATTTCCAAGCTTAGTTTAACTTGTTGACCAAGTGCTTTATCCTCGCTTATATTAGCCAACTTAAGCAAAGACTTATTTACTATCGCTTCTTTTTTCGTATCATCATAATACTGACCCTTGGTTGGTCTAACAGTTGCAAGAGCCAAGTAGTCTCGAGAAGCACCATAGATTACAGTCTCAGTATATGCATCGCTTTCTTCGGTTTTGGCCTGACCAGCAAAGTTAGTTATCCCCTCAACTTTTTTTATGTTTGAGAAGTCTTTGATTTTTTCTATGGCACCATTGTTGAGATGAAAAGCCGAAGACTTGATGGGATTGACGTCTATAACTTTATATGACTGGAAGTCAGCGATACCTTTTGTGATCACATTTTGAAGACCGTATGCCAGAGATAAAAGGAAAACAATTGCCGCTATACCAATGGCAATACCACCAATTGTTAATGTTGATCTGAGCTTTCTCCCCCAAAGGTTTATCAAGGCGAGAATAAATACTATACGAAGCTTCACTTTATCATCTCCTCTATCTTACTTATGCTATCAGGCGCGTCTTTCATAGCAAAATGCAACTCATGCAGATGACCATCTTTGACATAGTAGTTTCTATCAGTGAGTTTCAAATAAGAAAGATCGTGAGTAACCATGACGATAGTTTTACCATATTTTTTATTGAGTAGGCTCAGTTCATCCATCAGAACTGCTGAAGAGTCCGTATCTAAGTTGCCGGTTGGCTCATCCGCTACTATAATCTCGGGGTCATTGATTAGAGCTCTAGCAATAGCAATCTTCTGTTGTTGCCCATCCGAAAGTTCGCTGGGCAATCTCTTAATAAAACTAGCCATATTAACCAACACAAGCATCTCCATTGCCTTTTTCATAGACTCATTATATCCGTGACCGGTTAGAAAATAGGGCATGGCAACATTCTCCAGCACAGGCATACTCTTAAGCCATATTGACTGTTGTAGAACAACCCCCACTTTCTTTAGTCTAAGCTTGGCTCTTTTATTCTGACTTAAATCATATATATCAATATCATCATGGAAAACTTTCCCTTTCGTAGGTGATTCTAAACCGATTAGTATATTTAAGATGGTTGACTTACCTGAACCAGATGGACCACAGATAATTACAAACTCCTTTTCGTTAATGTTGAGATTGACATCAAAAACAACTTGGACATCATTAGTTTCGACCTTCCCTAGATGGAATGTCTTGCTAATGCCCTGTAGTTGAACTTTAACTTTTTTATCCATTTTACCCTCCAAAAAGACCATTGATTGAACCCATCCATCCAAATGTTTGCTGCAGTCTGGTCAGAATGATGCTAATTACACTCTGGGAAGCTTGATTGGTAACAAAGTTTTGAGAGTTACTCTCAGATAGATTCCCTGACTTGTCAGCAGACTTTGCTCTGACATGGTATGTTTGGGCTGCCTTTAGATTAGATATTACCACTAAATGGGTCTTTGACAGAGCAGTATCTTTCCCTGTGGAGTTGGAAAAATCACCTGATGTCCCCTCCCCGTAGAACACCTGACTATCGGCAGGTTCATCCGTATCCCAGGTGACAACAGCTGACACTTGAGCCGTTTCCCCGGCACCTTCTACAGAAACCTCTGTTTGGAGATTAGTAACAATGGGGGGTCTGGTATCTTCAGGAGTGGTATAACTCTGATTTTCACTTGATGCTTCATTGCCATATTGATCACGAACATAGGCCTTAAAGAGATAAGTTTTGTTATCCAGAAGCTTTCCACCACCGATTTTAAACTTGTGATTGGTCTTAAACTCTCCATCATACTCTTCTCTCCAAACAGTCCCGTCTGTAGTAGCATACTTAACCCTGCCATCAGTTGGGATATTTGTGGTCCAGTTGACTTCGATTGTAGTGATAGCCTCATCAGTTAAGGGCTGGAAAGTAATGTTTTCTAGTCTGGGGAACTCTAATGTTTTAAGTAACGTGTAGTCATCGGACTTGATAATATCACCAAACTCATCCTGACCTTGGATTTGAAAATGATACTGTGTTCCGGCATCAAGATCTTTTAAGAAGATAGTATGTGAAGTAGCATTTGGAATATCGCCTTCTTTGTAAACCGCTCCATATGAAGCTGACTTACCATAAAACAACTCGGTTGTAGTAATACGACTGGATGTCCACTTCAAGATGGCAGTGGTTTGACGAATGTCTACAACCTCTACTTTAGAAATTACCGTTGGCTTCTCTGTTTGGAAGGTCGAGATGCTGCTTTCAGTACGATTGCCGTTCTCATCAACACCTAGTACTTGATAGTAGTAGACTGTATCCGGCTCTAGATTGCGTAAACTAAGTGAGTGATTGTAGGAGAAAGTACGATCGGCAGCAGTTGACTCCAGGTTTCTAGTCTTACCATAGGCAATCATCGAATCAGTGGTATGAATCTCATTTGTTTGAGGATCGCGGTGTGTCTCAGTTTGCCAAGAAACATCGGCTGTTCTGGAAGTAACATCTGTTTTGATTGATCCGCTGACTATTCTGGCAGGACTGTTGTATCTACCGCGGGGAGTAATCTCTACAACAGTTGAATCGGCCGATTCTTTGTCTGCAGAATCAACTGCCCGGACCTTGTATGAGTAGTCAACTCCTGCCTGGACGGACTCATCTAGATAGTATCTATCTGTCGGAGAAGCAATTTTAGTATAGTCTCCTGATCCGCTTTTTCGATAAATATTGTAGTGATTTACCCCTATACCAACTTCTGCAGGCTCAGCCCATGAAAGCGAAGTTTTGTATGCCGTTCCCCTGATTGATTGGTCACTAACTAGCAGATTGGTCGGCAGACCGGGAGCCGGAGTATTAGCATAGAACGATCTGGTAGTATAGTTCCCCCAGATGATATTCCCGGCATTATCTTCAGTAACTACATAGATAATATTCTCGCCTTGCACAGTAGCAGCAGCCTGATCGTCTATGTGAGTCTCGGTTGTATATGCTGAGTTTGAGTTTGGAGGATGATTAAATGAGTAATAGTATCTAGCAATACCGCCCGGCCAATCTTCTGGCTCAGACCATGAGAAAGAAAAGCTGTTTACTGTGTTTGTAACGGGAGTAACACTGATAGTTGCGGGGGGTGGAGGAGCAGAGTTATTGTAGTAAAAAGGAACTTGGATAGTAGAAGCAGATATATTTCCGGCATTATCTACAGTTCTTAGATAAAAGGTGTTGGTGCCATCTGTAACCAAATCTTTATCTGCATCTGTTAAAGCGATGGTCCCGTTACCTGAGGGGATAACATCATCTCCTGTCCCGGTGTGAGCTGCTCCGTACCAATGGTAATCATCGTTGATCTTGTACTGATAACCTTTAAGTGAAGATCCGCCGGTATCCAATGCTGCCGCAGAGTTTGCTGTCGGCCAGAGAAATGAGAAATCCTTAGTGTTAGAATATCCCGATGGTGAGGCTGATACATAGTGTGGGTTGGTTGGTTTGTCGCCATCATATTTGTACGTAAATAACTGATTTTCTCCTGCTGAATAGTTACCGGCATTATCCTTCGTCCTGACACGGAAGTAGTAGGTGTTCCCACTAACTAAGTTACCGGCTGTATAGGTGGTATCAACTTGAGAAGTCCCTTCATTTACCGGATGACAAGTATTGTTTGTGTTGAAACAAATGTAATATGTGGAGATACCGGACTGTGTTTCTCCTTCATTCGCTGTATCCCCCGGATTACTCCAGTCAAAGTGAGGGTTGGGATAGCTGTACCATCTGCTGCCGTCGCTAACCGCAAGGTCAACGCCATCTGAAGCTTGACTTTTAGCCTCGGTGAATGCGCTGACATTATTTGGCGCTCCGGTATCCCAGACATAGTCCAGAGCAATATTATCCAGTTTTGGCTGCTGGGATCCGTCAGAGTTTAGATATGCTTTCCATTTGAATGTTTTAGGATTAGAACCGGCAGTAAAGCTTGATATGTGACTATTGATATCAATACTTAGGTTGGCTTCTGTATAGCCAGATAAAGTAACAGTCCAAGCTGAACCATTCCACCAGTACCAGGTAGAACCATTATCCGGAGATATTTGATATTTGATAGTACCCGTTGAACCGCTGCCTAGTGTTTGAGTAAAGTTAGAGATGGAAGAATACCCCTGACCGGAGTTAGGAGTGAGGGTGGGAGAAGAGGTGGAGTAAAGAGAGGATTCGGAACCAAACGTATTGAAGGTGTCTTTACCAGACTTATATGAAGCAGCTAGCCATTGCTCGGATCTAGCAATGTTACTAATCCTTACCTCGTCAATAACTCCGCCGAATCTTTGTTGAGTACTAGCACCATCTCCCCAAGCGCCGATAGAAAGAGTGGTAGCGTCACAGGCAGAGTTACTTACTGTATTAGAGTTAGAAACTGCCCCTCCGTCGCCATAAACATAGTGGGTTGTCCCGCTCCTTACAGAACTTATCTGATGCCATTGACCATCAGTCAAGGTAACAAAAACTCCGTAAGGAGAACTGGATTCACGTACTCCGCCACCCCATGAGTTAGCCGTAGTGCCGTTGCGCATTAGCATAAAACAACCGTTGTAGCTCTTGTCGGCTAATCTCTCATAGCCTCCATTGTCAGATACTCCATTGTCTTTAAACCAAACTTCAGCAGTAAAGTCAGTTAGCATATTATTGATACCCGTTCCGATACGATCATCGCCCAAAAAGTTTTGACCGTTATATATCTGTCCAGCAATTGGGGCAGGGTGACCATCGGCGATTTTGCTACCATCTTTATTATTGGCAGTCGAGTCCTGAACGATTGTGCCCGATTCGTCGAGATGCCAAACTCCAATGAAGCCATTATCCCATACACTGGAGACATCTTGGCCATCGACAACACCGGTATTACCATAATATATATAAATGTTATCTATATCAGAGCTTTGATCAATTTTAGGAACTTTGACCCAAACATAGCTTGTCCCTGACTCATCCCACCTTTCAATTTCGTACTTGAGCGATGTTGTACCATCAGAATCAGTAAAGCGAATATCCTGGCCTAAATTTTGGGTTTTTGAATAGTCAATATCACTGTCTTTGTCTAGCTTGACGAGTACAGGAAAGTCAGCCAGGTCCTCATTTTGGGCAGAGTTATCAAACGTAATCGATTTCCGATACCCCCAGTTATGCCCATTATCTGTAGCTATCCAACCAGTCCCAGGAGTACCACCGGCTTTGAGTTGTGCTAGTCCTCCAGAGAACTCTATCTTACTATCGTCATAGGTATAATCACTAGCAGTACTCATATCCCAACTGGTAGCCGCGGAAGCATGTGCTTTACCGAAAGAGCCAAGGATACTAAACATTGCTAAGCTTAGTAATGCTATCGTATAGAATACCAATATTCCAAAATGTACTTTCTTATGATGAGGGTTATGATGCCAAGAGTGATAATGACGAGATTTAGAGCACAAAAATCCATGCACCTTAGAAAGCACCTTGATCTTTGTGTCTGAACAATGCGGATGAGAGCAATAACCCATGTTTCCCTCTACTAAAAAATTTCTATTTTTATTATAGATTAATGGCTAGTATAAAGCAAACTGATTGTTTTTTTGGGGAGGGATTATTCTGACTTTTGAAAATGATGAGGCATAGTTGAAAAAGTGTGGAGCTTCTCTATTAATTGACATCTTATTCTAAGCTGTCAATTATAGCCTAAAAATAATAGATGTATGGCAAAAAAATGATTAATCCTACAATAACTGCAAATACTGCTGACAAGAGGACACTTGCTGCCAAAATATTCTTGATGATACTTATCTCTTCACTTTGAGTTTTCTCCCTTTCGTCCAAATACATCTCAAAAGCAGTATTTATAACCTCGAGAGAGACCACCTGAGCTATTGCTAAAATCAACAGGGCAAACTCTACTTTCCCGACATGGAGAGTAATGCCATAGAAAATCACTATAAAGGCAAGGATGAGCTGAATTTTGATGTTTTGCTCTCGCTCAAAAACTTCTTTAATCCCCATCAATGCATAATAAAAACTTTTTTTAAGTCTACGAAAATCTTTTCCTAGATTCCTCTTGTCTTTATTCAACATGAACTCATTATATCATAAATAAATAACGTCTTTTCAAAGACGTTATTCTGGTCGCAGACCATGAGCGAACGAAGTGAGTCGAATGGTGGAGCTGGCGGGAGTTGAACCCGCGTCCGAAAGTTAAAACCGTACGAACTTAGCAAGCTTAGACCTGATTAACTGTTTCAAAAAGACGGTAAAGATCAGGACAAAAACTGTCTCTCCTATCCGATAAGTCTTACTTATCAAGTATCGGAGTCATGACAAGGCATCCCGAAAATATAACACCCTTATCTTCGATTCCGGGAGCTCAAAGAAGGATGGTTGTAGTATTTAAGCTACAACTGGCGCAAAGACGTTCACGCTGAAAGCGCTAGCGACTCTGCTGGCAAATGTTTTTACACTTGTCTTTGGTTGTCTGAATAACGCGGAACAACCACCGCGACTTACATCATACGATTTCAAGGATCTTCCGTCGAAGCCTGACAGCCCCATACGTTTAAACTCTAAACCAGAATATCGAAATTATAAACAAATTTAAAATTCAAATTCAGAAGCAAAATCATAGCATAATAAAGGATAAATTTCAAGCCTTACCTTTTTCAAAGATAGAAAAAAGCGGCCATGAAAGACCGCTGATAAAACAAATGTAGATGACAAACAGCCGTCTATGGCCACCAGCAACCATAGGACCTGTCCCACCACCATCTCGACGCCCACTTCGGGTTTGTTTTCTTGATCACCTCAAGGGCATCAAAGGAAACGAGGCAGGCATAAACCCTTTTGTCCTCATCCCCGAGATAGGCTGCTCTGTTCTCTACGACAAAGGACTTGAGTTGTTCTTCTTTGAATCTCGCGACTTCGGAGAGCTCCAGAATACGCATTCCTGGCAACTTCTCGACTTTCCAAAGTTCCTCACCGCGAATCATCTGAACGACAGCCCCGACATCGGTAACGATAATCGGCGCCTTCCTGTCCCGAGCCCTTTTCGCAACAGTCAGGGTTTCTCCTATGAAGTCTCTGACATTAACTTCCCATATAGTTGGCATGTTTCACCTCTCGTTCGTGGTTTCTGTTTTGGCAAGCTCAGCTCTCTTTTGAGCGGCTAGTTGTCTTAATGCCTCGGCCCACTTAGCCCCGTCGGGTTGGAGAGCATCTTGAGTAACCGCAGCAACGAACTCCATGTCTTCGGGATTGTTCCTGAGATCTAGAAGTTCCCGTCTGTATAATTGGCGCATTATTACCATCCCATTTGTTTTGGCCGGGACATTTTTCCCAGCATGTGAAGGTCCGATTACCATTGGCAATCCATTTGTTCTTATTATAAGGGCAATCCTACTTTTAAGCAATTACGATACCAGACGCACATCGATTAAACCTTATCCGGTTTCTGCCTAGTGAGTCGTTCTTCCAAATTATTGTAGAAAGATAAGATCAGACTTTGAGCCCCTTTAACTTCCGTAATTTTAAAAGCATCATAAACGATTTTTTTTGCTTGTTTCTCAGAAAAGCCCAAACCCACTATTGCAGTAGTAGTACTCTTCGGTGAAGGTTGCTGGCTAATATAGGCGGCTACTACTTTATGCCATGATATTAACTGAGATTCCCCGATTGAGAATTCCTTTTCTTTGGATAGAATATTGTCAAAAAAGCTAGCATCATTCTGCCAATCTTTATTGACATGGTACAAAACCACGTCTTCTGCAATTTTAAGAGAGCTTATTTTATCTTTAACTGCATTCGGAATAAGATCATAACCGCTTCTTTCCCTTATAAACTCATCTCTAGTATCATCAATGAGGTTATGGAACTTCAGGCCAGCAAGAAATGAGTTCTTCTCGTTTTGTATTCTTTCTAAAGACATGTCCTTTAGATGTGTTCTTTCCCGATCGATACCAGCCAAATAACGAATATCAGGGAAAGTTGTTCCTATGAGAAATTTTTGCTCTTCTTTTTTTATTAGAGAGCTAGCAAAAGCCTTCTTCGCAAATACAATGTGTGAAATTAAAAATGACATATTATTTAAAATTACCACATTCTCTATCAAAACGACAGTTGATGCACCAGATATTTTCCTTCGGCTTAAACTCTTTCTCTGACAGGAGCGCACGAATAGCTCTCTCAAATCTCTCAGTTGCCTTCTCTGCATCTGTCTTCTTTATAGGGAAGCTCACTATTCTCCCCGTGTCAAAGTATATGAATGTCATCTTACTAGGGTACCTGCCAAGAATCTTTTTGCAACCATAGTAGTAGAAATACCACTGAAAATTTTCTTTCAGATCTTCTCTCGGTTTGTGTTTGTCCCCAGATTTGTAATCAATAACTTCAAGCGTGTTTCCAGATAAGTCTACCCTATCTATACTACCTGTTAGTACTGCTCCATTTATAGGAACGCGAAATCTAGACTCCACTATTTTTGGTACCCTCCGGAAGTATTCATTCTCAGAAAGAGATTTAATCATCTTAAAAGCAGTCGAGAAATCTTCTTTACTCACTCTTCTGTCTTCATATTTACCGTCCTGCCAAGTTTCTTTTAGACATTCTTTGAACTTTTTAATATTGAAGATTGTCCCCGGAGAAAGACATCTAGATAATGCTTGATGAATACTAAGACCAAAATAGTAATGATTTTCGCTCATGGACTTCATGCTAAGCTTCTTCTGTATATACTCCTTTTTATATCTATATGGACATGACAAAAATGAGTCAAGCTTTGAGTAGCTTTAAACTGGAATTTCTGCCCCCAGATTAAAAAGAGTCCCCTGCTCCATATACTGATTCTAGTACCCGTACAATGCTCTTTCTAGTAGACAAAAATCAACTTTTTACTTTTTAATTGGTCAAACTATCTATATAATACTTCTGGAGGGATTTTTCATGAGTAAAAACGAGATACGCAAACATTATTTCCAAGACAAGTACGTCATTATATCACCAAAAAGGGCGAAGAGACCTCACTATACGAAAATAAAGAAGGAGGGAGAAACTTCATCTAGCCAATGTTTTATGTGCCCTGGTTCAAAGGAAAAGCCGATTTATGAGATATATAATGGTAGTAAGAACTGGATTATCAGAGTCATGCACAATGGCTTCCCTGCACTGACTCTCGACAACAAGCACGCTTATGGGGCACAGGAGATAATTGTGGAGACACCTGAACACCTGAAGGACATCCATGAGTTCCCTATAGAACACATCAAGAAAATTCTGGATGTTTACTCAGAAAGATATGAAAGTCTTTCAAGGCTAGAGAAAGTCAGATACGTACTAGTGTTCAAAAATGAAGGAGGTAAGGCTGGGGAAAGTATCAACCACTCTCACTCCCAAGTCATAGCCCTACCTATGCTGCCCCCTCACATTCGCTCAGAAATGCTGGCAATAGACAACTATACTATGGAACATGACAGTTGCCCTTACTGTGATATCATAAAAAAAGAGAAAAGTTCCTCTCGAGTAGCATGGGAAGATGAGCATATATTCGCTCTGTGTCCCTTCGCTTCAGAGTCTCCTTATGGCGTATGGTTCATACCGAAGAGACATGTCAGAAGTCTTCACGATATGAGTCAGGAAGAGAAACACTCTCTGGCACATGCTATGAAGGATCTCATAGGCAAGGTTAGCGCCCTAGACTTGAGCTACAACTACTTCTTTCACAACAGTCTAGAGGATTGTGACCATCACATGGTACTGAAACTTGCCCCGAGGCCAAACGTATGGGCTGGACTGGAACTGGGAAGTGGCATTGTTATAAACACAGTGGCCCCGGAAGATGCCGCAAAGTTTTACAGAAGAAAACACAAGGTATCAAAGAAGGAAAAGAAAACAGCAAAGAATCAACATATATAAATTTCTCATCTAGAAACAAGCAAAAGAAAAAGAAGCCTCATTTTGAGGCTTCTTTTTCTTCTCGGTTCTAGAAATTATTTCCCTGATGGAAAACTTTTCTTCACCTTTGAGATTGCATCTTCTGCGGCTGATTTGCCACCTAGACCGAAAGCGATACCGCCTGCGATTGCTAGCAAAGCAACGATACCAGTCCACAGAGTGTTGATAAGATCTGTTGCAATACCTAGCTGTTGAAGTGCGCCAAAGAAAGCAAAAACGATAATAGCCCACTTTGCAATGTTAGCTAAGATTTCACTTGCTTTAACTCCTACCGTATTAGCTGTTGCCTTCACTGATCTTGAAGCAAGGTCAGCTACAACTGCACCCACGATCAGTAGGAATATTGCTGCTACAACGTTTGGTATATAAGCAAGAACGCTCTTCAAAAGATCACTTGCTCCTGATAGATTTGCTACATCAAGTGCCACTACAACGAAGGTAAGGAGCAATGTCCACTTTGCCAAGTCACCAATAAGTTCTACAACTTCTACATCCTTTGTGATCACCTTATTTAGACCAACTGCGTCGGTGTATTTTTTGACTTGAAGAAAACCAAGCCCTCTAACTATAACTGTTTTCACCGCCCAAGCTACTATAATACCAACTAGAACTATGATAATAGCCCATATCAAACTTGGTAAATATGCTATCACACTATTGATTGTTTCTCTTACAGCGTCAGTAACTACTGTTGCATTATTCATTGTTTTTTCACCTCCTTTCTTTCACTTTAGAGGGTTCCTTCCCCTCCTGCCTCTTTAGGTGAAAATATCATAAGTACTTTGCCTGTGTCAATAGCAAAAAATAACCTTTGGTCTTCCGCTATGCCGAACGGTACAACCTTGTTTTTACAAAAATTGTTAGCCACGTTGTCCTGGGCCACAGCCGAGGGCAAACAAAGGCTTTATATTTATGATAGGTTGAAACGCTACCGTACATAGCAGAATGCCAAAGGTTATTTTGTAAATGTGCCCCAAATCCTGTTCGTGGCTTAATACTATAAGAAGGGAGGCATCCTTTCATTGTGCAAAAAGACAAAAATTTATAGAAAATATTGTGATTTTTTTGGATATTTTGGAGAGTTAAGATTGTTGTAGAGAACTACTATCCCACCAGCAGAGAAGACTCCTGGGATGTATATATCATGAGACCTAGTTTTATCTGTATAGCATCATGAAACTTCATCGGATCGAGCCCTATCAGACTATAAACTTTCTTGAGTCTATATATCAAAGTGTTTCTATGGAGGTGCAGCTGTTTTGAAGCATCTGTTAGATTCATACCACAATCCAGAAATGCTTTTGTAGTTTTGAAGAGATCTCTATCAGAAAAAAGTTTCTCTAGAACTTGATACGCAAGTTCATTTTTTCTGGCGCCATCTACACTATTTAAGAGCCCGACAAACATAGCAACATCCAGTATGTGATATATCCCGTTTGGACCGATAATCTTACCTCCCAGTGTCAAAGCTATGTTTGCATCTTCATATGACTTTCTTAAGCCCGATATCCCGGGGTAGAACTGTCCTACCCCAACCGAAACCTTCCCCTTGAACTGAGTATCCATCGCCTTGAACATTTTCCTACCATTTTCTTTGATTACTGATAGTGAATTTACCGTATTGATATCATCTTTTTTTATTTCTTTCAATATTATAAACTTGTTTTCACCCATATATACGACGCAGTTACGAGTGCCATCACCAAAGCTTCCGGTTATACTATCTTCTATTCTATTTAGATGTTCCTGAAACTTCTTTATTATTTCCTCCGAATCAAAGAGTTTATTTTTCGACACGAAATCTTTATACAGTTTTTTTATCTTCAATATAAAAACGGCATGTTGAGGCCTCAAGTTTACTCCGACTATGTCGCCTTGATCTATAGCCTCCTCTGTAGTTCTGGCTCCTTGACCATTCAGTATGTTTCTAACAAATTCACTTCTCAGATCATTCTCTATATATATATTTTTTACCAGCATTTCTTCATATATCAAAACTTCGATGAACTCTTTTGCCAGACGAGAAAACTCATGCGATTCTTCCTCCAATGTATCCTCTACGGCTACGGCTCCGACTACTTTATCATCATAGTATAAGGGAGAGAGAGTGAAGTATTTTCCTTGCTTTTCTTCTGTAACTTCCTTACCTTTTTTAATAATGGCAAAGTTGTCAAAAGAAATCTTCTTGGGAGATTCATTTATCATCCTTCCGCTGATATCAAAAAGGTATAGAGGTCGCTTGAAGACCTTCGCGGCTTTTTCCATAACTTTACTGCCAATACTCTCGAGAAGTGCTTTACTTTTTCTGTTTAATATCTCACCAAAGAGCATCGATATCCTTATCTGGACAGCATCACCAAAAGATCTTGGATCCAGATCAAGCGATTCATTTATCTTATCTAGCCGATAAATGAGAGTATTACGATGAATTTTTAAACCTTTCGCAGTTTTTGTCAGACTCATGTCATTATCAAAGAAAATGTTCAGTGTCTTTTTCATTTCTTCGTTTGAGAACCCTTCAAAAACATTCTTTGAAAAGTTTACACCCCCTGAATGATTCACTAGAGGGGCTACTACACCAAACTTGTCAAAGTTATATATCTTGTCCTTCCCCCATACTTGTCCTCCAAACTTCATGGCTAGATAAGCTTCCTCGAAAGACTCTCTGACCCCTGATACGTCCGGATAGTATCTTCCTACGCCAATCGTAACATTACTTCTAAACTCATTTTTAAGTACATACTGAAAAGAGTTCAGTGTCTTTAACATATGGCTAAAGTTTTCTTTTATTGAAGCTTTGTCACCCAAGTCTTTGAGTATCACAAATCTGTTGCTACCTATGTATGCTACTATGTTCTCCTTGTGCCTGGTATAAAAAGATTCCGTAGAAAAAGCAATAGTTCTCTTTGCTCTCCCCCAGAAAGCATCCTTGTCATGAGAACATACATCCTTCGAGAAAAGAGTTTCTTTGACATTGCCATCCAGCTCTACTATGATGGCTACTCTGGGCTTTTTCATATCAAAACCAAAAAGCTCTGCTTTCCTTAAAGCATCTTTTTCTTCATAGTCTACTTGATGAAGAAAATCATATATAAATTTATTAATCTTCCTGTCCTCTAGGGAGACATTTTCAAATATAAGTCTCTGGTGCAACATGAGATCTACGAGGGCTTTGAGTATTTTGCCCTCTTTATTTACTTCCTTTTCTTCGGCATCAAGATAGATATACCCTATCTTTTGTCCTTCTGCTGTCACGGGTATTGCCTTTTTACTACCTCTAAGTTCTGTGGGGTTGATGTTATGATCAAAATGATCACTCTTGGCTAATATGTTTCCGGCGTCGTCAAAGACTGCAACAGGCTTTTTCGTAAGACCTGTGAGACGACTCATTATGTCTTTTGCCGGAATATTTAGTAGCATTTGTAAATCCTGCCAACTTATATTTCTTTATTTGTGAAAACATCCAAGTTTCCTCCATTTTAACGCTTCCCATTGCCTGTGTCAAGGATTTTTTATTTACATAGGTAGACTACCTGATAGTTACCAATCTTACACGCTTCCGGATTGAAAATCGTGTAGTTTTCGGCTATAATCAAAAAGCTGATTGCACTAGGGGCTTGTAGCTCTCCGACGCTTCGGTCGGAGCAAACAGTTTCAGCCAAAGGCTGACCATCCCTCTGGATGGGGTTAATCGCTACTTTGACAATCAAATTGAGGGCTTGTAGCTCAGTTGGTTAGAGCGCTACGTTGACATCGTAGAGGTCCGCAGTTCGAGTCTGCGCAAGCCCACCATAAAAAAGCGTGCCGCGGTGGCGGAATTGGTAGACGCGCTAGCTTCAGGAGCTAGTCTTGTTCGCAAGGTGGAGGTTCAAGTCCTCTCCGCGGCACCATAGAGAATATTTAAAAAAGAGCTTACATGCTCTTTTTTACTTTTTTGAGTATTTCTTCTTCTTTTTCTTTATCATCTTTTGGTTTTGTCAGCTTATCCAGTCTCAGCCATTTGAAGGTAAAGTAAATAACACAAGCCAAAACGATGAAGTCCACCAAAGCACCCAGAAAGTTCCCTATTAAGACATTCGTCTTCCCAAGTTTTAAAACAACCAGATCAAGCCCGCGAGTCGACCCTATCACCATGCCTATGATGGGATTCACTACATCTACGACAAAAGCACTCACAAGTTTCGCAACTGCTCCACCAAGGACAAAACCGACGGCTAGACCGACAACTCCCTGATCTCTTATAAAGTCTCTGAAATCATGTACTTGTTTCTTTATCATAAATAATTCCTTATATTAGTTTATATACATCCAGTATTTTACCAAAAATATGACCCTATGCCAAGCGTTGCATGGACTAGTGCCAGAGTTATGGTTACGGCTGCCATGTGCGGATGCCACTTGAATGGAATGAGGTGATAGTTAAACTTCACATTAATGACAGAGATAAAAGCAGTAAAAAGAAGTGACAACAAGGTCAATATACCCATATATACTATGATCGGTTTTCCATAAATCATATAGTAGGCGATGCTATGAATCATGGTGCTACTTTACCACGACCTTTCCCTTCATAAAAGTATGGATACCACAAACATAGACATATGTTCCTTTTTTCGTAAACTTAAACTCATATTTTTGATCTGTATCTAGTTTCGGAGAGGTAAAGGTACGAGACTTGACCATGTGTTCAGCTAGGTCCTTGTTTATCCACGTTACTGTCGTGCCTTCCTTGACTGTGATATTTGCAGGAGTGAAATCAAAGTCTTTGATAATTATCTTGCTTGTTTTGCCATTTTTGCCTTCACTCCCAGGAGAGTTCGGTCCGAATAACAAGTACCCACCTATCAGAGCTGTAGCTATCACTATACAAATAGCTACTTGTAGTGTTTTGTCCATTTCTAACCTCTCATTTTTCTGGAAGAATTGCTTATAACATACTCCTTAAATATAAATTCTTAGTTCTCATGTTACCATCCTGTATCTTACTTGCAATATAACTTACTACAAATTTTATTTTAATAACTCTCATACTTTGCTATAATGAAGCAAGAATTAAGGAGCTGAAAATGGATGACTTGGGAAAAAGTTTTAGTGATCTGCCTCAAGAAGAAATAGAAAGACGTGAGAAAAGAGATCAGCTTATAGCTGAAATCGACGTTTTAGATGCTCCTGCTAGTGAGGGATGGTCTGAAGAAACAGAAGCAAACGAGGACACTGCTGAGAATAAAAAAATAAAACTTTATGAAACATATACAGACGAGGAAAGAATTGCACGTTTGAGAGAATTTCTATACATATATAAAGAAATGTCAGATGAAGGATATCCTATCACAATTGAAGTAATAATGGGTCCATGGGGACACATCCCAGAGGACAGAAGCCCTGAGCTAGAGGCCGGACTCATAAAAATAAAAGAAGAAAACCCTTGGATAATGGATTTTGAAGAAGAGGAAGAATAAAATGGGAAAAGAAGAAAACAGTTTAGAAGTAATGAGGCATAGTCTGAGTCACGTCCTGGCTGCAGCTGTCCTTGATATGTTCCCCGAAGGCAAACTAGCTATCGGTCCGGCTATAGATAACGGTTTCTACTACGACTTTGACCTACCCCGCACTCTCATACCGGAAGATTTACCGATTCTCGAAAAGAAGATGAAGCATATGTTGAAGCAAAATCTGAAGTTCGAACGTCAAGATATGCCCATCGACGACGCCCTCAAGATTTCAAAGAAAGCAAAGCAACCCTATAAAACAGAACTGATAGAAGATTTGAAGGCGGAAGGAAAAAAATCAGTCAGCTTTTATAAGACAGGTTCATTTATAGACCTTTGTGAGGGTCCGCATGTTGACTCAACGAATAAACTAGGCGCATTCAAGCTCTCCCATACTGCAGGAGCCTACTGGAAAGGTGATGAAAATAATAAGATGCTGCAACGTGTCTATGGATATGCATTCGCTACGCAAAAAGAGCTGGATGCATTCTTGACAAATCAGGAAGAGTTGAAAAAACGCGATCACAGAAAACTAGGTGAGGAACTCGAGCTCTTTACGATTACTGACGAAGTCGGCGCCGGCTTACCGGTCTGGTTGCCAAAGGGCACTACCCTGCGGGATACTATCAAATCATTCCTAACAAAGGAGCTGTCTCAGACTGGGTATCAAATGGTAGAGACCCCTCACATCGCTCACGCTAAGCTCTGGCAAACATCAGGGCATCTCGACTTTTATAAAGAAAACATGTATTCGTCTTTCAAAGCTGACAAACAAGCATTCTTGGTCAAACCGATGAACTGTCCTTTTCACATAGCAGTTTACAAAAACAAACAGCGTTCCTATCGTGAGTTGCCAATGCGACTGGCTGAGTTCGGCACAGTTTACAGATATGAAAAGAGCGGTGTCCTACATGGTCTGATGAGAGTTCGAGGATTTACCCAGGACGATGCACACATAATCTGCCGTGAAGATCAGGTTGATAAAGAAATTGGTGATACGGTTTCGTTTGCTCTCAAAACTCTTAAATCATTTGGATTCTCTGACTTTGAGGTTTACCTATCGACTAAGCCTGATAAAGCTGTTGGTAGTGATAAGGACTGGAAGATGGCCACAACCGCACTTGAAAGCGCTCTTAAAACAGAAAAGATAAAATATGAAGTGGACCCTGGAGAAGGCGTTTTTTATGGACCAAAGATTGATATAAAAATCAAAGATTCCCTAGGCAGAAGTTGGCAGTGCTCTACAATACAGTTTGACTTCAATCTACCAGAAAGATTTAAAATGGAATATATCGACGATAAAGGCAAGAAAGCTTGTCCGGTTATGATTCATCGCGCGTTGCTCGGTTCACTAGAAAGATTTATAGGAGTTTTAATAGAGCACCATGGTGGTGACTTCCCTCTATGGCTGGCACCCATTCAAGCCAAGGTAATTCCTGTATCCGAAAAGTTTGAGAAGTTTGCAAGAACAATAGAAAAAGAATTAAAAGTGGCGAATATACGAGTAGAGTTCGATGCTACAGGTGAGTCCGTCGGCAAAAAGATACGCAATGCAGAAATGCAGAAGATTCCATATATGCTAGTACTCGGTGATAAGGAAGTAAAGTCGAAAAAACTAGCCGTCCGTTCCAGAAAGGATGGTGACCTCGGGCAAGTAGACCTTAAAGTATTTATTGGGAGGGTTGCAAAGGAAGTAGAGGATAGAAAATGAACGATGAAGATAAACCCGATAACATATTTGAAGGGATTGAGGAACGACCTACTGTAGAGGATGATGAGAGATTTACTAATGTACGGGGTGAGATTAAGGCTACAAATGATGCAATAAATAGCCAAGACACATCTAGGATAATCCCCTCCGTTATAAGAGAGAAAGATGAGCTGGAAGAAAGGCAGATAGACCTAACCGGAGAGTCTAACGAGCTGGTATCAGAAGAGAGAGGTGTCCATAATATTCTGGACACTCTGAAAGCAGAGAAATCTTTCGAAGATTCACAGGTAGCTAAAAAAATGGGAGACTACCGAGGCGATAAAGGTAAGGATGATTATCGTGATTCCGTAGCAAGACAACAAAGGATGAAAAGAGCGGTTGACCAAGTATCTGAACAGGTAACGTCAAGGAAACCATCTTTCCCGGAAGACACTCCCACAGATAAAACCGAATAAAGAATGAAATACTACATATGGATCCTAGGATGTGCGATGAACAAGTCGGATGCAGAGAGAATAGCATCCGTTCTTTGTGATGCCGGACTGACTGAAACAAAAAAAGAAAATGAAGCTGATGTCGTCGTAACCGTTGCTTGTAGTGTGAGGCAGTCTGCCATCAACCGTATCTATGGAAAGATAAAAGAGTGGCAAGACATACGAGAAAAAAGACCTTTGATTACAATACTCTCAGGCTGTGTACTAAAAGAAGATCGTAAAAAAATGGATAAATTCTTCGACCTTATATTTGATATAAAAGATCTACAAAAAATGAAACAATTTTTAGAACAAAATTCTAAATCAGAAAATCTAAATCCTAAACAATATCAAAATCAGAATGGTAAAAACATAAAAGATAGTTTTATGAATTTTGAAAATTGGAATTTGTTTAGAAATTCGAAATTAGATATTAGAAATTACGAAGATTATCTTTCTATCAATCCCATCCGAGAATCTTCGTTTATGGCTTATGTGCCTGTTTCTACAGGATGTGATAACTTCTGCACTTACTGTGCCGTCCCACATACCCGAGGTCGGGAGATTTCAAGACCGATGGAGGAAATTATTATGGAAGTTCAAGAGCTAGTTGGAAAAGGCTATAAAGAAGTAACTCTACTCGGTCAAAACGTGAACTCATACAGCCTCGCACAGAAGAACATAAAAACTAAACAACAGAAAAACAATACTGATTTCATGAATCTTCTCAAAAAAATTGATGAAATAGAGGGTGACTATCGTGTCTACTTCTACTCCAATCATCCAAAGGATATGTCAGACGAGCTGATAGAGACTCTATTAAAACTCCAGCACTTCCCCCACTACATACACCTGCCGCTGCAGTCAGGAAGTAATCAGATTTTACGGGCGATGAACCGTCACTATACCAAAGAAGAATATCTAGAGTTAGTAGATAAAATTAAAAAAAGCATACCCGACGTATCCATAACCACCGACATCATAGTCGGCTTCCCCGGTGAAACAGTAAAGGATTTTTCTGAGACGAAGAAAGTTATGAACGAAGTCGGCTTCTCCATGCCCTTCATCGCAAAGTACTCCCCACGTCCAGGGACTGTTGCTGCAAAAATGACTGATGATGTTTCAAAGAAAGAAAAGGAAAGAAGGTGGCGAGAGCTTACTGATGTTCAGAAAGAACTATTAGAAAAAGAAAATAAAAAACTGGTCGGCAAACATTTAAGAGTGCTCATAGACTCTGAAAAGAAGGGTAAATACTATGGACGAACAGACAGTTACAAGGTGGTTGAAATTGACAAAAAACAATTAGTTTACCCGTCCAAAGCGATGCGAAGGCGGGACCTCATCGGCCAGTTTGTAAATGTTGAGATTATGAGTACCAAGGCTTGGATACTAGAAGGAAAATGATTTTAAGCCGTATCTGGTTTTTCTAATTTGTTAAGAGAAAAGTTCGGATCATCAAGTACCGATACTATTATAAAACTCTTTAGTGGAGTCCCAAGATCGCTTTTAGCTACTTCTGAGGCTAACTGGGCTCTCTTTTCTCTCTCCTCTGGTGTAAGATCTATCATTTTCTTTGTTTCATCATCATATACCTGTTTTGGGATTCTGTTATAGAAGTAATCTTCACTGAGTTCTTCTGTCGGATTCTCAAGAAAACCATCCATGTCCTCAAGTCTGGGACTATAGACCTTATTCTCATCAGATATTTGGACTCTAGACGCTTTGACAACGACTATTGCTCGGTTTTTTTGTTTTTCATCAAGGCTAGAGCCATCTATACATCCTATAAAATCTATTTTCCCGTCTATCTCCTTTGACTGCTTGTCGCCAGCCACAGTGTGCTCTGATCTCTTTTTTTCAGACTCTTCCCCCAGGTCTCTAATATAATCATCCCTTCTCTCTTCATACGTATAATTCATAGCCCTATCTGCAACATCATAGGCACTCTTTGTTATTCCTGCTGCTTCCCTGCCTACAGCTACAGTCTTATCCAAACCGTTGCCTTCAGCAACATCAGCTGCCACTCCTGTAGGTATTGCTAACCCCAAAGTAACAGCAATCCTTTTGATCCATTTGTGACCCCCAAGCCATGTCATAAAACCGCCTTTTTCTCCTCGGTCTCCTCTTATTGCTTTGGTTCTTTGATGCATACTCTCCGTATGATAATCTTCTGCCGCTTTTTTTTCATCATCGTCTACAGGCATGTGGGGTTTGACTAAATAAATCTTTCTTCTAGCCCTCTCTACCTTTTTCCCTTCGTCTAGCTCTACCCTCGGCACTACTTCTGGTCTATTGTGAACCTCCTCATGGGTACCTTTGGCTACTTCAGACAATATATTAGCCTTTGAGTCATTTTCTTTGTGTTTATCTCCAGTTTCATCAACCATAGTTTCCTCTCACCTTTATTTTCCCTCATAATAAAACACTTTTCTGATATAATCAACAAGAAGAAAGTTAGAATTTTGAATTTCGAATAATAGAATTTAGAATAGGAATATAGAATAAAGAGTTATGGAGCAACTACACTAGTCATACCTTATAAGCCTTTGATCAATATTCTGGGTTCCTACCCCATATTCAAAATACTAAATTCTAGATTCATCTATTTAAATGCAATAAATATCCAATTCAGTATGAGTAAACAAAGCAACTCCAATCATCCATTAATAGTCATCACTGGTCCAACTGCAAGCGGGAAAACCTCGTTGTCTCATGCATTAGCAAAGGAATTTGACGGTGAAATCATTTGCGCCGACTCTATGACGGTTTACAGAGGTATGAATATCGGCACCGATAAACCAAAAGAGTTGAATGACATCCCTCATCACCTACTCGATATTTTAAACCCTGATGAGGAATTCAACGTTTCAATATTCAAAGGTTTAGCTGAAGAAAAAATCAAGGGAACCCACGAACGAGGTCATGTTCCCTTCCTTGTCGGTGGTTCAACTATGTACATCGACGCTCTCGTATATAACTACCAGATTCCCGAAGTAAAACCGGATAAAAATCTAAGGGGAGAGTTAGCAAAGAAAACAAATGCGCAACTCTTTTCTCAGCTTATCGAACTCGACCCTGACGCAGAGTGGACAGTTGACAAGGGAAACAAACGCAGACTTATCCGTGCACTTGAAGTTTCGCGACAGACCGGAAAACCTTTTACCCAGCAGAAGAAAAGAAGAGACTTACCGAAGAATGTTCTGTATCTGGCGCTTCAACTAGACCGCGAAGAACTATATGAGAGAATAAACTCCCGTGTTGATAAGATGATGATAGAGGGTTTTCTAGACGAAGTAAAAAATCTGCACAAAAAATATGACTTAAATACTGCAATGCAAGCTACAGGATACAGACAGATGGTCGGGTATCTCGAGGGAGATATATTACTGGAAGAGGCAGTGAAAAAAACAAAACAAGCGCATCGAAACTATGCCAAACGCCAGCTCACCTGGTTGAAAAGAAATCAAGACATTGTTTGGATTCAAGATGCCGAAGATGCAGAGAAGATAATTAAAGAATTTCTAAAAAAATGAATAAAAATATTACTTTAGTCGGGATGCCTGGGGTTGGGAAGACATACCTTGGGAAAAGGCTAGGCAAAAAACTAGAAAAAAGTTGGGTTGACCTAGATACTGCAAGTTATAGCGGGACAATATCTGCTGGCGGTACAGAAGAAGACTTTATGGAGAAGGAAGAGCAGGTGCTGCTTTCTGCGAAAGGAGAAGGATGCATTTTCAGTACAGGCGGTAGCTGCATTTACTCAAAAAAAGGTATGGAACATCTAAGGAAAATATCAAAGATTATCTATTTGGAACTTCCGTTTGCGATTATTGAGAAGAGATTGGGAGATTTTAGCGCCAGAGGTGTTGTAAAGGGACAAAGGATGACACTTAAAGAGCTCTTTGACGAAAGAACTCCCTTATATGAAAATTTTGCAGATTTTACAGTTACCTGTCAGGAAGACTCTACCGAAAAACAACTTTCTCTGCTCTATAATCTACTGAATGATGATAGAATAAATATATGAGAAGATTCACTGCCATCAATATAGCAAAACAAGCCTCTTTCTGGTCACGTGTCTTTGGCCGTGGGGGAGGAGGAGCACTACCGGGGCTTCTAGCCGAGAGGATTGACCCGAGAGTAGTTGCGAAGCTCACAAGAAACTTGAAAAGTGGTGTCATCCTGGTCACCGGAACAAACGGAAAGACTACTACTGCGAAGATGATAACAGAAATACTTGAGGAAAGTGGACTGGAAGTAGTCAACAACTCAGGTGGCTCAAATCTCACCCGTGGTATCGCTTCTGCTCTCATAGCAGAAGCAAGCATTTTCGGAAAAATTCGAAAAGATATAGGAGTCTATGAGGTCGACGAAGCAACTATGCCTCAAGTTGCAAACTTAGTCGAGCCAATAGCGGTCGTTGTCACAAACATTTTTCGCGACCAACTCGACAGATATGGCGAAGTCGATAAGACTGCGGCTATACTAAAGGAAGCTATATCAAAACATCCGAAAACAACACTGGTTCTTAACGCCGACGATCCTATGGTGACAACTCTGGGAGAGAAGCACAAGAAAACTGTATACTTTGGAGTGAACGATGAGAAGATAGAGGCCGCCTCTGACCTAGCCATAGATATCAAGGACTGCCCTGTTTGTGCAAATGAACTCCTATACAAAAGCCGTTATTATGGCCACATCGGTATCTACCTCTGCAAGAAATGCAAGTTCAAGAGACCGGCTCCGGATATAACAGCCGAAGGTTTAAAGCTTACCAAGGATAGGTTGTCAGCGAAGATTATTATAAAGAAAAAGCCCAAAACTCTAGATCTTCCGATAGGCGGTTTATACAACCTCTACAACGCCCTGGGAGCCATCAGTCTCACTAGTACACTTGGAGTAAAAGCAGAAATAATATTTCACGCACTTTGTGACCTCGCCCCTGCCTTCGGTAGGATGGAGAAGCTTGTAACCGACGAGAAAGAAGTGACTATTAATCTGGTAAAGAATCCTACAGGTTTCAACCAAGTACTGGAAAACATAGTACCAAGCGATAACATGAACACACTACTAATAGCTTTGAATGACAACTTTGCTGACGGTACGGACATCTCATGGATATGGGACGTTGATATAGAGCTCCTGAAGAGTAACTTTCGAAGGATTGTACTGAGTGGGATACGAACAGAGGATCTTGCCCTTAGACTAAAATACGCAGACGTCTGGCCAGAGAAAATATCTTCAGAAAAGGACATAAAGAAAGCTCTGGTAGAGGCCATCGAAGAAACTCACAAAGGTGAAAGTCTATATATCTTACCAACCTATACTGCCATGCTTTCCTTGCGCAACATATTAGTCCAGCAAGGTATCCTAGAAAAATATTGGGACATGAAATAGCTTTTTTTATCATTTCTTTTAAGCTATAATTTTATCTAAATATGAGCAACTTAGATACATTAGACAAGACAACCATGAAAGTACGTGATCTTCTTCTCGTAGGGATATCTGTCGCTACCTTTTGCTTGATAGCCATCCCCTACATTTTAGACTTCAGTTATGTGCATGAGACACAAGTGTCTGTCGCTATGGGTTTAACTTTTCTCGCCGCTCTAACATCATTCACCTTTAGCAAGATTTTCCCACAGAAAACTTTTGAGTTTGCAAAGTATGAGTTCCTTTTTTATACCATTTCAGTAGGAGCAGTCCTCCACTACGTAGAGTATCTAAACGGAAATTTAATATTCATCTATGGTTTTATAACCTTGGGAGCCGCTTACTTCCTGAATGCAAAGAATCTGATATACATTGCCGGTATCTCCTCAGTTCTTGTAACAACGGACTATTTTCTCATCGTGAACAGTGGTCAGGAACCCTTGACTGCAAAAGGAGTGGTTTTTCTACTCCTCCGTATACTTTACCTTGTACTTCTAGCCCAGGTAGGTAAAAATCTAGGTACAGACCTTTCTGCTCAGAGAAGACAGTATGAGAAGATGGACAAACTAAACAAGCAGTTAAATGAGCTGGACAAGATCAAAGGTGAGTTTATAGATGTCGCTTCTCATCAACTGAAAACTCCCCTCACAGTAGTGAGAGGAAATGTTTCTATGATACTCGAAGGTGACTATGGCAAAGTAGATGAGAGTATCATGAAACCCCTTACAGAAGTAGATATTGGGGCAGAGAAACTCTCGGGCATTGTAGATAGTGTGGTTGACACTTTCAAGTTCGAGAAAAACATGCCACTGATTCTAAACCCAAAGATAACAAACCTAGAAAGCCTCATACGTTCTGAAGAAGAGTCCTTCCTTCCGGAATCTTGGGCGAAAAACACCAGAACCTATATATTCGTCGACAAAGACATCCATCCTATACTGATAGATGTCGAGAAGATAAAGCTTGTTTTGACTATTTATCTGGAAAATGCCATAAGACACTCCTTGAGAAACGGACGCGTTGAAGTATACCTGAAGAAAAACAAGGATAAAGTAGCGGTTGAATTTTATGACTATGGCCCTCAGATAGCCAATGAGAAAACCGATAAACTCTTCCATAGATATACAAAACCACATAAAAACTGCAAAGAGTACTTGGAAAAAACCGGCCTGAACCTCTACGTTGCCAAGAGAATTATTGAATCCCATAAAGGAACTGTTTACTACAAACCAAATGAAAAAGGCGGTAATATCTTCGGTTTTGAACTTCCTGCCGAGAGGATTGAGAAGAAGAATAAAAAAAGAATAATTACTAAGTAATGTTAGAAGTGAAGGAATTGTAGGAGATGTTAGATTTGAAAACAGGCAATTTCAACAAGCAGGGCGATTCTTCAAATACATCAGTTAAAACATAACTTACTATGAAAAAGCTCACTATTTTCCATCTCTATCCCGACGCTATGAATCTATACGGTGATCTTGGCAATGTCACAACTCTTGTGAGACGTATACATGAGCGTGGTATCGATGTCGACGTCTTGGATATAAAACGTGGAGACAAAGCAAACCTCAAACATGCTGACCTCGTCTTCATGGGTGGAGGTCAAGACAGAGGGCAAAAGGTGATAACACCCGACCTGAAAAAAAGAGGCAAAGAGATAAAGGAAGAGATAGAGAAAGGTCTCCCAGCTTTAACTATCTGCGGTGGTTTCCAGCTCTTCGGCAAGTATTTCAAAACGTCCGATGGAGAAACGCTGGAGGGAATATCAGTCTTTGACGCATATACTATCGGGTCAGAAAAGAGGTGTATAGGTAATATCATAGTCGATATTGGAGACTTATCAAAAGAGTGGAATACGAGCGTAAAGACACTGGTCGGATTTGAAAACCATAGCGGTCTCACCTACATCGAGGGTGAGACGAAACCACTCGGCAAAGTGATCAAAGGATACGGTAATACAGGAGATAGTACATTCGAAGGAGCGGTCTACAAAAACTGCTATGGTACCTACCTTCACGGACCCATCCTGCCAAAGAATCCCCACTTCGCAGACCATCTCATACTTTCTGCCCTGAAGAGAAGGTATGGAAAAGCAGAGAGACTTTCCCTTCTTGATGATTCTATTGACCTAACTGCACATAAAGCGGCTATTGCCCGTGCAAAAACGGCAAAGACAGTTCACATATAGAGTGCTTCTCTATTTCGGAGAGTAAAAGGATATACCCTTCTTTGACCAGCCGTGGCTACCCAGATAGTTATAGTAGGTTGAGGACTTAGTATAGTAGTATGCTCCCGTAGTTTTACTTTTTAGATAGTAGATGGGTCCCAGACCAGTCCGTGGAGTTTTGAATGATTTGTATGCTATACCCTTCTTTGACCAGCCGTGACTGCCTAGATAGTTATAAGAGTTTAAGGATGTAGTATATAAATAGACTCCGGTCTTTTGATTTCGGAGAGCATAAACCGAGGAAGATGGCACGCCGAATAAACTGGCTGCATCAAGTGCATTTTTTGCATTAATTCTTCTTCCGGAAGAAGTTTTACCATGAAGAGCAGATATGTCGTCACCGGAACCAAGCACAATGTTTCTCACTTGAGTATAGGTAAGCGCAGGCTTGTATCCCTCAACTAGAGCTACCAGACCAGCCACATGTGGGGTAGCCATAGAGGTGCCACTCATATAGTCATATCCTTCATCAGAACCATCGCTGTATCTGGTGATTTTTATATCATCAACCAAGCAACCGTCATAGTTGTTATCCGAACCATTCGTTACCCAACGGAAACGGAACTTAAAGTTACCGGTCAGATACTCATCCGGTATGGCTATATTGTCATAATGAAATGATGCCGAGCCGGAACCATCTGAATAATCTCCACTGTTGTAAATATCAAAGGCTGCTTCATCCCATCTGAATTCTTCTCCAGAGAACGGATCAACTGCAGGGAGGAAGTTGACCCCATCTGCGCTATACTCTAGCTGCATATAGTCGGCCCAACCGGTACCCGGCATATACTCAGTGTCACACTGGGACCAGAAGTCAAACGTTGTCCCTGTACCGGCATCACTGAGATCATAAGCGGAAGATGTAACAGTAGTGTCTACATCGCCGGCATATAGCTGAGCCAAGTCACCATATAGAACTTTCCCCCAATCTCCGCCTAAGTTATAGGTGCCCCAGTTGTTGCTAGTCCCCCCCCTCGTCCAACCACCGGGCATACTTGGTGGAGATATACCTTCAAAAGTCTCCTCCGATGATATAGTACCTGCTATCGTACTGTAAATATCCGTGCCCGGGGCTCCAACGTCAACGGAAGTTACACCATAGTTAGAGAAAGACGCTAAGCCATCATTCCGGTCAGTGGCAGCCACCGAGATGATATTATCGAGGTCATAGTCCGACGGATATGATGGGGTGCTTTCATTATTTAAACCGTCATTGCCCGCTCCGGCCACAAGTATCCCTCCTGCACTTTTGAATCTATCTATAGCATTATATTCTGCCGAGTCGTAACTGCCACCGGCAAAGCTTGCATTGATAACTTTTGCGCCGTTTTGGATAGCAAAGTCTATAGACTTCACTTCTGATATAGTATCAAACTCAAACTTTATCGCCATTATCTCTACATTTGGAGCAACTCCAACTATCCCCGTACCATTATTTTTTACGGCTCCGATAGTCCCAGCTATATGGGTACCATGAGAAGAAGCAGTCGGTAACGGAGTCGTGTCATTGTCTTCATAATCATAGCCATGATTACAACCTCCCAGAGAACCACCATTTTCATCCTTACAGCTTGTACCATCCCACATATTTGCACTCAAGTCAGGGTGGTTATAGGCTACTCCCGTATCAATAACCGCTACTATAACTGTTCCGTTTGTTCCTTCATTCACCGCCCAAGCTTCCGGCGCGTCTATGTCCTTGTCTGCTATATTATCTAGACCCCACAGTAATCCTCTGTCTGGATCGTTAGTCGATATAGTCGCCGGATATTTCTTATAGTTTGGCTGAACATAATCCACATTTGGATTATTTTTTAGCTCAGTTATCTTTTCTTCTACAGACTTCCCATCTGATATTTTCAGAAGAGATATGTTTGATTTCTCTAGATATTCCTTGTGCGCCAATGATTTAGAACGATTAAAACTATTGGCAGTGACTCTGCCTGAGGCCGTCTGCAGGTTTATTTTACTATTTTTATACTTGACCAGAACCTCTCCGTCAACATAGCTTGTCTGTTGGTTCCCCCTGCCTATACCTATGGGGGTTTTCGTATTTCCTACTCCTGACTCTACGCTTCTAAACGCAGAGATTTGTGAAAAGGGTATAGAGAGGAATGCCATAAAAACTAAAACATTGATTGAACGACGCCGACTCTTCT
>Ga0172368_10001119_pt1 | contig 37403 bp, 41 predicted proteins | sample Lak11m_FD_114540 | JGI IMG/M metagenome (GOLD analysis project Ga0172368, IMG submission 114540) | Freshwater microbial communities from Kabuno Bay, South-Kivu, Congo - kab_022012_11m | ecosystem: Environmental > Aquatic > Freshwater > Lake | place: Democratic Republic of the Congo: South-Kivu... | reverse complement strand
GCCATGCTCAGGACAGGTCCCCGTGCGGGCCGGCCACGGACTCTTCGCTGGCGGCATGCCGTAACGTGACTCACGGGGTCAACCCGCTCAGAGTGACAGGCGCTAGTCCCATTTCCAGAGCAGGGCGGCGCGTCACACCGATCTTCCCGACCACAGCACGCATGCCCGGCCTGGCGGGCGATCTTTCCAGTTGCTATGAAGGGAACCGAGAACAACCTGTCCAGGGAAGAACTCCCACAAGATGGGCAGGTCACCACGAAGCCGGGCCCCACCAGTTGCTCAAAAGTAGCCCGGCAGTCACGGCAGCGATACTCATAAATTGGCACAGATCTCCTCCTGCAGCTTCCGCTCAGTTTCCTATGCCGGATGTGGCGCCACGGCCCCTGCGGGTGAAAATGGCTCACCACCAAGACACAAAGACGCCAAGGGCACAAGGAATTGGAGGAGCTTTGTGTCCTTCGTGCCTTGGAGCCTTTGTGGTAAACGGGCGGTTTTCAGGGCAGATGCCCATGCCAGGTCTGGCGCCACCGCGGGTGAGAATCGTACCGCGGAGGCGCGGAGGACGCAGAGATGCCGAACTAATCTCTGCGCTCTCTGCGTCTCTGCGGTGATTCTCAGGGCAGGCATAGGGCCTTCTCTCAGTTGTTCCGCGCGCTCAGCGAACAGCCAATCGCTGGCCCTCACACCGTTGCTTGCCATACCGACAACGCCGCGGCTGCCCGCAAAGCCTGTGGGTCAAGCGGGCTTGTGCATCGGCATCGGCAGGCGCAGGGGGCCACTCAGGACTTGTCGCGAGTCGCACCGGCCGGCCCTGGATGCCGGCGTAGCCGACCGCCGGCTCGCCGGAGCCAGGCTCCGGGAGGCGCAACGCGCAGTATCCCTCCCCGCGGCCGGTGAACATCCCCTCCCCGCGCGGGCCCGTTCCATCGTATCTTGGCATCCCCTTTGCCTCCTATCCTCCTGCTCTGCTGGCAAGCGCCTCTCGCAGTGTCTCCACCGAGAGCTCAGCGCAGTGATGGCTCTTGTACGGGAGACCATCCAGCGCGGTGATCAGCTCCTCGGGCGTGACCTGCGCCGCGTCCTCGCACGACATCCCCCGAACCATGGTCGTGAGCATGTCGCCGCACGCCATGGTGGAGAGACAACCGTCTGCCCAGAAGCTCGCCTCGGCAATCCGGTTTCCATCCAGTCGCAGGTACATCTCCATCACCTCGCCGCACCAACCGACCCGGCTGGCGCAAGCATCGGGATGCTTCATGCGGCCCACGTGTGTCGGGTGGCGGCCGTGTTGAATAGCCTTCGCAGAGAAAGTCACCGGTTGCAGTTCGGTGAAGCTGGAGGCGGCTTCGCCACCCGACCCGATCCCCGCGCCGCCCGTCGCGTGGTTGATGGTCTCCTCTTGGAGGCTAATCTTCTGCTTGTCCATGCATCGATACACCTTTCAGTTTTCTGGTATAGAACTTATGCCCCTTGTAGGTCGTCTCGACGAGTTGGCCTCCTTCGACGAGCGCCCGAACGACCGACATCTCCGCTCCGGTCCTGACCAGGAGCTCCTGGACCGCATCCTCGCGCATGGGATGCACGGCGGCGATGCTCAACAGATCATCGGCTAGGTTCCCGGTGGATGCGAACGCATTGCCTTCGTAGCCGATCAGCAGCTCCACATGGTCAAGCCGGCCGCGCAATAGCTGAAACGCCTGATTGACCGTCTCCGCTGGCGGCGGCTCGACCCATGGCTCGGCCGGCGGCCGTGTCGGCACAGCCAGGTAGGCCCTGGTCGGCCGCAACTGTGCCAGGAAGCTGGTCACGTCGATCAGATGCGGAGCGTCATCGTTGACGCCGCGCACGAGCATGGTCTCCGTGGCCAGCTCGCCCCGGTAGGTCTCGGCGAACCTGAGCATCCCCTCTAATACGATGGACAGCCACAGGCTGTGGTGCGGCCGGTTGATCCGGCGCCAGACATCCGGGCGCACCGCATCCACCTTCACCGAAACCCAATCCGCAGCAGTCAGCGCATCGCGCACATCCGCCCGCCACAGCAGCGAGCCGTTGCTGATGACGGCGATCTTGATGCCCAACGGCTTCAATCGCTCGATCACCCGCCCCAGGCTGACGTCCAGGACCGGCTCACCGTCGGGCACGAAGGTCAGGTAGTCGACTGCCTCACCGGCGGTCCAGGCGTCATCTACCTTGCGCTCTACATCAGCCACGATGTCATCTTCGGTGTAGAACACATGGCGCGTCGTCCGCAGCCGGGACGTGCGGCCCACCTGGCAGTAGATGCACGAGTAGCTGCACGTCTTCGGCGGGATGTGGTTGATGCCGATGCTGCGCCCCAGGCGTCGGGACGGCACCGGCCCGAAGGCGATCGTGGGCCGGCCCGGCAATGCTGTCTCAATTGTGTCCATTGCCATACAGCGCCGCAAGGCGCTCCTCGAAAGGCAGCGTCATCATCTGCTCGATCCCGTGGTCTCCGCTGTGCCCGAAACGGGATGGATCGTAGGCGGGCAACTTGAGCGCAGCGCGTTTGGCGTCAATATGGGCCAACGCCTTGGCCAGCATCCGTCCGGGATCCTCCTCGAACTCCAGGCCGGCGCCCACCTGTTTCCGCCAGCCCTCGTTGATCAGCCGCGTCACCTCCTCGCTGCCGCCCACCGGGGAGCTCAGGCCGAAGATGGTGTGCACGCCCGAGGCGACGAAGTAGGTGCCGATCGAGAGCGCCTTCTCGCTCATCCACTCCGGCGCGAGCCCGACGACCGGCAGGTCGGCGATGTCTTCGCCCAATCCGCCCTCGGTCGCCATCTGCGCCAACAGGGTGAGGATGCGGCTGTTGTCCACGCAACTCCCCATGTGCAGCGCAGGCGGGATGCCGATGGCCTCACACACCTCGCGCAGGCCAGGCCCGGCGTGCTTCATCGCCTCGCCCAAGAGCATGCCCACCTTGGCATTGGCGATCGCGCCGCAGCCGGTCATCACGACCAGCACGTCGTTCTTCAGGAACTCGCGCACCAGGTAGGTGTGGGTCTCGTCGTGCGCGGTGCGCGGGTTGTTGCAGCCGACGACCCCAGCCGCGCCCCGAATCCGCCCGGCCATGACCGCCTCGTTCAGCGGCCGGAATGAACCTCGATACATGCCACCCTGCATGTAGTTGATGTACTCGTGCGAGAAACCAGGCACCAGGTAGTTCGTGATCGGTGGGATCGTGTGCCGGCCGTTGCGGTGTGCGTAGTTGTCCACGGCCATGCGCACGATCTGCCGGGCGATCTCGGGCGCGCGATGCTCATCGAACTCGACGTGCGTGGCCCCGGTGATGTCCGCCTTGGGCGATGTGGTGATCAGCCGGGTGTGGAAGCGAGCCGAAAGGTCGCCCAGCGCCTGCATGATGCACTGCACGTCCACCACCATCGCCTCAACCACGCCGGTGAGCAGGGCCAGTTCCTGGCTCAGGAAGTTGCCGGCGACCGCCACGCCCTGACGCATCAAGATTTCGTTGGCGGTGCAGCAGATGCCGCACAGGTTGATCCCCTGCGCGCCCTTCGACCGGGCGTACTCGATCATCTCCGGGTCCTGGGTGGCTGCGACGATCATCTCCGACAGGGTCGGCTCGTGGCCGTGGATGACGATGTTGACCTGGTCCTCTTCAAGCACACCCAGGTTCACACGTGCGACCGTGGGGCCGGGAGTGCCGAAGAGGATGTCCGAGATGTCGGTGGCCAGCATGCTGCCGCCCCAGCCATCGGAGAGCGCGGTGCGCAGCGCATGGCGCAGGATGTGCTCAGGGTCCTGGTCGGTGCCAATGTGGGTGCGGTGGAGCGTCTCCACGATCTCGCGCGTGACACTGCGCGGGGTGATGCCCAGCGATCGCCAGGTTTGCTGGCGGCGGGCCGGGGCGCGGCTCACATAGGTCAGCTCCCCGCGCATCTGGCTGAAGTTGCCGATAGCGCGCTCGGCCACCTCCAGCGCCAGGTCGTTTACCGGCCGGCCATCGGACCTGATGCCCATCGCCTGGGCGACGCTGCGCAGCTTGGCCGGATCGCGCACCTGGTAGCCCGGCGCTTCGCCCTTGGCGACCGCTTCCAGGGTTAAGGCCATGTCCAGGCCGTGGTCCGAGTGAGCGGCGGCGCCGGCCGCGATGGCGCGCGCCAGGTTGCGCGCGGCGACGGTCTCTAACGTCGCGCCGCACACCCCGCGCTGGCCCGGCTTGACCAGCCGGCACGGGCCCATGTGGCAGTTTTTGCAGCACTTGCCGACCTCACCGATGGGACAGGGTGCCATAGCAGCGGCCCGGCTGAAGACCGTTGGGATGCCCTCAGCGTTGGCCTGCGCCAATAGCATCTCGGCGGCCGGGTCAACAGTACGGATCTTGGCAGAAGCTGTTTGGGACATGGGTGTATCCTCCTTGGTTCACCAGGCCTCCTGGGATAGCAATCAGCCTGACCATGTAACACTCTCTCCTGTCTGGCCGGCCCGGTCAGGCTCGTCATCCAGCTCCCGTAACAGTGCAGTCAGCTTATCTCCTCCCACGTAGCCCACCACCTGCAGCGCCTGGCGCGTGACGCCCGGCGCCTCCTGCACGGCGCGGCGGATTGCAATGGCCAGGGGTACCGCGATCGGGCATAGGGGCGAGGAGGGCCGGAAGGTGTAACTGACGCGACCCTGCTCATCCACAGTCAGATCCTCGATCAGGCGCATTCTTACGACATCCACGCCTGTCTCCGGGTCAATGACCCGCGTCAGCCGCTGCAAGATCGCAACACGCAATAGCTCGGAGTCGTTCATCGTGTCCTCTCCATCAGTCCGGCCCGTCATTCAAACGTGCCGCGATGCGCTGCCAGACCTCGCTCAACGCGCGACTGGCCGACGAATCAGGCTGGTAGGCGGTTGCCGGCTGGCCTTGAACCATCGCTTGGGTCACAGTTGCGTCAAAAGGAATGCGGCCGACGATCTTGACACCATGCTCGAAGCAGTATGCCTCGATCCGGGCCGTGCCTTCAGGATAAATGTCGGCCTTGTTGATGCAGACGAGCGCCGGCACGCGGAAGTGCGCGGCGGTCGCCAGCACGCGCGCCATGTCGTGGATGCCGGCCGCAGTCGGCTCGGCCACGATCAGTGCCAGGTCGGCGCCCGCTGCGGCCGAGATGACGGGACAGCCGATGCCGGGAGGCCCGTCCACGATCACTGCGTCGTAGCCGCCGTCCAGCGCCAGCAGCCGTGCCTGCTGCTTGACCAGTGTCACCAGCTTGCCGGAGTTCTCTTGCGCGGGCCGCAAGGCTGCGTGAAACAGCGGCCCGTAGCGGCTGTCCGACCGGAACCAGTGGCCCGCCAGTTGCGGCGCCATGTGGATGGCTTCCTCCGGGCACTGGTAGACGCAGGCGGCGCAGCCTTCGCAGGCGATGGGATCTACCTTGTGACAAGGTGACCCGGTGACAGGGAGACAAGGCGAGATTGCGTCGAAGCGACATACCTGGGCACAGTTGCCACAGTTCGTGCACTTATCAGCGTCGATCACCGCGACTGACCCGCCGATGAACTCGTGCGTCTCCAGCGGCTGCGGGTCCAGCACCAGCTCCAGGTTGGCTGCATCCACGTCGGCGTCGGCCAGCACGGCGCGCACGCGTGAGCTGCCCTCCATCGCCAGGTGTGCGAAGGCGGCTGCGACGCTGGTTTTACCCGTGCCACCCTTGCCGCTCAGAATCACCAGTTGCTTCACTTACTGCTCACTTTCCGTCCCCGCGCTCCAGACGCACCCGCCGGAACATCAGCTCATCCCACGCGTTCCCCGGCTCCTGGCAGCCCGGGATGGCCCGCCCGATCTCGACGGTCAACTCGTTGTATCCCACGCGTAGCAGATCGGCCGGCACCGGCAGCGCGGTGCTCATCCACATGTCGGCCCAGGTCTGGCTGGGCAGGTAGCCGATGATATAGCCGTTGACCCTGATTCGGTTGGTGTGCTCATGCCCTTCCATTTCAAGACGCAAAATCCACTCGCCGGAGCCAGGGTTCCGGACGTAGAATCCACCCTGCCACGTGAGGCTCGGCGTGATGGCCCCATACAGGGGCCGCAGCGGCGGTCACTGGTTGTCGCCCAGGTGCACCACTTCGTCGGGGGCCAGGATCGGAACCGTGGTTTCCCCGGCCAGCTTCGTCGCGGCCGACCGGCATTCGACCCAATCCTCCAGCTCATCATCCCGATTGGCTGCGAATAGAGTGGCCAAAGCATGATACGCGGGCTTTGGGCTGCCATCCTCGTTCAGCAGGCTATAGCCGGCCATCTCATCGGTTGACGGTAGACCCTGGCTCAGGTTCCAGACCGTCACCACCTGCACCCAGGGCCATGTGTGCCGGATATGCTGCCAGGCCTGCGCCAGGTAGTCGGCCTGTTGTTTGGCCGAGACTGTCTGCCAGGCATGGGCGCCCACGCCATCGGTCGTCCACCCCAGCTCGGTGATCCAAGCCGGCGTGGCATTCCCACCGTGCGCGGCCATGATCTCGCGCAAATCCACCAGCCGGGCCAGGTTCAGGCCATCATGCGCCTCCTCGGGATCATCGGGCGGGTGACCGAACCCGTACGCGTGCGCGCCCAGGACGTCGAAACACTCACCTGCGCCCGCCTCGTACATCTGTCGCAGGAACAGGCGGTCATCCAGCGCGCCATCGCCGCCGTTGGTCGGTGCCAGCCCTGCGCTGACGACCGTTGCGCCTGGGTCAGCAGCCTTGAGGGCCGCATAGGCCCGGCACAGCAGCGCCGTGTAGGCCGCGGGGTCTGGCGGCTGGCCGGCCCACTCCCGGCTCAAGTTCGGCTCGTTCCAGATGATGTATCCCTGCACCTGGCCGCGGTAGCGCCGGGCCACGGTCGCTATGAAGCTGGCATAGGTTTCCGGGTCAATCGGCGGAACCCCGCTCTCATTTTCCGAGTTTAAAGCCCATTCCGGCGGGTGATCCAGTCGGACGATCAGCTTCAGGTCGTAGTGATCGGCCGCCCGCACTGCGAAGTCAGGCTGCTGCCAGTGCCATTCGCTGGCCGTCGGCTCAATGTCGCGCCAGGGAAACACCTGGACAACGCGCTGATACCCGCCTTCAGCCGCTAACCGGTACATCCGGTCGTCGGCCGTCAGGATGTGCACGGCGGGTACAAGGCCCCCTGCCGGCCGCCCGACGCCGTTTCCCGCTCCCAGGAGCAGCAGCGGCAAGAACAAGGCGGCCCAACGCAAGATTAAGTTAGAAATCTTTGAGCAGGCCATCCACGAATGGGACACGAACACCTGCAAACACCACAGGTGGGTGCAGGTGCGGTGTGCATGAATGCCGAGGATGGCGCTTCGTTCATTCGTGATGGTATTCGTGGACGGCCAGCTAACGCGCATCAACCGCTATCTCCCTGCCAGATACCCTGATCGCTGGCGACGTAGACTGCCGTGCCGTCGTCGCTGAACAGGATGTCTCGCACTGAGGCCGTCGCCAGCCGGCCATCCCAGACCGGTCGCCAGGTGGCGCCGCCGTCATCGGTCAGATACAGACCCTTGTGGCGTGTCCCGGCAAAGGCGATCCGCTCATCGGCCGGGCTGATTGCCAGCGCAGTGACGGTCATCCCCGCCAGGCCTGTGCCCCAACGACTCCAGGTTTTCCCGCCATTCGGGCTGCGCCAGAACCCGTCCGTGGCCCCGGCATAGATGGCTCCTCTATCGCGTGCATCCGTCTCGACCACGAAAACTGTTGGGGCGACCGGGGGCAGGAGCAACAGTTGCCATGTCTGACGCGCGGGTTCCCAGTGGAACAACCCATCCTCGGCCCCGGCGAAGAGTTGCCCGTCGTCGGTCCGATGAATGGCGCTAACCGGGCGGACGTTACCCAGGCCTGCCCAGCGAGCGATCCAGCTCTGGCCGCCGTCCTGGCTCTCGTGAATCCGGCCGAAGGCCACCCACGCGTGAAGGTGGTCTGGATTTGCGGGATCGACAGCCAGGCCAGCAATCCCGTCGTCACTCAGCTCCGATGCAACTTCGGACCAGGTCTGTCCCCCGTTCGTGCTGCGGAAAAGGCCGCCGGAGCAGCCTGCATAGACGTTGTGCCCATCTCCTGGTCCCGCCAGGGTTAACACCGGCCGGCCCTGAATATCAGAAACCGCCTCCCACGCGGCTGCATCGGGCGCTCTTCGGAAGAGGCCAGCTCGCGTTCCTGCCAACAAGTCGCCTGAGCTGTCCCACGCCAGCACATTCACGTCAGGATACCCGAGGCCATCGCTGCGCCGCGCCCAACTCTCTCCACCATCGTTGCTGACGTAGAGGCCGTCCCAGGCAGCCGCGTAGACGAGGGCCGGATTGTCAGGAGAAACGGCCAGGCCGAGCACCTTGTCACCCGGGCGCAGGCCTGCGCCGTGCAGCTCCCAGGTGCGGCTGCCGTCGGAAGAACGGGCCACCTGCCCTGCCAGCCCCGCATATAGGACGCTATCAGTACCAACAGCAAAGGCGTGGACGCCGCCTTCCAGGCTGGTGATCGCCTGCCAGGTCACGCCACTGTCGACAGACCGGTAGGCGCGTTCCGACGTGCTGGCATAGGCCGCCCCGCCCGCCTTCGGGTCAAACAGCGCGGCCGAGACGTAGGCCTGAGCAAGCGCCGCGGACGTGCCAGGCACTTGCGAAGTGTCTGGCACGTGGGGGCCTTCGCCCGCAGGCGACCAGGCGGCTCCGCGGTCGCGGCCGATCCACAGCCCCTGCCCCGCCGTCCCGGCCAGGAGCGTGCGGCTATCCGCCGAGACAGCGAGGGTCAGGATGGCCGTCCCTGCCTGGTCGGCGGCCATCGGCATCCTCTGCCAGGACGCCGCATCACTGGAGCGGAACAAGCCGTCCTCGGTTGCTGCATACAACTGGCTTTTGCCGGCCTCGGCAATCGCGTAGACGGCGCGCTCTCGCAACCCGGTGGCCTGCCAGGGCGAGTAGGGGCGGGGTGACCCCGCCCCTACAGAGCGAGTGTAGAGGCCATCCCGTGCCCCGGCCCACCATTGGCGGCGGACGGCGTCCCAGTGCAGCGTGAAAACCGGGCTGCCTCCCAGTCCCCGGTCATCCACCTGCCATGATTGCCCCCCATCGTCGGAACGCCAAAGACCGGGCGGCTCATACGTGCCTGCATAAATCGGGCCAGGATCGGTCGGCTGCACGGCCACGGTGACCACCATCGCGTAGGTGGGCAGGCCCTGACTGTATGGTTGCCAGTGCGTTAGCCTCCCCGAAGGGGATTCCCACGCCATGAGGTCGCCCTCGCCCGTGCCGTGACCTCCGGCCAGGAACACGGCCATCAGCAGCTCGATCGCAAGCCATACCGCATGCCTGGTCATTTGGCCCTGCGTCTCCTGAGAAGCCGCAGGATGCCCGCCGCAAGGTTCATCCTCGGCACTGCTTGCATGTCCCGCTCGTACGCGGGCCCGAATCGCTCGACGAGATCATGATCCTCCAGCCGCGCGATCCCATACAAACACCCGCTGCCCAGCAGGGCCAGGAGCACAACCAGCCAGTGCTGGCTGAAGAGCATGGCGGCCACGTACATCAGCAACCAGCCCAGGTACAGCGGATGCCGCACGGCCGCGTAGATGCCATGTTCGACGATGTGCGTCGTATGCGTGAAATCCTGCCCTGGCTGCGGCTTGCCTTTCGTTCCCAAAGTCCGCATCGCCAGCACGATCAGCGCCAGACCGCCTGCTAACACCACCCAACCGATATGGACGAGGACGACCAGAGTTGGCTGGTGTAGCCACCGGAAGAAGAGGAACCAGACGATCACAAGCAGCGCGCTCGCGCCGAAAAACAGGAACCCGCTGGCTGTTCTTCGCGCCATAGCCGACCTCCATATCGACCCGCCTGCTGTTTCACCTGTCCTGCGATTTGTTGGTACATGGCCCTGAAGTGCGACGCATACTCCGGGTGGATGTCCACCAGCGTCCGGCCCTGGGCGATCCCCTCGGCAATTGCGCGCTCGAACGGGATGCGCAGCAGCACCGGCAGCCCGGCGGCCGCGGAGAACTCGTCCACGCTCGCGTCACCGATGCCGTCCCGGTCATGAATACCGCTACCAGTAGCCCGATCGCCAGCCACACCCCCTTGCGGTGATTTTGGCGGTCAGCAGCCACCTTGCCTCAAGATCTCCTTTTTGATTCTCAGAAGACGTAGGTCATTGCCGCGTCTTCCGCGTCCATCAGGAAGGGCGGAAGCTTCTCGATGACGATGCGCTCGTCACGCACGTCCTTCGGGTCGATGCCCTTATTCTCCAGGGCCAGCTCGCAAAGTGTGACCTTCTGCCCCATATCGATGAGGGTGTTGAACAGGTCCACCGGGTTGGGCATGCCTTTGGGCGTGCCAAGTTTTTCCAGCTCGCCCTTCAGCGACCATTTGGCCCCTGCCGGGCAGAAGAAGAAATGCACCTCGTAATCGAGGGCGATGCCCGACGTGGCAAAGATCAAGGCGGGCATGATGCTCTTCGATTCCTCGCCATTGCAAACGACCACCATTTTGTCAGACATGATGAACTCCTTTGGGGAGGGTAAACGACCGGATTTTCAATCTGCCGAGGCCAGCGCTTCAGCAGTACTGCATTCTTAATCTGCGCCGACGACAGCCGCCTCACGTCCTGGCAGCGGCTTCAAGGCGTGGACATACAGGGCCAATGTGCGGTACATGGCATGGGCAAACTTGGTGAAGGGTGCCAACAGCAGCAATTCACCGGCGACCACCAGGTGGACCAGCAGCATCCAATAACTCCAGGTGGATGGATGCGGCAGATAGATCGAAAGCTCCAAGGCGAAGCCCGTCATCCCCGAAAGCCACATCAGGATCAGGAAGGACCAGTCCGAAGGGGTCGAATGCGCCGACGATTCATCCTGCTTACGGAAGCGCTTGACGAGCGCCATCGTCGTGCCGTAGATCAAGAACAGGCCGGCCACCGTTCCCAGCAGGCGGACCGGATACCAGGGTGGCACCCAGGTTCCGGTTGGTTTGATCCCCAGCAGTTCCAGGAGATAATTCAGCGCGGTTGCGGCGAACAATCCCAGGAAGCCCCACAGCATGGACGCATGGATGAACCACTTTTGGACGTACCAGGGTTTGTCCTCGCCATAGACCTCACAATCCTGGCGGTAGCGTTTTTGTCCCAGCACCTCGACCGCGATCACATCCCAGAGCGCGGCCAGCCAATTGAGACGAGCACCTTTAGGCAGGTTGGCGGATTTGCCGACCTGAACCGCCATGGTCGCCATGCCCAGGAGCGCCGTTACGACGATCACCAACCCCGCGATCAGCCCCAGAGTGTGAATGACCTGCGCGGGAATGAACTCGAACAGGCGCAGCGTGTCGCCTGGCTGCGGCCCGTGGAAACCATAAATGAACAGGCCAAACACGGCTGCCAGCACAGCCAGGAACAGCGCGTTGAATACCGGCGAGGTGTACAACAGGCGGGCGATGCCCAGACGGTCATATTTGGCAATCGCATAGCGCCGGACCGTGGCCATGAATTCTCCGGGGTCAGCCTCTCGTGGGCAGGTCTGAGTGCATTCCCCGCAGTAATAACACATCCATAGTTCACGGCTGCTCAACAGTCGTTCGCGCAAACCCAGTTGCGCAAAGCGAATCACACGGCGCGGAAAGTTCTCCGTCTCGCTGGAGAGCGGGCAGATGGCGGTGCAATTTCCACAGTTGAAACAGGACTCGACGTTTACGTCTCCGTAGCGTTTGAGTTCGGTGAGGAAACCAGGGTCGGCGCGGTAACTCATGATCTCGCCTCCTCCGCCAGCTTGTAGAGATAGTAAACCGAGTCTTCATCCATGCCGGTCTCCACTACCTCGTCATACTTCTTCATGGCGGCCACGTGCCACAAGATCTCGTGGGCCGGCAGGCCGCTCGCTTCGGCCAGTTGGGGGATAGATTTTGGCTCACCCTGCATGACCCGGCTGAGGATCTTGCGTGCCGTCTGCTGTGCCTTGAGCAGCGCCTGGGCCTGCTTGACGCGCTCCCGGTACTGATTCCGCAGCCCGGCCAGCATCTCAGTTCTTTTCTTGGCTTTCTCTTTGTCAGTGTCAGGCATATTGACCCTCCAGAGCCGGGAGTTCGGCGGTGATGGCTTCCACCATGGCCTCGTACTCGTCCAGCCGATAGCCTTGCACGTCAAGCGCCCGGTTCGGGCAGACGGACACGCACACACCGCAGCCGTTGCAGTTCGCCGGGACGACCACAGCGCGCTGGAAAGTCCTGCCATCTTGCGAGTACATTTCCAGGTGGATGGCATCCTCCTGCGGGCAGTATTGGACGCATTCGCCTGTGCCCTGGCAACGCTCCGGATCCACGCGCGCCACGTAGGGCTCCAGTTCAACCTGTCCCTGGCCGAGCAAGATCACCACCTTGGCGGCTGCTGCCTCCGCTGCCGCGATACTCTCCTGGATGTTCATGGGGCCCTGGGCAGTGCCCGCCAGCATGATGCCGTTCATGGCGGTCTCGACCGGGCGCAGTTTGGGATGCACTTCCAACAGGAAGCGGTCGCTCCCCGGGGAGACTTTGAAGATCTGAATGAGGTCTTCCACCGGGTTGGGCATCATCCCCACCGCCAGCACCACCAGGTCCACCGGCAGTTCGATCTCCTCGCCCCAGGTCAGGTGGTCTTTCACTTTGACCAGCAGGGGATGAGCGCTGCCAACCGGGGCCCCTTCCACCTGGGGGATTTCCTCGGCAAAATAACGCAGGAAGGTCACCCGGTTCTTGCCGGCCTCGCGGTAATAGTCCTCGTGACCGCGGCCGTACGTGCGGATATCTTCGTACACGTCAAAGACGTGGATGTCGGGAGCCTTCTCCCGCAGGCGGCCGGCCGCGCTCAAGGTAGCGGTGCAGCACGCGCGCGAGCAGTAGTCGTTGACTTTGCCATCGGGCTGGGCCTGGTGAATGCCCTCGACTTGACGGCTGCCCACGCAGTGGATCATGGCAATGTTACGGATGGGGTGGCCGTTCCATTTCAATGCGCCACCGGTCGGGCCGTCGGGAGCCAGCAAGCGTTCCAACTGGGGCAGTGTGATCACTTCGGGGAACTCGCGCCAGCCCATCTCGCCGGGGAAAGGTTCGTAGGGGCGGAAGCCGGTGGCAATGACGATCGCGCCGACGTTGACCCCGAACTCGTGCGGCGTTTCGTCCAACTGGATGCCCCCGTTTGGGGCGTATTTCAGGCATGCGCCGCAGCGGGTACAGTTCTGCCAGTCAATGACCGGGCTTTCCGGCACACAGCCTTCATAGGGCCGGTAGATGGCCTTGCGCTGCGAGAGGCCGAAGTTGAATTCGTCCGTCACTTCCACCGGACAGGCCGCGTTGGCTTCTCTGAACGCCCCAAACTCGGGCCGCACGCCGCGCGGCTGCTGGCGGATACCGACCTGGAAATTGCCCACGTAACCCCTGGAGGCCACCACTTCCGCGCCGGTATGGATGGTGATGTTGGGTTCGGCCAGCACGCGCTGGATCAGGCCGTGCAGCAGGGCACGGGCGTCTTCCTGGGTGGGAAAGATGTGTTCCCACTGGGACATGTGTCCGCCCAGAAAGGGGCTCTTTTCTACGAGCGTGACCTGTAGCCCTTGGAGGGCGATATCTAGCGCAGCGCGCAGTCCGGCCACGCCGCCGCCGATCACCAGGGCGTGCTTCACAGCCTCCAGGCGTGCCGGTTGCAGCGGCCTCATCAGGCGAGCCTTGGCAACTCCGGCCGACATCATGCGGATAGCTTTCTCTGTGGCCTCCCTGGGCCACTGATGATGCACCCAGCTATCTTGCTCGCGCAAACCGATGTGCGTGTACAGGTAAGGATTCAGCCCGGCCCGCTCCACGGTTCTTTGGAAGGTCTGCTCGTGCAGGAAGATGGAGCAAGCCCCCACCACGACCCGGTTGATGCCTTTTTCCTGGATGTCATCCGCGATCAGTTTCTGGCCCGGATCGGAGCACATAAACATGTAGTTGCGTGCCACGGTCAGGTTGGGCAACTTACCCATGGCTTTCGCCACCTGTTCACAGCGCACCGTGTCGCTGATGTTGCCGCCGCAGCTACAGACGTAAACACCAATGCGGGGTTCTTCTCCATCTTGAACTGGCTTCTTGGTTTCGTCAGGCATGGGATCCGCTCCCTTCTGCGGCCGCGACGAATCGGGAACCATCCCTGTGGGACGCTGTTTCCGCGTGCCCGTTATGGCGCTGGAGGTAAGCAGCCGTTTCCGCTGCGGCCGCGCCGGCCGTTATGATCGAGTCCACAATGTCCATCGGGCCGCCGGCCGTGCCGGTGACGAAGATGCCTTCCTGGGTTGTCACGGTGGGCATCAGGTTGCAATTGGGGATTTCGACGAACCCGTCCTCGGCCACCGGCACGCCATACAGGGCCTGGGGGTTGTAACCGGGGAGCATCCCGACGGAGAGCACCACCAGGTCGTGCTGGCGCTCCACGACGCGCGAGGCTTCATCCACCAGTTCCACTCGCACGATGGGGTTCTGATATTTATCTTCGGTGATGCGCGCCACCTTGCCTTTGATGAACTCAATGCCCATGGCTTTGGCGTTTTGGTAGAACTGCTCGTAGCCTTTGCCAAAGGCGCGGATGTCCATGTAATAGAGGGTGATGTCGGCCAGGGGCAGCGCACCGGAAAGCAGCATGGCCTGCTTGATCGCATACATGCAGCACACCCGCGAGCAATACGGCACGCCCAGGGTCAGGTCGCGCGAGCCGGCGCACTGGACGTACGCGATCGATTCGGGCTGTTTGCCGTCCGAGGGGCGCAGCACGTGTCCGTAGGGGCCGGTAGGCGCCAGCAGGCGTTCCATCATCAGGCCGTCGATCACATTGCGGAGTTTCCCTGCCCCGTATTCCTTCTTGGTGTCGTAGGGCGTCACCTCATAACCGGTGGCCAGGATGATAGCCCCGGCTTCGATCTCCAGCGTCTCCGCCTGCTGGGTGAAGTCTATGGCGTTGGACGGGCAGGCCTGGAGACACTTGCCGCAGAACAGGCAGTGGTCGATGTCAACCAGCGCTTTTTGCGGGACGGCAGTCGAGAAGGGCACATAGATCACGCGATGGGCCGTGCGGCCGAACTCATTTTCCACATCCGGCAGGTCCAGCGGGCAGGCCAGTTCGCAGGAACGGCAGCCGGTGCAGTCGTCTTCCACTACGTAGCGAGGTTTCTTCAACGCCTGGGCGACAAAGCCGCTTCCGTTGCGGGTTACGGATTGCACTTCGCAGTACGTCAGCAATTGGATGTTGCCGTGATGGGCCACGGCGGACATCTTGGGGGTGGTAATACAGCTACAGCAGTCCAGCGTGGGGAAGACCTTGCTCAGGCCGATCATCTTGCCCCCGATACTCGGATGTTTTTCCACCAGCGCCACCCGGCAGCCCTGATCTGCCAGATCCAGGGAGGCTTGCATCCCGGCGATCCCGCCCCCGATAACCAGGGCGTCCATACGAAGATATTTCATCGCCATACGAAGCTCCTTCTCTGTGGCTCAGGCTGTCTGCGCCAGTGCATCTTGCAGTGTGGGCAATGAACGATCTACCGGTCCGATTTCTTCGAGCAGCGCAGTCATGTTTTGGATCTCCTTGAGAAATGGGCGCAGACACACGGTGCAAATGGCTACCAATCGCAACCGGCGCACGTCCAGTCCGCGCTGTTTCATCAAGCCATAGGTCTCGTTGACGATCTGCGCTGCGCGTTCGGGCGCGCCTTTGTAGGGGCAATCGGTACCACTGTACATGATGATGATGCCGTCAATGCCTCGCTGAAAGGCATCCAGGTAGAACTGCGATGGAAACATGGCAGCGGTTCTCACCGGCAAGAGGTAGGTATTGGGCGAGTACTCCCAATGAGCCTGCCCGGTAGCGTCTGCCCCCCGGTAGCCGCCCGACAGCGTTGCCAGGATCAGGATTCTGGGCGTTGCGTCTTTTGTGGTTGCCGACATGGACAGCTCCTTTGCTGGCTGAAGCGCAAAACGTCATAGAGAAAGCACACTTCTCCGTTCACGTCTTACGCTTCACGCTTCGCATCGTCCGTTCTATTTGTTGCGCTTGATGAAGATCCGGTCGTAACTGCCTTGTGCGACGAAACCGAGATACGCGTGCCCCAGTTTCTTGCACCAATCGGAAAGATTCTTGCGTGTGGTCGGGTCGCCGGACCAGATTTCCAGTACCCCCCCGACGTTGACGGCGCCGATGCTTTTCTTGGCCTCCAGCAGCGGGCCAGGGCAGGCCATGGCGCGGGCGTCGACAACCTTGGCTACCTGGATCGTAGACAGATCTATCTCTGCCATGGGTTAATCCTCCTGATATGGACTTGAACGTGGGTTTTCACTCATGGGGCGCGGCTCGGAGTGCCATGCGGTCTCCCTGCCGTCACCTCTGACGACAATCTCCGCCTGAATCGGGCCGTGGCCTCACGCGCCTCAAGATCTCTTCATATACGGCACGAAAGCGCGAGGTATACTCCGGCCGGATCTCGATCAATGTCCGGCCCTGCGCGATCCCTTCGGCGATCGCGCGCTCGAACGGGATGCGCAGCAGGATCGGCAGCCCGGCAGACGCACAGAACGCGTCCACGCTCGCGTCACCGATGCCGTCCCGGTTGATCACGACCCCGGCCGGGATGCCCAGCTCGACGGCGACCTCGGCTGCCAGGCGCAGGTCGTGCAGCCCGAACGGCGTCGGCTCAGTGACCAGCAGCAGGTAGTCGGCCCCGCGCACGGTTTCGACCACGGGACACGAGGTGCCCGGCGGCGCATCCAGGATGACCACGCTGCCGTCTGGCCCGGACGCGGGGATCGCCCACTGCTTGAGCTGCCGGATCGCGGGCGTCGCCATCGGCTCGCCCACATCCAGCACCCCGCGGCCAAATCGGATGCCGCCTGCCGCCATCCCTGCTTCCAGGACACCGATGACATGTGGCTCCTCACTGATCGCGCTTGCCGGGCAGACCAGGGTACAACTGCCGCACCCGTGGCACAACTGCGAGAAAACCAGGGTCTTTTTGCCCAGCACGGCGATGGCGTGGTACTGGCAGACCTCGGCGCACTTGCCGCAGGCCGTGCACTTCGCCGCATCCACGCGCGGAACCTGGATCGCGACGTCCTGGCGCCGCTTGAAGATTGGCGCCAGGAACAAGTGCGCGTTGGGGGCTTCGACGTCGCAGTCCAGGAAGGTCGGCGGAGACGACGCCGCGTCCTCGGGCGTTCCCTCCGCCAGGCTGAGCGCCAGGCTGGTCGCCACGGTGGTCTTGCCCGTGCCGCCTTTGCCGCTGGCAACGGCGATGCGTAGGGGCGGGATCGCCCTGCCCCTACCGGCCACCATGATGCCCGGCCCCGGTCGGGGCGTTCACCTGCTCCAGCTTGCCGGCGTTAAAACTGGCGATGGCCTCCCGAACGGTCTTGCTGGCCCCCAGCAGATACATCTTGATCTCGGCGGCCACCAGCGCAATGTAGGCGTTGGGGCCAAAGTCGCCGCTGATGACCGCCTCGGCGCTCTGCTGGGCTGCGAACTGGGCGGCCTGCGAACCGGCTCCACCGGCTGCGCTCACGCCCTGGTTCGGGTACGCCTGCCAGCGTATGGTTTCGGTATCTACGACAACGAAGTAGTCGGCCCGACCAAAACGCGGATTAACCGGCGCTTCCAGTTCAGGCGCGGTGGCTGTGACGATGAGCTTCATGTTGGATTTACCCCTAAGCTGACTGAAGGTGCCAGGCACTTCCAAAGTGCCCGGCACCTATCCTCGATCGCCTCTACTGTTTCACCATCCGCGTGCCGCACTGCGGGCAGGCGATGTCCATGCACCGCTGGCCAACCACGTGCGGCGTCTTGAACCCGCACTTCGGGCAGACACAATCGCCGCCCGGGCCGGAGCCGGGCTTGTTGCCGCCGCCCCGCCCCAGGCCACCCCCGCCTTGACCGCGGCCACCCCCTCCACCGCGGCCGCCGCGGAACAAGCGATTCACCATGTCACACCTCCTCAAAGGCCGGTGAGCAGCGCCTTTTGCAAGAGACGCCGCACAATCATCCTACCCCTCACTCCGAGACGGTCTCCCGCGGATCACCCGGCAGGAGGCGGCTCCCCGAGTTCTTCGATGCGCTTGTTGATCCCGGCAAGCTGATCACTCAGCCACTGAGCCCGCGCTTTCAACGCAAGCAGCTCCTGTTGTTGCGCTGGCACTGGCCCGAAGTCATAGCTGTAACGGACCCAGCCCGGCAACCCGGTCGCGTAATACATGTTGCGCCAGCCGCGGCCGCTGCCGCGATAGCCCACCCCCAAACCCGCCCCGGGCGCCGGGTTGGCAAAACCAGGCCGGTCATAGCCCGCACACCAGCCAGCCCCACGGCCGGTCATCGGGCCAGCTCCCATCGGACCTGTACGATCTCCTCTTGGCATGTTATTCACCCCTTTCTGTGAAAGACGAATGACGAATGACGAATGACGAACGATGCGCGACCGCATCACGCATCACGTACCACGCAATACGCACCACGCCTCACATCCCCGGCATCACCGGTTGGCGGGCGTCCGGGGCCAGCTCTACGAGCTGCTCTGCGATCGGCCGGAAAGCATTACCCAGGTAGTATTCGATCTGGCCGCGATCGCACAGTGACGCGATCTGGGGATCGATCGGCAGGCGGCCCAGCAGGGGCACGCCCAACCTGGCAGCCATCACTTCTGGGTGGCTGGGGCCGAAGATTTCGTGTTGCTTGCCCGTATCCGGGCAGGCGAAGTAGCTCATGTTCTCCACCAGCCCCAGGAGCGGCACACCCACCTGCTCTACCATCTGCGCCGCCTTGCGCACGACCATCCCTGCCAGGTCTTGCGGTGAGGTCACCAGCACGGCTCCACTCATGGGCAGCGCCTGCAACACCGTCAGCGAAGCGTCCGACGTGCCCGGCGGCAGGTCCACCACCAGGTAATCCAGGTCACCCCACAGCACATCCGTCCAGAACTGGCGAATGGCGCTGCTGATCAGAGGGCCGCGCCAGATGACCGCCTGGTCTTCACTCTCCAGCAGCAGGTTGATCGACATCACCCGGATGCCGGAGCGCGTCTCCGCAGGCAGGATGGCGACCGGGCTGGCCCCCGGCCGCGCGCCGTTCGGGAAGAACATCTTGGGGATGCTGGGGCCGGTGATGTCGGCATCCAGCACGCCTACCTGATACCCGCTGCGGCGCAGGCTGACGGCGAGCAGCCCGGCGACCAATGACTTGCCCACCCCACCCTTGCCGCTCATCACCGCGATGACGTGCTTGACGTGGTTGAGCTTCTCAGCCAGGCCCTCATGTTGCTCGCCGCCGTGCAGCCTGGCCTTCTCTTGTGCTGTCATCTCGTCCAGACGGATATCCACGGATTGGACACCCGGCAGTGCAAGCGCCGCCTGCCTGGCGTCGCTCTCGATCTGGCCCTTCAGCGGGCAGGCCAGCGTGGTCAGCGCCAGCGTGAAGGATACCCGGCCGTCGGTCACTCGCAGGTCGCGCACCATACCGAGGTCCACGATGCTCCGCCGGAGCTCGGGATCCTGCACCTGCGCCAGAGCATGGCGTACTTCTGATTCCGTGAGCATGGTACATCCTCGTCCACTAGCGGTGATGCTCATGTTCGTCGCCGCAGCCGTGGGTGCTTTCGTGACACGGGGCCGCTCCCGCAAGTTGCCCTTGCAGGAAAGCCTCTAACGCCTGGCGCACCGTGCCGCTGGCGCCGGTCACCGGCCGGATGCCGTACTCCTCAAAGAGGCTGACAGCCCGATAGCCCATCCCGCCGGTAAGCATGACGTTCGCCCCCTGGCTGTGGATGAACTGCGGGACGACGCCTGGTACGTGCTCCGGGAAGTACGGGTTCGCAACTGTCTCTACTGAGCCGATCTGCCCGTCTTGAACGTCAATCAATATGTAGAAGGGACAGCGTCCGAAGTGCGGGCTGACGCTCGCGTCGAGGCCGTGCATGGTATCTGTTGAAACTGCAATGCGCATGAGAACCTCCGTAAGTCGGTAGATTGGTAAACTGGTAGACTGAGTAGCCCCAAGTTCCGCGCTGAGAGAAGGTTTGTGACCCCCCGGCCGCCGGTCGCGCACCGGCCGGGAGCCCAAAAGCTGAAGCATTGCGATGGATCAGGCGCGACCCCAGCGATGGCGGCGGCCTGTGCCGCGGTGCGTCCGCATGACCACACCGAAGGTCGCCGGCTCGCGGCTCGCCGGCGGTGAGTCCGCTGTGCGGGATGCCTGCCAGGCAGCGATGACCTCGGGCAGCAGTTCGCGCGCCGCCCAGACCAGTGCGCCGCCGATCACCGGCCAGATGCGGCTGTGGCGCGGCCTGGCCGGCAAAACCTCGACTTCCGGCCGGTATGCGAGGTTTGCCGCCTCTGCGGAAGTCGCTACAGGGCCGACCGCCGGCATCCTCGCCCCAGGCCTGATGGCCACGTTGGCAGAGTTGGCGGCATCGACCATCACGATGGCGCCCTGCGGACACGCATCGGCGCAACTTCCACAGTCGGTACAGATCGCGTCATCGATCCGCGCCCGCCCATCCGCCAGCGCGATCGCCTCGGCCGGGCACGCCTTCACACAATCGCCGCAGCCGGTGCAGATTGCTTCATCAACCCGATACATGATCATCCTCCCCGGCCTTCTTTTCCGGCCCGGCCGGGCCTTGCCCTGCCTCCTGCTGCGTGTAGATCTCGATGAACTGATCGATCTCATCGCGGGTACAGCGCAGATCGCTGATCCACGCGGCCAGGTACTCTTCGCCGTCGGCCGTCACGGTGTAAACGCGCCGCGGCGGTCCGGAGTGTGCCGTGACCCATTGCGAGCTGACCCAACCGGCATCCTCCATTTCGCGCAGGATGCGGTAGACCACGCTGGTATCTACGGTACCCGGCGTGAAGCCAAACTGGCGCAGCGCCTCAAGCAGGTTGTAGCCATGGGTCGCGTCGCCGCGCAGCAATAACAACAGGCAGGGCTCCAGGAACCGCGCGATGCGGCGCGGGCATGCGCCGCCGCCAAAGCCCCCCCCTCGCCCCCAGCGTCCTCTCGGCATAGCTTTTACCTCCATCATATTCTCAACTTGGCGAATCGATCATATCACGATATGTGCAGAATGTCAATAAGGACAAATAGCCGTTATAGATAAATAAGAAAAGGGCGGTTTCACCGGCGTCGGATAAATGAACCGCCTGGCTCCATTTTTAAAGGAGGAGCCAGGCAGTTTCTGTGTGTCGCGACAAGCAGGTGGCACAGGCTCAACGAGGGGCGCCGCTACAGCACTTGCCGGATGTTAGCGATCTCTACACTGGCGGCATCGTGGGCTTTCTGCATTGGCTCGACCTGCGCTCATGCGAACCGCAGCGTCATGCCATATCTCCGGTGCACAGGTTTCGCCGCCGGAAGGGCCTTATATCCGGGCCAATCCGACGGTCAGTGGCTGGCCCGCGATACTGTCGGTGAGGACAATGGCGAGCAAGTATTTGTTCGGGGATCCGGTCATTGAATCGGGGAAAATCCAAATCTTAGTTTACAGGGCTTTCGCTTCGGACGCATGCCGTCCTTTTCAGCCCTCGAATCGATAGCCGATCCCGCGCACGGTGACGATGCGCCTGGGATTGGATGGGTCGGCCTCGATCTTTTCGCGCAGCCAGCGAACGTGCACGTCAACGGTACGGCCGTCTCCCAGGAAGTCGTAGCCCCACACGCGGGTCAACAGCAGGTCTCGCGTCAGCACCGCGCCGCGATGCCGGATGAGCTCGACCAGCAGGCTGAATTCCTTGGGGCTGAGGAGCAGGTCCCGACCGCCGACAGAGGCGCGACGACTCACCAGGTTGAGCACCAGATCATCTGAGCGGATCTCATCACCTGGCAGCCGAGGCCGCGCGCGGCGCAGCAGCGCGCGGATTCGCGCCAACAATTCGCCCACGCTGAACGGCTTGGTAAGGTAGTCGTCGGCGCCGCTTTCCAGGCCCACAATCTTGTCCAACTCACCGATGCGGGCGGTAAGCATCAGGATGGGGACAGTAGCGGAGGATAGACGCAGGCCGCGGCATACAGTGAGGCCGTCCAACTCTGGGAGCATCAGGTCAAGGATGACCAAATCGGGCGTTCGGACGCGTGCTTCCTCAAGTGCGACCACGCCATCGGCAGCCGTGCGCACCTCGTAGCCTGCGTTGCGCAGGTTGAACCCGAGGGTTTCACGCAACATCACATCATCATCGACAAGCAAGATTCTCTCAGCCATGGCTCAAGTCACTGAGGGCCCCCCGTGGTCTGGTCGGGGCCGAGGCGCGCGAAGATGGCAATCGTCGCGGTGATGGCAACGATGATGAGCACGATGGTCGTTCTGCGCATGGCTTCCCCCCGACAATCACAGTTTATTCGCCGCGCGTTATGTGGATGTGAAGGCAGCTTTAGCGGATGATAAAGGGGCGGTTAAGAAATCTCAACATAGCCCTGGCTCAGTGCACTTGACCGGAGTTCCCTTTCACCGGACGACGCTCAAGCGTCGCAAGGTGATCTCGGCGCCGGGATGCGCGCTCCAATAGCCGAAGCCGGCCAGACGCACCGACCACTGGGCCAGCCAACTCATCTACATGGCAGAGCGTATTGAGGCCAACGGCACCTCGACGGCGTCAGGTTGGATGGTCCAGGGTACGGCGCACAACAGATCGGGGAAGGCCCTGAAAGGGGTGACGGAGACGTACCCCAGCTCGACAGCCCACGCATCGGTCCATGGCTCTGGCACGACGCCTTCCGCGTCGCGGCGAATGATGGTGAGGGCGTTTTCGATGTGTGGATCGGGGCCGAAGCGATATAGCGTCAGGCAGGAAGCATTTACAGGGGATGTGATCTGCGTGCCTGCCAGGCGCGAGATCGGCAGGTTGGGCACATTGACATTGAAGAACATCGGCGTCGGCTCCGGGTTCTCTCGCCACAGGCGCACGACTGCGTCGAGTGCCCAGGCTGCCGTGTCCCAGTGCGCTACCCCTGCCGGCCCTGCATCGAGGGAGATGGCAATGGCCGGGACGCCGAGCAGGTATGCGGTCAGGGCCGCACCGACGGTGCCGGAATAGAAGACATCGCGGCCAAGGTTGGCCCCGTGGTTGATGCCGCTGACAACCAGGTTGAACGGCCCACCGCTGAAAGCACCGCTCAAGCCAGCGTGAGCACAAGACGCAGGCGTGGCAGCGAGCCCATACGCAGTCACGTTGCCCGGTTGGCCGTCTGGGCGCCGATACGGGAAGTAGGAGAGGACGCGAGCTGGAGGCAAGGCTGCGCCAAAGCCGCTGTAGTTGGTCGTCGGTGCCACGACCGTGACCTTGCCTGAATTTGCCAGGGCGCGGGCGGCGGTCCAGATGCCAGGCGCGGTGATGCCGTCGTCATTGGTGAGAAGGATGTTCATTATCTGCGACTCCCGAATGCGTCATCAGATCATAGAGGCTCAAACCAATACACTCCAGGTTAGCAAGCATCGCTCAACCCTCGCTGGCATTCTGCTGGGAGGCGATGTTGTGTGAAGTTGTGTGCCCGGGTTGGCCGGTCAAGAGGATGGGGCTGACCGGATCGTCGGCATTCTGCGCAAGCGTCCGGGCGATTTCACTGGGTAGAGCTGTCCTCCTGCCGAACACATCGCGCTGGAAGTGGCTGCCGCGATATACTTTGCCGAGTGCTGTCAGAAAATCCTGGCTTGATAAGCTTGTCTGCGATCCTCTCGCGGGCGCCATATACGAGCCCTTTCCGGCTGACTGGTTTTGTGTTTGCCTGAGTCTTTTTATCGGCCTGACGGCGCCGAGACGCTGCACACAACATCTTTACCAGCCAATGGGGAATGTAGCAGAGGGAGGTGAAGCCGATGATAAGGGGGGATCATGAGGATGTTAGCGATCCGTCAAGATTTGTTAAGATGATCTACCTGCGCGGAGCCGGCCTTGCAGCTATTCCGTCTTGAATGCATGAATTTGTACTGGCTTATGCTCTGACCACGCACATTTCATCTCGATTTCATCTGCCCGTGTTATACTCCCTTCAGTCCTAAAGGGAGTACTCTATGCGCGTGCTGATTGTCGAGGATGAACGGAAAATCTCCGCCTACGTCAAGCGCGGCCTGGAGGAGCAAGGGTATGCCGTGGATGCGGTCTATACCGGTCGCGAGGCCTTGGATTGGGCCGAGGCCGCGCCCTATGACCTTATTCTCCTGGACATCCTGCTGCCGGAGCTGGATGGCCTGAGCGTCTGCCGCGAGCTACGGCGACGAGGATCGCGGATGCCCATCCTCATGCTCACCGCGCGCGATGCCGTGGATGACCGCGTGGCAGGGCTGGACGCCGGCGCGGACGATTACCTGGTCAAGCCATTCGCCATGAAGGAGTTGCTGGCTCGGCTACGCGCCCTGACGCGGCGTGCAGCCAGCGCCGAGAAGTCACCCGTGCTTCAGGTCGCCGACTTGAGCCTGGACACCCTCACCCACCGGGTGAAGCGTGGCGGTAAGGGGATCGAGTTGACTGCCAAAGAATACGCAGTGCTGGAATGTCTCCTGCGCGAACCGGAGCGCGTGCTCACGCGCACCATGATCGCCGAGCACGTCTGGAACTACGACGTGTTCAATCAGTCCAACGTGGTGGATGTGTATATCCGCAACCTGCGCCGCAAGATTGACGATGGTTACGGCCTCAAGCTGATCCATACCGTGCGCGGGGCCGGTTACCGGCTGTCAGCAGAGCAAGAGGCTGAATCATGACCCTGCGCGTCCGTTTCGCGCTATGGGTGACGGCGCTGCTTTTGGCGGCGCTCGCCGCTTTCGGGACGTTTGTCTACTTCGACCTGGCGCGTGGCCTGGTCGGCGCGCTGGATGATTCGTTACGCCTGAGCGCGTCGCAAGCGATCGCCGCGGTCAACATCGAAAATGGCCAGATCAATCTCTCGGACAGCCTCCCCGAAAGCGGCAGCATTGCCGAGGAGTTGCGCGCCCGCGGCCTGACCATTCGGATTTTCGGCACGACCGGCCAGATCATGCAAGCGTTCGGCCCATATCGTGACCTGCCCCTCACCCCGGCCAGCCTGGCCGCGGCCTTGCGCCAGGACGTCACCTTCACCACGCTTGCCGATCCGCATGGGAACGACCCGATCCGCAGTTATACCGCAGCCATCACCGAGAACGGGCGGGTAATCGGCGTGATACAGATCGTCGAAAGCCTGGGCAGTGTGCAGGAAGCGCTCGATCGCCTGCTGACGGCGCTGCTGCTTGGCGGACCGCTGTTGGCGCTGGCGGCCGCGCTGGGGGGGTATCTCCTCGTCGCGCGCGCCCTGGCCCCGATTGACCAGATCACGCGCACCGCGCGGCGCATTTCTGCTGAAGACCTGTCCCGCCGGCTTGCTCTGCCGGCCACCAACGATGAAGTCGGCCGGCTGGCCGCCACCTTCGACGAGATGCTGGCCCGGCTGGACGAGGCGTTCCGCCGTGAACGTCAGTTCACGGCCGACGCCTCGCACGAGCTGCGCACTCCGCTGGCCGCGATGCAAGCTATCCTCAGCGTTACCCGAGAGCACCGACGCGCGGCCGAGGACTACGAGCTGGCCCTGGCCGATCTGGCCGACGAGACCGATCGGTTGCGCGGCTTGGTGGAAGACCTGCTGCGGCTGGCGCGGGGCGAGGCACAGCAGATCGGTGTCCGTGAGCAGATTGACCTGTCCGCCCTGCTCCGCGACGTGACCGATTCACTTCGGCCGCTGGCCGAGGCCAAGGGGCTGGCGCTTGTCTGCGACGTCTCCGCCGGCCTGATCATGACTGCTGATAGCGACGCCTTGATCCGCCTGTTCGTCAACCTGCTGGACAACGCCGTGAAATACACCGAGCGCGGCACAATTGCCGTCAGCGGCCGCGCCGAAACGCACGGTTTGCGCGTCACCGTGGCCGACACCGGCATCGGCATCCCCGCCGAGCACCTGCCGCACGTTTTTGACCGCTTCTACCGCGTGGACAAAGCGCGTACTCAACGCGGGAGCGGCCTGGGGCTGGCGATTGCCCTGGAAATCGCTCGTGCACACGGCGGCGCGCTGACGGTGGATAGCACTCCCGGCGCAGGCACGACCTTCGCTGTATATCTGCCGAGATGAAGAAACTCGCGGTTTGGCTTCATGGGCGCTTCATCTTCCCTTGCTACACTGTAAGCATCAGGACGGCACACGACCATCCTGGATCACAAAAAGGAGATGACACCATGAAGATCAAGCGTACACTGGCCGTGGCGGCCGTGGCCCTGCTCGTGGCAGGAACGATGGGGCTCACCGCCGTCCATACATTCGCTCAGACTACTCAGCCTCCAACTCAAACTCAGGCAGCGACGGCGCAAGACAATGAGCAGGTCGTGGGCGCCGACACCGATCAGGTCGAGGAACAGGTCGGCGACCAGAACGCCGCGGACAACGCCGCGGAAGTATCGGAAGCCGTTGACGGGCAAGACGCCGCCCCGGCTGGTACGCCGAGCATCACCGCCGATCAGGCCAAAGCCGCTGCCGAGGCGTACCTCAACGCCGGCGCGGCCACGAAGGTCCAACTGGACGATGAGAACGGCAAGCTGGTTTACAGCGTCGAGATTGGCACGTCTGACGTGAAGGTGGATGCCATGACCGGCGCGGTGCTGGGCGTGGACAGCGGCCAGGACTAACCGGTACAGGCATTCGATGCAAGACGACACCCCCGGCGTGATGCCGGCGGTGTCGTCTTGCGTGTTGGAAACGGACGAAATGCCAACGGCGTGATCTCTGAATGAGTTTAGCTCAGCCCGAAGAGCGTGCTGACCAGTTCCGCGTATTCGGCGGGGGAAAGGCCCGGCGGAGGCTCCTTGAGGTTCACCAGGGGATCGTGCAGCAGCTTGTTGGCGATGGCGCGACCCATTGCCGCAATGGCGCGCTGCTGATCGGGCGACAACTCGCCCAGGCGACGCAGCGTGCGCCCGGTCTCCGCCTCGCAGATCGCTTCGGCTCGGGCGCGCAGCGCCTGGATCACGGGGACGCAGCAGCGGGCAGCCAGCCAGGCGCGGAACCCGGCGAGCTCCTCCTCGACGATCGCCTCTGCCGCATCGCGCACCGCGGCGGCCAGGGGATGATGGCTGCGCACCAGGGCGGCCAGGTCATCGATGTCTGCCAGGCGGACGCCGGGAATGGCCGCGATGGCCGGGTCGGCGTCACGAGGCACGGCCAGGTCGGTGACCAGCAGAGGGCGGTCCGGCCGGCCGGTCATGACCTCGGCTACAGCGTCGGCATGCAGGACGACGTGAGGCGCGCCGGTGGAGCAGATGACGATGTCCGCGCCGCGCAGATTTTCGGCCAGCGCCTCGAAGTGCACAGCACGGCCCCCCAAGCTGGCGGCCAGCCGCTCGGCGCGGTCGAAAGTGCGGTTGGCGACCAGGACACAGCGCAGCCCGGCCCGCACCAACGCCTGGCCGGCGATGTTGCCCATCTTCCCGGCGCCGATCAGGAGCGCAGCGCGGTCGGTCAGGGGGCCGAGGAGTTCCTGCGCCATTTCAACCACGATGGTCGCCACCGACAGCGCCGCCCGGCCGATCTCGGTCTCGCCGCGCACTCGCTTGCCGGCCTGCGCCGCGTAGCGGAAGAGCGCCGACAGCACCGGGCCAGTCGTCCCGGCCGCGTGGGCGATCTCGTAGGCCCGCTTCACCTGCCCCAGGATCTCGTTTTCACCGATCACCAACGAATCGAGCCCGGCCGCCACGCGCAGCAAGTGATGCGCTGCCTCATGGCGACGATAGACATAGAGGTACGGCGCCAGTGCGTCGGCGGGAAACCCGCCGCGGCTCGCCAGGAAGCTGCGGACATCCACTGCCGCGTGCTCGCCCGCGGCGACGTACAGCTCGGTGCGGTTGCAGGTGGAGAGCACGACGATTTCCGGCGCGTCGCCGCCTGTGCGCGCAGCCAAATCCGCCTGGAGGCCGGCCAAAATAAGGGGCAGGCGCTCCGGTCCGAACGCCAGCCGCTCCCGCACCTCCACCGGCGCCACCTGGTGGTTGACGCCGACGAGGGAAATGTCGCTCATCGCACTCGCCCCTCGGCTCGCCTTACGAGGCCCTCGGCCCAGCCGGGCGCGCCGGCCGCGTGCAGGTGCATGTACGAGGCCAGCACATTGCGATAGACCAGGCCATCGCGGCCACCGCCCAGCCCGTTGCCGCGGCGCAGTCGATAGGCGGTCGGCGGGGCCGCCTCCAGGCCGGTCGGCCGCGAGTTGTGGAACTCATGCCCGCGTAGCACGGCGCCCGTCGCGAAGAAGGGATTCGGCCCATCCACCTCGGCCTCGACGTAGCCGTGCCCCTGCGGCTGGGCGGTCATCTCCACTTCGCACGGCAACGCGCCGACCATGGCTGCGCTGCGGTCACCCCAGGTGATGCGCCGGCTCAGGTACATCAGCCCGCCGCACTCGGCGTAGGTCGGCAGCCCACCCTCGATGGCCGCGGCCACGTCCGCCCGCAGACTCGTATTGGCCTCCAACTCAGCCATGAACACTTCGGGGAATCCTCCACCGATGTACAGCGCATTGATGGCGGGCAGATGGGCGTCGTTCAGGCTGTCGATGAACACCAGTCCGGCTCCCGCATCTTGCAGCGCCTCCAGGTTCTCAGGATAGTAAAACGTGAATACCCTGTCTTGCATCACTCCCACCCGAACGGGGGCGCGCGCCCCCCCACCCCCCCGACCACGGGGGGAGTCCGATTCCCCCCAAGATTGGGGGGGCAGGGGGGCATTTTCGCCAGACGACGGGAGAGGGGGCCGAGGAATTAGCTCAGCACTGAAGCCCGCGATGGCGAGGATCCGGTCGAGATCGAAGTGCGCGAGCGCCGCATCACGCGCGGCGACCAGCGCGGGCACGAGGGATTCGTTTTCAGCGCGCGGGATCAGGCCCAGGTGACGGTCAGGGATGGCGAGTGATTCGGAACGCGGCAGGACGCCGACGACAGGAATGCCGCAATAACGCTCGATGGCCTCGGTCATGATGGCTTGTTGGCGCCCTCGCGCGACGTTGTTGAGGATCACGCCCGCAATGCGTGTGCCCGGCTCGAAATGCTGATATCCCTGCACGAGCGCGGCCACCGAGCGCGTGATGCGTTGCGCATTGACGACCAGCAGGATCGGCGCATCCAGCCAGCGCGCCAGCGCGGCCGTGCTGCCCGAACCGTCCAGGTCGAGGCCATCGTACAGGCCCATCGCGCCCTCGATCACGGCCAGGTCGGCGCCCCGGCAGCCGCGGCCGAAGACTGCGCCGACCGTCTCCTGCCCCATCAGGAAGGGATCGAGGTTACGGCAGGGACGTCCCGCGGCCGCGGTGAGCCACGAGGGGTCAATGTAGTCCGGCCCCTTCTTGAAAGGCTGGACGGTCAGTCCCCGCGCAGCAAGCGCCGCGCACAGGCCGGCCGTCACGGTCGTCTTGCCGGAGCGGCCCTGTGGCGCGGCGATGACCAGGCGCGGGGGGAAAAGTGTCTCCATCTCAGGCTAGAAACTCAGCACCAGGTCAGCTTCGAGACCCGCGGTAATCAGGAATGACGGGCCGACCAGATCTTCGGCCTCGTCGATCAGGTCATCCGGCGTCATATCGTTGAGCTCAAGCGCCGCACCACAGACGTAAAACTTGACGCCGGCCCGGAGCGTTTCATCGATGAACTGGCGCATCGAGCGCCCGCCCTCTTTGGCACATACGGTTTCGGCGATGCCGCGCTTGAGCAGCCGAACGCCTTGCAAAACAAAGAACAGGCTCACCTCTGCGCCCGAATCGGCCGCGGCCTGGGCGAATAGAAACGGCGCCGGACAGCGCGCAGGCGCTTCAGGACCGAACGTGGCGACGATGAGAACCTTTTTGCTCGTGGAGTCCACCTACATCTCCTCATTCCAGTTGAGATACGGCCCCGGCAGGTCGGCCATGGCATTGACCATCAGATCGGCCAGCCCGCCGTACCAGATACCGTGCTGCTCCCACAGGTCATAGTAGTTGATGGCGTCGCGCAGCGTGCCCTTGCAGTTCGAGCAGGCTGCGATCACGTACTTGCGGATGCCGGGATCCAGGACATCCCCGAATGCCTCAAGGATTTGCTTCACCTTCATCCGCGCCGAGACGTTGTTTCGCCACTGCGAGAAGTTGAGCGTGTCCATGATAGCGAACCCGCTGCCGCCGCCGCAGCAGTAGTTATAGACGCCGTGCGGCTCCATCTCGCGCAGGGGTTGCGCGCACACGGCCTTCACGATCTCGCGTTGCGGCTGGACGATGCCCATCAGCCGCACGACGTTGCACGAGTCGTGCAGGGTGATGGGGAAATCGTTCCGCGATGGATCGAACCGGATCGCGCCGCTTCTGACGATGTCCCACAGCAGCGGCAGGCAGCTTTCGCGCGGGATTTCCGACAGGCTGAGGTCGCCCGGCAACACGCGGTCCGCGACGACGCAGATGGCCTTGTGCGCGTGGCCGCACTCGCCGATGACGATTTTCTTGACGCCGAGCTCGCGGGCGATGCTGACGTGGCGCAGCGCGACGCGGGCCAGCTCCACATCGTCGAACCACGCCCCATAGTTGACCGCATCGTAGCCCAACAACTCGCTGCTCAACGTCCAGTTGATCCCTGCCGCGTCGAAGAGGATGGCAAAGGCGGCCGGGTTTTCCGGCCACGAAAGAAACTCGCCCGCATTGTGGATCAGCAGGATGTCCGCGCCCTTTTTATCCACGGGCACCGGCATCTTTTTGCCGGTCTTTTCCTCGATGATCTCCTCGATAAACTCGACCGAGTTCTTGAAGGCGGCCGGATTCATCCCGGTTGAAGACCCGGCCCGCAAATGCTGCCGCGTGCCTTTCTTGAGCAACTCGGCCGGGGCAAGGCCCAGCTCCTGGCTGAACAGCTTGCGAATCTCACGGGCGATCAGCGCGTTGTCGATGCCAGCCGGGCACACCTGCGCGCAGCGCCGGCAGATGTTGCATCGATAGGATAGCTCCAGAAGCCGCCACACGGTCTTGAAATTCACCTCAATGTCGGCGCCGAGCAACGGCCCGAGGAGTTTCCCGGCCGGGGTAAAGTAGCGCTGATAGATGCGCCGCAGGATTTCGGAGCGGAACGTGGGCCGGTAAATCTCCTGCCGCCCGCTGCCCAGGTAGACGTGACACGCCTCGGAGCAGGTCTGGCAGTGCAGGCAGTAATCCAACGAAAGCCGGAACAGCTTAGCAAACGTCCAGTTGTTCTGCGGGTCCAGGAGCTTTTCCAGCCCGCTCAGAAATCCTCGCACCAGCCGCTCCTGCTCTTCAGGCGTCTTGGGCATCGGAATATCCAGGTCGGAGAAGCCGTCCAGCGAGAGATCGTAGGTTTCGAGCCACTTCGCCCTGGGGGCTGGGAGCGGCGGCAGGTCTTCCAGGCCAGGGATCGGCATCAAATCGTCGGCGCTCAGCGATGCCAACGGCTCATTCGAGAGCCTGGCGACATCCTTGAAACGGATCGTCTTGTCGCTCATTTCTTATCCCCCTCCACCGCCGCCGTCTGCGCTTCTTCCAGCCACGTTTTGCCCTGGACGATGTGCGGCCCTTGCCACGTCACCGTGTACGCGAGCTGTTCGATGACCTGTTTGTCCGTGTCTGAGCCTTTCACCTTGAATGCATCATCCCATAGCCCCTGGTGATAGACAAAATACTTGATGATGTAGTGCAGCATTTTTGAGAACGGCATGTAGATGAGGAATAACTCGAACAACAGAAACGTCAGGACCACCGCCCACGGCGCGGCCGCGGGTTTGAAGGAGAGGACACTGCCGATGTAGGCTTCGTGCGCTGCCAGGGTCGGGTCGCCCAGCCACGAGATCAGCCCGCAGACGAAGATCGCGGCCAGGAACGCGAGGTTGAAATAGTCCAACGTCGCGGTGTAACGCGCGAGATCCGGCGTAGTGGCCCGCCGGATGATCAACCCGATGGCCCCGATGGCGCCCAGGACACAGGCGACAACACCTACGACGCCCGCGACCGCTGCCAGAGCCGCGCTGTTGACGCGGTTTTCGACGATCAGGAGCAACGCCCAGGCGATGAAGGAATAGATGCCCCAGTGCAAGGCGGTCGAAAAGACCCAAATCCGGTAGCGATTGTGCGCCCGCACCTTTTTCATCGTCAGTATCTCGGCGCCGATCTCGATGGCCTCGGGCGCGAGAAACTCGACGATCTCGGCCAGGAACGATCTGCGCTCACGTTTGCTGGCCCAGTCCACTTCCTCCATGTATGAACCGCCGTAACGTCGTTTGTCCCTGGCCTCGTGGGGGATCGGGTATACTTCCCAGCGCAGGCCCAGGGGCATGGAGGAAATCCTGGCGATCTGGGAGGCGGCTGCTCCGATAAAAATCACCACCGAGGCCCAGGCGAAAATGACGGTGAACCACTCAAATACCATCTTTATCTCCCCTTATATTCCAAACAGCTTGTAGCAGTGGCGACACGGCTCGGGAGGCTCGTGCGGAGGCGGCTGCTCGCCGGCCGTCGCCACGAACAGCAGCGCCGCGCGCGCGCTGCTTTTGCGCTTCTGAAACGCATCGCAGAACGCTTTTCGCCTGGGGCCCTCGATCACCTCAAGCAATCCATCGCGCACATCGCCGAAAGAGACCGGCGGCATGGGCCAGTTCTCGCCGTAGAAATAGCGCGGAACCGGCGCCGCGATCGGCATGCCCAGGTAGACGCACGGTGTCACCGCGCCAAATCGGTTGACGAACACCATCTCGGTCGGCCGGGCGTCACATTCCGAGACCGTTCCCTCGACCACCAGCGGATAGGGACGGAAGCGCAGGCCCAGGCGTTCGGCTTCTGCGGCAGCTTTGGCGACCCAGGCCAGGTGCGCCGGATCGGGCTGCGGACCGAAGACCCGTAGCCCGTCCAACTCAGGCGTAGCTGTGTAACTCAAGTTGGTCGCCACGGCCTCATCCGCCCCCAACGCCGCGGCCAGCCGGATAAAGGCCGGCAGCTCGTGGAGGTTGGACCGCATCATGAGGAAGTGTAGCTCCAGATGGAGCCTGCCGCGGCGTTGCGCCCGCCGCGCAGCCAGCGCCTCCAGGCTGCTCACCAGCCGGTCGAAATCGGAACCGACGCGCAGGCTTTCCTGGACCGGGGGTGTCGCGCCCGCGAACGACACCGATAGGATGTCCACCCCGGTGTCCAGCAGCCGGTCGATGTTCTCAGCGGTCAGCAGCGCGCCGCAGGACGTGAAGCCGGTCCGGCAGCCCGCGGCCCTGGCCAGGGCGACCATGTCCCACAGCCGCGGGTGTGCCAGCGGCTCGCCCCATCCCTGGAGATAGACCAGGGCGAAACGTTCCAGATGCGGCGCGATGTGGTCGCGGTAGATCTCCCACGGCAGCTCACCGCACTGCCAGGCTTTGCCCAGCAGCTTGCTCGGGCAGAAGATGCAATGCATCGAGCAGTCGCTGGAGACCTCGATCTGGATAACGGGCCAACGCGGCGGCTTCTTGGAGCGAAAGAACATGGATCCTACTTGTACGTCACCGCTATTTTGCTCGTAGCATCGTAGGCCTGTGCGATGGCGGCCGCGGCCTTGTCCCGATCAAAGGCCAGTTCCGCTCGCGCGAGGGCCAGCGACGCTTCGGCAGGGGCCAGCGCATCCCCGCGCACGCGGCCGGCCAGCGCCATGCCCAGCGCCCGGTCGAAGACGGCCGGGTCGCCGGTCGCCGCAACCACTGCGGCAAGGACGGCGGCCTTGTCGGCCTCCTGGTCGAGCTTATCGACCAGGTCAAGGCTGGCTTGCGAATCCTGACTGGCCTGCGCGACGGCCGCCACGCGCAATGGGTACAGTTCGCTCAAGGTGTCCGCATCGGCCGCCACGGCCTGGAACTGCCCCAGTTGCGCCAGGGCCATGTCCCGCTCATAGGGCGAAGCGATCCCCTCGGCCAGTTGGATGTCTTGCTTTGCCATCGCGATTGCGCCCAGGGCGCGATCACGCAGCGTCGGATCGGCGATCTGGCGGGCCGCTGCGGCGTTTCCCCAGGCCGCCGCGATCTCCGCCTGGCCGCGCGCCCGGTCGAAGGGGTCGGTGATGGCAGCGGCGGCCGACCAGGCCGCATCGAACTGGCCCTGCGCCAACCAGGCAGCAGCGACGGCGTCGGGATAGGCTGGCTCGATCACATGCAGTGCAGTTTCCTGCTCATTCACCAGGGCGGCGTCGCCGGTCACGGCGGCCAGATCGCTCAGCGCATAGGCGCGGCTGGCGCCCTGCACCGCGTCCAATGCCTGCACGGCCTCGGCGGCCAGGCCGCGATCTCCCGCGGCCGCCGCGATCCTTGCCAGGGCCTGGCTTCGCCGGACGGGGTCTGCGACCGCGCGGGCGGCTGCGGCCGCGTCCTGTAACAGCGCGGCGTTCCCGGTGGTCGCGGCGACCTCGCGATAGGCCCAGGCCCGCAGCGCCGGGTCGCGCACGGCAGAGGCGGCCGTGACGGCCCGGTTCGGGTCGAGCTTCGCCCACTCAGCCGCGATGGCGCGCAGATCCAGGTCGCGGTAAATGCCTGTGCCGCTTTCGGCCAGGGCTTGGGCGCGCGTCAGGATTTGGATCGCCGTGGTCTTGTCCACGGCTGCCCACTCAGCCGCGATCAGCCGCAATCCCCACGCGCGCGACCGCACGGCGGCGAGCTGATCAGCCAACAGGAGGGCCTTCTCCTGCTGTGTTGCTGTCGAACCTACCGCGGCTTCCTGGGCAGCCTGCGCCTCGCCCCACAGCGCGTCAGCGTACAACTGGGCCTCGTCCGCGGCGGCCAACGCGGCGGTCAGCGCTTCCTGGCCCCGGGCAGCGTCCAGCGGCGCCCAGGCCGCACCCACGCGCGCCAGCATCCACGCTCGCGCCAGGGCCCGGTCGGCCGTGTCGGCCACGCGGCCCGATGTGTCGAGCACGGTTTGCGCCGCCTGTTCTTCCGCAGTGGCCGTGGTCACAGCCGTCGAGGGGATGCGAAAGATCGGCAGGGCGAACAACACGAAGACCAGGCCGAGGATGGCCCCTGTGCGCCAGCCAGGCCGCCACCAGGCTTTCAGGCCCGCAGCCGGCCGCAGCTTCAGCGTGTTGCGCAGGCCCCACACCAGCGAGCCGAGCAGGATCAGCGTGACCAGCCCGGCGAACAGGAGCACGCGGGTTCCTTTGCCGGCTTCGATGGCTTGCAGGATCTGGGTGTAGGCCTTGTTGCCGTTGTAGCGCAAAAGCTGGGCCTGGGAGGTGAACGCGTCGAGGCTGGAGGCCGGCGTATCGAGCAGGCGGCCGTAACCCTCGCGAAAAGCGGTCAGCCGGGCATCTGCCGTCCGGACAGCAGCGCCATTCCCGGCCTCTGTTCGGGCGCGGCCAGCGGCCAGCAGCAATCGTTCGGTGTAGTAGGTCTCTGTGCGCTGCGCTTTCAGGGCCGGGCACGGATCAATGGCCTCGGCCGCGTAGCTTCCCTGCCAGCGGTCCGCATCGGCCAGCAGCCTGTCGTCGGCCGTGTGGCAGGCGACGCAGTAGTTGCCCGGCTGCATGCCCTGGGCCGCGGCCGGTGAGATGCCCAGCACAAGCGCCAGAAGCGCGACACAAACACCCGCAGCGACCAGAAACCAGGCGCGCGATATCCTCATGCTGTTTTCTCCGGGGTATCTTCGGCCGGGTGCGAATCAGCGCGCGGGGCACGCGCAATCCAGCGCACCATCCTGATATACGCGATCAAAATCGAGCCGGCCACGGCGATCACCAGGAGGCCGCCGATGCTCGCGGTATCGATAAACCAATGAGCCAGGCTCATGAGTGCCCTCCGATTTGCGGCTGTGGCTCCCTGAGCAACTCCGTCGCCTTGCGTTTGACGGCTTCCACGTGTTCGCCCTCCTCTACCTCCCAGATCGACATGGCCGGGAAGACCTTGAAGAAGAGCAAAAAGAGCAGCGCGAAAAATGCCAGTGAGCCGGCCAGGATGGCGACCTCACTGATCGTCGGCGTGTAGATCGCCCGCTCGTAACCCAACGACGGCTGTGTCAGGGTCGGCACGATGATGGTAAAACGCTCGATCCACATGCCGATGGCGATAGCGGTTGACGCGATGACCGTGCCCAATGGCGTGCGCCCCTTACGCCGCAGCAGGACGGCGAACGGCACCACGAAGTTGCAGAACAGCATCGTATAAAACCACGGCGCGTATTCACCGCTCAACTTGGCCTGGAGCACCGCCTGCTCGTGGATCAGCGTGCCATAGCCGGTGGTCAGGTATTCGGCCAGGGTGAAGTAGCCCCAAAACGCGCTCATCACCAGCAGCAGGAGGCCCAGGTAGTTGTACTGCTTGGGGCCGATCCACGGCTCCAGGTGCCATGCTTTGCGGATGATCGTCATAAAGATGAACAACATGGCGATGCCCGAAAAGATCGCGCCAATGACGAAGTATGGCCCCAGGATTGTGCTGTGCCACATGGGCTGCATGCTCATGCCAAAGATCCACGAGACCACGGTGTGCACCGACACGGCGATGGGGATGATCAGGATCGCCATGATGCCGATGGCCCGTTCCAGGCGGCGGTGCTGTTCGGGGCTGCCGTGCCAGCCCAGGGACATGATCCGGTAAAGGTGATAGCGCCAGTGGCGAGCTATCTCCCGAATTCCCTGCCCTGAAAATCGCCCCCCCAACCCCCCGACTTCGGGGGGAGCCGGGTACCCCCCAGGGTTGCCGCAGGTCCCCGAAGGGGAGTGGGGGCAGGGGGGCGGTTTCATCCGCTCCCGCAGCCGCGCCAGGTCGGGGATCATCGGCAGGTACAGGTACAGGCTGCTGCTCAGGAGGTAGATGGTGACGCACAACACGTCCCACAGCAGGGGCGACTGAAAGCGGCCGAAGATGAGCAGGTTGAAGACCCGATCCAGCCGACCCAGGTCGATCAGGATTTGCATCGCCCCCAGGATCAGGGCGAAGAAGGTGATCGCCTCCGCGATGCGGGTGATGGGGCGGCGCCACTCGGCATTGGTCACGCGCAGGATAGCCGAGATCAGCGTGCCGGCGTGGCTGATGCCGATGAAGAAGACGAAATTGGTGATGTAGATGCCCCAGTAGATGGGCCGGTTCATGCCGGTGACGCCCAGGCCGAGCACCCATTGTCTTACCAAGGCCGCCATGCCGGCCGCGAACACCGCGGCCAGGGCGGCGATCACCAGCCAGAACCGCATTGAGGTATGGCGAAGGGGGTCTATGACGGTATGTTCTAGCTCAGTTTCGCGTCGATCCATTCCACTTGCTCCCGCGGTTGGTGACTTGGTAAACTGGTAAACTGGTAAACTGTGTAATGGTCAATGACCTGCTGGACTTGGAAGAGCATCACGCAAAGGCGCAAAGGGCGCAAAGAATCCATACAGAGGGTGTCTTGGCGTTCTTTGCGTCTTGGCGTGAGCCATTCAGGCTGT
>Ga0172368_10001118_pt1 | contig 37413 bp, 29 predicted proteins | sample Lak11m_FD_114540 | JGI IMG/M metagenome (GOLD analysis project Ga0172368, IMG submission 114540) | Freshwater microbial communities from Kabuno Bay, South-Kivu, Congo - kab_022012_11m | ecosystem: Environmental > Aquatic > Freshwater > Lake | place: Democratic Republic of the Congo: South-Kivu... | reverse complement strand
TAAAATCCTCATTTTTATTATTTTTTTTGCAAAACTACAATAAATTTAAAAATTAATACCTATCTGTATTTTAAAGTATTTTTATTACCACTGATCATGTTATAAAAAAGGAGAAAGATTGCATGCCGAAAGCTAACAATATTAATAAAATAAAGGAAATACGATATAATCTGGAGTCCTCAATAGTAAACATTAGCGACAGAAAAAAGGTAACCGGAATAAGGAAAAAATATCCGAAAGCCAATTTTGACTCAGTAAAAAATATAAAAATGAAAGAACATATCATCAAATATGTAGTAAAAACCCTGATAAAACGGATAGTTCTGACATTTTTATTCTGATAAAATAAATTATCTTTAAAAAAACCTAAAACCAAAATAAAAAATAAAAAAGTAAATGGTATCACTTCCTTTACTAATTTCCATTGTGTCGGTAATCTGAAAACAGAAAAATTAATTGAATAAATATTCATGATTTCGTTCAACTGGTCGGTCCAGTAATAATAAAAAACAACGAAATGCAAAGGAATCAGAGCAGCTACAGGTATAATTATCAATTCCTGCCAGGTAGGCCGTTTAAGCATGGGAAAGGCAATTAAAATAAATATGATGAAGTAAATAACAGGATAAAATAATAATGCTGCTATACTTAGATAAAAAGCAGTAAAAAACAGGTGCTGTACAGCCCTTTCCATATCAAACAGGGCAATAAGATTGTATAGAACAAAAAGCATGATAGCAAATGAAAAAATGGCTGGTGAAAGTAAAAATATACCTGGGAACATTGCTTGTAATGTAATGAAAATAAAGGCAGGTAAAAGGTTTATTTCATCAAGAAGTTTAAATCTGCTGAATGTTAAATTCAGACCAAGGGCATTAAAAAATGATGTCAGTATTGAAATAAAAATATACCAGAAAGGTGAGATTTTGCTTAACATTTGACTAATCAGTCCGGGTACTATACTCTCTTTAACAAATACAACCTCTGTAGAATTAAAAAATAATGCACTGTTGATGATGAAAGTATAAACAATCAAAATCAAATAATGAAAAGGACTTCTTTGTCGTAAAAAGCGTATCAATTAATTTAAAAATATTAAAAATGCAGACTTCAAAAATAAAAAGCAAAATGTAATTGAATCTTTAATTTTTGTTACTTTTGTGCAATATATCATTTTAGATGAAACAAATTTCTGACACCGACCTACTTTTAAATACAGATGAAAGTATTTATCATTTAAATCTTCACCCCCAAGAAATAGCCGACAATATTATTCTTGTTGGCGACCCTGACCGTGTTGAGTTGATTGCGAGTTTATTAGACAAAAAAGAACTTAAAAAGCAAAAAAGAGAATTTTTTACAGTTACAGGTACTTTTGCTAAAAAAAGAATTAGTATTATTTCCACTGGCATAGGTACTGATAATATTGATATAGTTGTCAATGAAATAGATGCTTTGGCAAATATTGATTTTAAGAAAAAAATGCATAAAACCGATAAAAGATGTCTTAATTTTTTCAGAATAGGTACTTGTGGAAGTATTCAACCCGATATTTTACCAGGCAGTTATATTGTCAGTAATTATTGCATTGGTTTCGACAATCTGATGAACTTTTATCAATGTCGTTTTGAAAACGAAGAACTGGTGTTAAAACATCAGATTGAAAATCATTTAACAAATCTTCATTGTCCGATTCCATTTTACTTGTTTTCCGGAACACATGATCTGATAAATCGTTTTTCTAATGGATTTCATCATGGAATAACTGTATCTTTTCCTGGCTTTTATGGCCCTCAGGGGCGTTTTTTAAGAACTTTTGCTGCTTTTCCGGATATGATTAATGCACTAACCAGGTTCGAATACAATCATATTAAAATAATGAATTTTGAAATGGAAACATCGGCAATTTATGGTCTTTCCAGAATTCTTGACCACCATTCTGTTACAATAGATCTTGTAATAGCTAACCGAATATCTGAAAAAGCTAACATAAACTATCACGATAGTATCAGAAAAATGGCTGAAAATGTGTTGCAAAAAATATCTGAACTGCCATAAATTTTTAAAAGATTATTAACAAAAAAACACAAATAGCCAAACTGATAACAGGTGTTAAAATCCAATTGAGTGCAATGTACCCAATAGCTTTAAACTTAATGCTATAAAAAGATTTTACCAACCCCAAACCGAAAATGGCACCTATTATTGCCTGAGTGCTTGAAACAGGTACTAAAGGAATTTCAGGAAGGCCTAATGATGTTATAAAGTTTGAAAATATTACTGATGAAAACACAAACAAAACAAGAGAATGACTAAAAACAACAATTAATGCATGTTCAGGAGACAATTTCAAAAGATTACGACCAACTGTCAACATAACACCTTTTGAATAGGTTAAAATTCCCAATGCAATTGACAATCCACCAGCAAAGTACAATAAGATTTCTTTAGGCACTATTATCTCTTTAAAAAGAACTAAATCTGTTAGTTCAGAAGTATTTACAAATACTCCAATCACATTAGCAATATTGTTTGCACCTAAACTGTAAGAACCAAATGCACCGATAATAATTAAAAACTGTCGGATATAAAAATCTCTTTTCAGTAAATTAAAAGGTATTTTAAAAAGGATAAATCTGGCAATAATATAAATAATAATAGCAGTAATAGCTGCCAGCAACGGGCAAATGAGCCAGGTAGAAACAATTCTTGTCAAAACCTCTGTATCAATTGAATAGTTATAAAGGATATTCCAGCCAATAATACCGCCAATAATAGCCTGAGAAGTTGACACAGGTAATCTCATTTTTGTCAGCATCAAAACTGTAAAAGCAGATGAAAAGGTAACAATAGCAGCATCCTTCAAAGAAGTTATTTTACCCAACTCATTCAGGGTTTGGGTGGTTCCCCCACCATCAAGCACACAGCCAGCAATAACAAATATTGAACTAATGATAGCAGCCTTTTTAAATTTTATCATTTTGCTTCCTACAGCAGTACCAAATACATTTGATGCATCGTTGGCTCCAAGCGACCAACCAAGGAAAAAACCACACAAAAGATAAATAATCATCATGTGTCAGACAATCAGTTTAATAGCATATATCGACAACATATCAGCAACTGTTTCAGCAGTATCTGCCAACAGGTCGGTGCGTGAAATAAAATAACGTATGTGGGTCTTATGACTTAATTCTAAATTTTTTTTACTGAAAATTTCTCTTTTCAGATTATTTGAAATCTGATCTGCTTTTTTTTCAAGCTGATAAATATTCTCCAATGATTTTTTTATAGCAGCAGGATGATAAAAATACAGTTTTGTTGCCTCAACCACCTCTTGTACTGATGCAGTAACTGTGTCGCTCAATGCAAAAAATGCATCATATATATCTGATGGAATATCCGGTTTTTCAATATCAAAATTCACCAGTATCTCTTTTGCAGTATCAATCAATTCATCCAGGTGTTCTATTAATCGCCATACATCACCCCTGCTCTCAGGTATCAGCGAATGTTTATAGAGCATATTCTCAATATTTCTTTTCAAAATATCAGCATTATGTTCTACTTCAGTCATTTTGGTAAGTTGCATTTCAAATTCATCATTATTGTTAGTTAAAAAGCATCTGAAAGCATCTTTGAAAATAACTGACGACTTTTTTACATTTTCAAGATAGTCATTTATTTGACTGATTATTGATTTTGTTAACTTAAACATTAGCAATTATTTAATTTTCCAGAGGTTTTTATGTATGATAAAAATATGGGATAAATTTTCATTTGGGAATAATATTTTAACACGAAATTTACATGCTCATAAAATATTTATTTTCAATGGAAAATCGAAAATTTGAAATAGAAGGTGATATTGAATCAACAGAAGAATTTACCGAACATAATGAAAAAGAGAACACATCAGGTAAATCGGTTTACTATTTTCTAACATTATTCATTATCCTTTTTTTAACAATTTCAAGCTTATTTGTTTATTATCAATTCTATACAGGAAATGGTAAGTGGAATTTCAGTTTGAAAAAGCAAATTACACCCACTACTGATCATTCAAATCTGATAAGTGAGAATCTTAAGTTAAAAGGAGTTATAGACAGTATTCAACAAATTCTGGCCAATAATAGCAATGACACGAACACTTTTCATGAAATTTTTAATGATGACTACATTGGTGAAACATACGAGGTTCAGATTGGTTTTTTTAAAACATTTGATTTCACTAAACTTGATAAAAATCTTGTTAATATGAATGTTGAAACCTCAAACGGTTCCACCAAACTACTTGTAGGAAAGTTCACCACGCTTGACGAAGCTTGTAAATTCAGGAAAGATATTGAAGATATGGGAATAAAGGGTGCATTTATTGTAAAAAAAACAGATGGAAAACGAGTAGCCTTTGAGGCAAAATGCCCCTGAACCTGCTTAAACGATTACCCCAGATTGATCGTAATTAGCTTTTGAATTTCATTTAACCTGTTCAAATATTCAGGATCAGTGTCTTTTAAATCATTAACAGTTTGACAAGCATGAATCACAGTACTGTGGTCCCGATTTCCAAAATGCTTACCTATAACACACAATGAAGAGTTTGTAAGCTTTTTACTAAAATACATAGAAATTTGTCTTGCCTGAACAATATTTCTTTTTCTTGTTTTTGATTTTATATCTTCAATAGTAACACTCATATGGTCGCCAACCAAACGCTGAATATGCTCAATAGTAAGTTCTTTGGCAGACTTTTTAATAAAATTCTTTAATATTTCCTTAGCAAGATTAACATTCACTTCCCTTTTCATTAATGATGCATGTGCCAGCAGAGAAATGAGAGAACCTTCAAGCTCCCTGATACTTGTATTTACATGATATGCAATGTATTCAACAACATCTTTCGGTAGTGAAATTCCATTAACATGCATTTTATTTTCCAGGATTTGAATTCTGGTTTCAAAATCTGGTTTTTGAAGTTCAGCTGCTAATCCCCATTTAAATCTCGACAATAGTCTTTCTTCCAATCCTCTCATATCTTTTGGTGATGTGTCAGATGTAAGAATAAGCTGTTTGTTGTTTTGATGAAGACTATTAAAAATATGAAAGAAAACATCCTGTGTTTTTTCTTTGTTAGCAAAAAACTGAACATCGTCAACAATCAATACATCAATAAGCTGATAAAAATTTATAAAATCATTCAGGATATTGTTTCTGACAGATTCTACATATTGATTGGAAAACTGCTCGGATTGAACATATAAAACAACCTTATTTTTAAAATTATTTCTGATTTCATTTCCAATAGCCTGAGCAAGATGTGTTTTTCCAAGCCCAACACCACCAAAAATAAATAAAGGATTAAAAGAGGTTCCTCCAGGTTTTAGTGAAATAGATAAACCTGCAGAGCGTGCCAGTCTGTTGCACTCACCTTCTATATAATTATCAAATAAAAAATTATTATTTAACTGAGGATCAACTTTTACTTTTTTAAGTCCTGGAATAATAAAAGGATTCTTTATGCTATTACTAATATTTAATGGCATCGATACTTCCATGCCTTCGTCTCTGCCCAGTTCTGAGCCAGGCATATTTATCATTCTTTGTTTACCATTATCTGAACTGTTTTCTACCAATATATTATACTCAAGTTTTGCACTGGGTCCAATCACTTTTTTAATGGTTTTTCGTAATAAATTTACATAGTGTTCTTCAAGCCATTCATAAAAGAACAGACTGGGAACCTGAATAGTAAGAATATTTTCTTCAAGTTTGACAGGTTTAACAGGCTTGAACCATGTTTTAAAACTTTGGAGTGTAACATTGTCTTTGATAATGTCAAGACAACTTTCCCATACTTCGATGAATCGATCGCTCATAATCTGTCTAAAATTTCTTATTTTTTAATTAATTTCCGAGTTTAAAGATGCAACAATTTCTTACATTGTGCAAAAAATGTTCATAATTTTTTAATAATTTTTAACTTACAGATAATGAATTAGCTACACCCATTTTTTTATTTTTACCTGCATCGAACTCAAAATCTAATCTGCCAAGGTTCACACCACCCCAACCAGTTTGAAAAATATAACATGACTTTTGTCTGTTATTTAATATTTCTTCAGGTTTTGACATAAAAGTATGTGTGTGTCCACCTAAAATCACATCTGTAAAGTTTGTTTTATGTGCTATAATCTGGTCGCTGACTTTATTGTCAGAATACGAATACCCTAAATGCGACAAACAGATAATAAAATCACATTTTTTTGTTTTCAGTAATTGTTCAAAACGTAATGCTGTTGTCACAGGATCTGAATATTTTATACCACTGCATAAGTTGTCAGGGACAAGGCCATTCAGTTCAATACCCAATGCATAAATACCAATTCTTATATCATCTTTTTCAATAATTTTATATTCAGCTATTTTATTCTCTAAAATGGTTTCTTTAAAATCATAATTGGAACAAATAAGAGGAAAAGTAGCTTTATCAGCTAATCTGGCCAGATTTTCCATTCCTCCATCAAAATCATGATTACCTATTGCAGCAGCATCGTATTTCATTGCCGACATGAGTTCAAACTCAAGGTCTCCATGAAAATAATTAAAGTAAGGCGTGCCTTGTAAAATATCACCGGCATCCAGTAAAAGAACATTTTTTTCAATACTTCTTATTTTTTCAATGATAGTATTTCTTGCCGAAAACCCTCCTCGTCCCTGAAACTTTCCTCCATCCATCGGAAAGGGTTCAATGCGGCTGTGAACATCGTTTGTATGTAAAATAATCAGTCTTTTATGTCTGTTTTCGCCATATATTGATATAGGTAATAAAGATGCTACTGCAATTGCAGCAGCACTTTTTGATACATTTTGTATAAATTCTCTCCTGTCAATTGATTTGTATCCTGACATCCTGAACGGCTTTTAATTTGTTCCCTTTTAAACTTTCCTGCTCAATATATTCCATGATCTGGTCTCTGAATTTTATGCTGGTTACAATTCTTTTTTCAACGCTCTTTAAATAATGTAATCCACTTCCTCCGTTTGCCAGATAATCAATGGTTATTAAATGATATATTACTGAAGGATTCCATTCTTCATTGTTTATTTGAAAACTCTTTAAAAGTGTATCGTCAAATATTGCCTTGCATCCAGCAACCGACATTTCATCTCCAAAAATCAGCGTTCTTGTTATTTGCTGAATAGTACCAGAATCAACTGATAAAATAACAATTTCATTTTCAAATGGCATCAACTCGAAGATGGTACGTTTTGTAATTTTACCTTCAGGGAGATATCTTCTTAAACCACCATTATTAATTAATACAAAGGCATTTTCAAGGTGATACTTTGACGAAATTGATTCTAAAAGCAAGTCAGCAATAAAATTTCCTAACAATCCATTAGGGAATCCATTATTCATCTGAAACTGCGAATATCCAATAACACTATCTAATCCATTATCTAATTGAATTTTATAAGGAAGAATTATTGAATCTATTTTTAACGATTTGGTTTCTGCGGTTTCAGCAATGCCAATCATTTCGCTATCAACTAAATAAATGTGCTTGCAGGAAGAAAATAATAATCCGATAAAAACATAAAGCAATATTTGCCTGATAAGCAGCATAAATACCTATTATATTAATTTTTAATTAAAACAGCTGTTTTGCTTCTTCTTTCAGAAAATTGACAGCATTTAAGATTACAATATTACCCTGATCAGCAACAGATAGTATTGTTTTTGACAGCTTAATGGCTGAGTCAGTATCGGAGGTATTTTCCTTTGAAAAATTAATAAGTTTAATAATCTCTTCCTTTGCCTGAATAATATTTTGCCAGGCTTTATTTGATATATAAAGCTGTTGAGCCAGATTATGGTCAAATTCTGCCCTTATGTTTGCCAGAAGCTGTAAATGAAATTCTCTCGCAGAAATATCAGATTTATTTAAACGCATTATAAGATTAGATGGGGTCATTCGTTCTAAAAGCAATATCAGCCTTTCGTAAGCCTGCAGCCTCAGCATCAATGTTTCTTTTTTTAGCAAATCTTTTTGTTCTGCTTTTCTTTTTAAATCTTCACGATTAAAAAATAAACGCAAAAAGAAATAAATTCCTGTCATCACAACAAGTACCGGTAATGTATATCCTGCAATTTCAAGTAATAACCCCATATTATTCAAATAGTTTTGTAGTGCAAATTTATTGAGATTTAAAATGTCCTGAGAAATTAACATTATTATTTTAAAATTTTTTATTTTTTTTAAAGTAACAAAAAAACAAAGGCAATAACATCATGATAATCTGTCATTAAGGAAATTTATTATGCTAATTTCCGATATCCAAATTATAATCAGTATTAAATTCATAAAAAAATTGCTTAATAAAAAAACAATTTTATATTTGCTGTTTAATCTATAGAACTTATAGGCTTATAGATAATGACTCAATATTTCAAAACATTACAAGAAGATATTCGGTTTCGAGAAGGTTTATCAGCTTGTATAAACTGTGGGACGTGTACAGCAATTTGTGCAGCAGCAGAATTTTATCAATATGATCCCAGGCAAATTGTTGATATAGTACAGTCAAGAAATGAGCTGGAAATTGAAGAACTTTTAAAAAGCGACACAATATGGTATTGTGGAGAATGCATGAGTTGCAAAACACGATGTCCACGTGGAAACACACCAGGTCTTGTTATCATGGCATTGCGAACTTTATCGCAGGACAGCGGTCTTTTCATTGAATCAGAAAAAGGAAGACAACAATTAGCAATAAAAAGAACTATCGGAGAATGGATTTTAAAAACAGGTTATTGTGTAAGTCCTGAACTGATTAATCCTGAAATGCATCCTGAACAAGGCCCTGTTTGGAAATGGGAAATTGATAATATCAGGACACTGATGAAAAAAATGGGGGCAAACTATCAGGGAGATGGACCAGGTGCATTAAGAAAAATCCCGGAAGAGGCTTTATCAGAGCTTAAATCTATTTTCGATATAACCGGGGCAACCCAAAGGTTTGAAAAAATTGAGAATGATTCATCCAAAAAAGCAGAAGAAATGGGATTAAAACTTACAGATGGTCTGGATAACCCATATATGCAGTATATTTATAAGCATAATTCACAAAATCATCATAATAATCAGTAAGAATATGCTTGAAGAAGGGAAAAAAAGAATTTGGGCTGAATATCAGAAAGCTGTTCCTGACAACAACTATTATTTTGTAAGAAGTTGTATTCGTCAAACATTTTTTCCGGGGTCTGAACAGGCATTTATCAGAATTATCAGAAATGAACTTGGTAAAGATATTTATGAAACACCTTATCATACAACATGCACAGGCATAGGATATCATTCCGATATTATCCCTTTTGAAACAACTATGACAGTAGTAGCCCGCCAGTTTGCCCTAATGACTGAAGCAGGGTATTCAAATTATATACCCAGTTGTATTACATCTTTTGGATTGTACACCGAAGTACTTGAAACATGGCATCACTTTCCTGAAATTGAAGCCCATATAAGAGAAAATTTGTGGAAAGCCACAAAAAGGGAATTTAAAATCCCTGACAATCTCTCTCACCCAAGTGATATTTTTTATCATTTCAGAAAAAATATTGCAGAAAAAGCAAAATATAGTCTGGTAGATATTGAAAGCGGTCAACCTTTGAACGTTGTGGAACATATAGGTTGTCATTATTCCAAAATGTTTCCTGGCAAAGGTATTGGCGGGGCAGAGTATCCTTGTGTATTAATCGGTATGATAGAAGCATGGGGAGGCAATGCTATTGATTATCCTGAAAGAAGACATTGCTGTGGATTTGGATTCAGGCAATATATTGTACAATCAAATCGTGGCTATTCTGTTTCATGTTCAAGAAAAAAATTTGAATCAATGAAACCATATCAGCCTGACCTTATTCTTACCAACTGCCCCGGATGCCCAATGTTCCTCGATCGCTGGCAATATGTAATCAGTGAAATCGAAGGAAAAACTTATGGAAAAAACAATCAGGGTATTCCCGTTTTTACCTATGAAGAACTGGCTGGATTAATTCTAGGATATGACCCATGGGAATTGGGATTACAACTACATCAGATCGATTGTGAACCATTGTTGAAGAAAATGGGAATAAAATATAATCCTTCTGAAAAATATCTTGGATATAACAGGGAATATATCGGAAAACCAGAAATTACAAAAAACTTGTTTCACTGTTGTTAGTAAAAAAGCATGAATAAAAAGGTTGTTGTTGTTGTTGGTGGAGGAATAGCAGGAATCGAGGCATCTGCCTTCCTAAGTTATATGGGCTTTGAAGTTGTTCTTGTAGAAAAAGAAAACACACTGGGAGGTCATGTATTAAATTGGGAAAAACTCTTTCCGACTATGCGATACGGCAGCGAGGTGCTGGATTTTCTATTACAGGGAATTAGCCCAAAAGTTAATGTGTACACGTGCTGTGAGGTAAATAGTATTTCAAAAAAAGAGCATCAGTTTTTTGTGGAACTTAGCAATGGTGAAAATTTTATTTCTGATGCAGTACTGGTTACTACCGGCTACGACCTGTTTGATGCAAGGATAAAAGAGGAATATGGATATGGTATTTATGAAAATGTATTTACTTCGGCTGACCTGGAAATGATTTTTACTGCAAAAAAAACCTTGCTAACAAAACAAAATAAAGTACCATTAAAAATAGGTTTTGTTCATTGTGTTGGTTCAAGAGATGAAAAAGTAGGAAATGTTTATTGCTCTAAGGTATGTTGTGTTACTGCTGTAAAGCAATCCATTGAAATCAAGCAAATATATCCAGATAGTGAAATCTATTGTTTTTATATGGATTTGAGAATGTATGGGATGCATTTTGAACATTTATATAAAGAAGCACAGGAAAAATATGGAGTACATTTTATCAGGGGAAGACTATCAGAGTGTTTTGAAAATGTTGATAAATCAATTTTAGTTAAAGTTGAAGACACCCTTACCGGACGACCTCTTAAAATGAATGTAGATATTCTGGTACTGATGGTGGGTTTTGTTCCAAGAAAAAGTACAAAAAAAATTGCCGATTTGATTGGCCTTGAAAATGGCAGAAATGGCTTTTTTAAAACAAAAGACCAACATACACTGACAAATGTTTCGAATATACCAGGAGTGTTTTTCGCTGGATGCTGTACCTCTCCAAAAACTATCACCAATACCATTACTGATGCACGTGCTGCTGCCTCTACCATTGCCAGTTATTTACTACATCATGAAATTGATAAAAGAACCATTAATTTAGCCCCATGAGTTTTGGCTTTAATATATTGAAAGACAGACAAATAGACTTTGACACAAATGATCTTTCCCTTGCAAGGTTTCTGTCATTATATGAACCAAGCTTTCGGTTATGTATTTCATGTGGAGGATGTACTGCTACCTGTATTGCAAATCATCATTCGGGGCTTAGTCTGCGAAAAATATTTATTTTAATCAACAGGGGAATAACAGCAGATATAAAACACGAGCTTGACAATTGTATGCTATGCGGTAAATGTGTTATTGCCTGCCCGCGCGGAGTCAACACAAGAGGCCTTATTTTAAAAATTTCTGAACTGACAAAAAACAGCGAAATATGACATTTCACCCTTTTGTCTTGCCTTTCATTGCAGGCCTGAGCTTTATTATAATCTATTTTTTTTATAAAACCTATCATTGGATTTCAGGATTGTCTGATTCAGATAAAAAAAAGTTAAGAAATTCTATTTTTACCCAAAAAACATACTATGCTGCTAAAGAAGTATTTCTGGAAAGCCTGCTACATCGTAAAATTTTCAGAATCAATCCTTTACTTGGGTACATGCATGCAAGTTTAGCATTTGGATGGTTTTTGCTGATTGTAATTGGCAATCTTGAATCCCGATTGTATCACCCTTCTGATTTTAATCCTCCTTATTATCCAATATTTTTGGGATTTTTCGATACAGATAGCCATCATACATACTGGTATGCCCCTATTTTCAAATTTATTATGAATTTGCTCCTTATAATCGTGTTATCGGGTGTTTTACTTGCTTTACTTAAAAGACTTTATGCAGGATTATTCAAAATGAAAAAAACCACTCATTTAAAGATGGCTGATAAAATTCCTCTTTATTCACTATGGTTAATATTTCCTGCCAGATTGATGGCTGAAAGTGTTGCTGCTGCTATTTATCAAAACGGAGGCTTTTTAACTACATCTATAGGAAAACTGTTATCAACTTCGTTAGCAACTGAATCATTCATGCTCACCTTTTATTGGCTTTACTCAATAGCGCTGGGTATATTTTTTTGTTCCTTGCCATGGTCACGTTATATGCACATTCCATCAGAAGTCGTACTGATTTTTTTCAGAAACTATGGTATTCATAATACTGAAAACAATAAAGAACTACAAGAGGTTGAACTCCTCTCATGTTCACGATGCGGAATTTGTATTGATACATGCCAAATAATGACTTCTGCCAAAGTAAACAGTATTCAGGCTGTATATTTCCTAAAATCATTAAGAGAAAAGGACTATGACAGAAACAAAGCATTCAACTGTCTGATGTGTGGCAGATGTGAAAAGATTTGTCCTGTTGGTATTTCAATTAATATGCATCGACAACAAAGTAGAAACCATATCAGTAACGACAAAGGCTTTTTGGAGACAGCATGGCACTTGACACAAAAGAAAAAAGCTAAAATTGCTTATTTTTCCGGTTGTATGACACGCTTAACACCATCTGTTATCGTAGCCATGAAAAAAATATTTTCTGCTGCTAACGAAAACTGGATTTTTTTAGATGAAAATAATGGAATTTGCTGTGGTCGCCCTACCAAACTGGCTGGACTAACTAAAAAAGCGTCAGAATTAGCAGAAGCAAACAAAAGCATGATACATGAATCAGGTGCTGATCTTCTGATTAGTTCCTGCCCGATTTGTGTTAAAACCTTTACTGAAGACTATCATCTTAATATACCGGTATTTCATCATTCAGTTTACCTGAATAACCTGATTAAAGCAAAAAAAATTAATGTTCAAAAGATTCCTATTCAGGCTATTTATCACGATCCCTGTGAACTTGGCAGAGGACTTCATATTTATGATGAACCAAGACAATTGCTTTCAAGCCTTTTGAATCTTAAAACCATTCATTATTCTGCTGAAAATGCATTGTGCTGCGGTAACAGTGTAGCAGGGTTTCACCTGTCATCACAGGAAAAAGACATGATTACTAAAGATGCCCTCATTAAAATGAATACGAAAGATTGTGACATTATTGCAACAGCTTGTCCAATGTGCAAAAAATCCTTTGTGAAATTTGAACAGACAAAGGTAAAAGACCTTGCTGAAATTTTAGAAATGGCAATCACAAAATAATAATCAGTATTTTAGTCTTTATCCAAATTATTACGCTTATCAATAGTATCTTTCACATTCAATCTAATGCCAGTAAATGCAAATTTTTCACGGTATTTCATGGAAAATCTATTTAATAAATTAGTTTTTAATGAGCAGAGAGAAATAATACTTTATTTTAAAAAAAATAAAAAGTTCTTTCTAATTTATTCATTCCTTCTTTTATCAGCTATTATTTATTCGAGGCACCAATTCAATGGCAAATTCAACTGGAGGGCATCTATCTATGCTGATGCTTCAGGTTATTATGTTTACCAACCTGCACTTTATATTTATTGTTTTGATACAGAAAATTTCCCTGACAGTATAGAAACATTGGTCGGACATGGATTTTCTGTTGACAGTGTTTCAGGAAAGTTGATTATTAAATACCCCATAGGAACGGCAATTTTACAAACACCGTTTTTCATCATCTGTCATTTCATTGCAGGCATTTCAGGGCAAAAAACAGATGGATTTTCAGGTGTTTATCACCATGTACCCGATGCTGCTGCACTTTTTTACACCTTTTTGAGTTTGATTTTTTTATTTTTATTGTTAAGAAAATATTTTTCTTTTGGTATTGCCCTGCTCAGTGTTTTACTGACTTTTTGGGGAACTAATCTCTTTTTTTATGCGGTAGATTATACAGGGATGTCTCATATTTACAGTTTCTTTTTGTTTACTGCATTTTTGTCTTTCATTTATTTTAACTCACCGTTTCAAAAACGTTTAAGCTTCTTTAAACTGTTGGTTTTCTTTTCATTATGCTTTCTCATGCTTGTCACACGTCCTACTAATTTGTTGTTTATTCTTTTTGCTTTGTTATTTCATTACTCATTTTTAAAGACAGGTGACAGAAAATTATTATTAAACATTAATTTCAGACTGATTTTACCTTTTCTGATTTCTTTTATTTTGTTTATCGGCCCTCAAATGCTTTACTGGAAATATGCTTTCGGTCAGTGGGTCAAATACTCCTATGCAGGAGAATCGTTTTCGAATTGGAACCATCCTCAGGTTTTAAAACTTTTGTGCTCTGCTGACAATGGTCTGCTACCCTATTCACCTTTGTTTATTTTTTTCATTGCAGGCTTATTTATACACCTTAAAACAAATAAAATTCAGGGTATTATTCTTATTTTATTGTTACTTTCAACCATTTACCTATTTTCTTCATGGCATCAGGTTAGTTTCGGATGTGGTTATGGAAGCAGAAATTTTGTTGAATATTATTCATTATTCTCCATCGGTCTTGCCTCCTTGTTATCAAGGATACTAAATTTCAGGAAGATTATCAAAACAATAAGCATCGTTTTCATCGTATTAAGCGTAATGTTTGGACAACAATTTATGTCCAATTCCGACAAATGTTGTTTTAATACCACATGGAATTATGAGAAACTTTGCCATCAGATGTATCAGTTCAGGTACAAAAAGGTATTTCATTTAAAAAATGATGGTAACTTTGACAAAGGACATGAGTTTTCTAAGTCGTACAGGATTGTGCAAAAAAAGCACACTTTACTGAAATGGCGATTAATATTTTTAAAAACCAGAATATATGCTGATTCTTTTCCTTCCGACATTGCTCTATGTTTGACTCTAAAAGACAAAGATTCTACAGTTTTTTGGATCGGTTCAACCAATAATGAGATCAGAGAAGTACGTAAGGGTGTTTATGAGATTTATTTATCAACTTCGCTGCCACCAAATAATTGTACCCACTATAACCTTGATTTTTATATCTGGAATTATGGTCTTGGTAACTTTAATTCAAAAAAAATAGCGGTTTTGTTATTTTAATTTCACAGCAAACCGACAATATCACAATAATGTTTATGAAAACAAGTTAAATACATACATTTTTCAGTTTTCAACACCTCTTTAACCAACAATTGTATTAATCACAATTTCATCATTGGATTTCATCAAAATGCTAAATCAATTAAGTAAATCGAAGATTCTCTGAGTCGAAATTACTCAAATATCCTGAAAGACTCAATGTGAATCAAATTTTTATTTTGTCATTGTTTAATTGGGTTTGTTTTGTTGATGTATATACAACAAATTTAAGTGGAATGGAATGAAAGGATGCATGTGTATAAAATTTAAATATCAAAATGATTAATTTCAGTTTAAAAACCTCATTAAAATTAAATAAAATGAGATTTCTCAATTTTAATACTCATGGTATAATGTTTGGATATAGGCGACCAAATATTTTAATACAATTTCAAAATTATGAGAAAGATTTTTACACTAATGATTTCCTTGTTTACAGTATATTCAAATGCGCAAACAGGTGATGCAGTAAATGATACATCAGTAATGGGTGCCAACTATATTAATGATGTCTTTTATAGTCTTAAAAATGGCAATAAAACGAGTGTTGACCGCACAAATTGGGACATAGCCTTCAGGACAAATATTATGAGTTCAAGCATATTAACCAATGGTGGTGCTGAAGTCAAACTTTACACATATCCAAAATCTGACACCAATGGCTGGATCAACACTGATACTTTGGGCTTGTATAACTGGAAACCTATGTTTAACTCATTAAAAGACTGGGAAAAAGGTGCTTTTATGGCTAATGCTGGTAGCCATCCAGACTATGGTTGGGGAAAATATAACTCTACTACGCATAAACTTCACGGAGATTCAATATTTATTATAAAACTAACCAATTCTACATGGAAAAAAATATGGATTGTTCAGAAAGATTCACCTAAAAACAAATATTATTTTCGAATTGCTAATATTGATGGCAGCAACGACACTACAGTTGTCATTAATTGCAATGATTACAAAACCAAAGAATTTATTGGTTATTCCCTTGTTGATATGAAGATTGTTGATCGTGAACCAGAATTAAGTAACTGGGATTTATTGTTTACCAAATACATGGATAAAGTTCTAATGGGTCCTCAGCCAGTTGATTATCCTGTAGTAGGTATTTTAACGGCAAATAAAATTCAAGTAGCACGTGTTAAAGGCTATGAAGAAACAACTTATGAAGATTATTCATCTCAAACTTTTGACATCACAAGTATTTCTGTAATTGGTCGCGACTGGAAATCAACGAAAGGTCAGCCTCCTGTATATAGTATGGTTGATTCTTTGTTATATTTCATTAAAACAGCCGACAGCAACATTTATAAGCTATATTTTGTTGATTTTGAAAGTGGTACTGCTGGCTTAGGAAAAACAATGTTTGTGAAAAAACTACTTTCAAACAGTTCGGTTAGTGAAAATTTAAAACCTGTGTTTGGCCTGTCAATTCATCCAAACCCTGCTAATTCCATTACTAATATAGTTTTTGATGCAAAAAATACAAATTTATTTAACATGAACATTATTGATGCCATTGGCAAAACAGTATATTCAGAAAAATTTATTGCTGATGGTGGTTTGAATGTAAGACAGATAGATTTAAGTGGACTAAATAGTGGCATTTATATACTTTATCTTTCTGACGGGCAGATACTGCAAAGTCAAAAATTATTGATTAAAAAATAATAGTATAATATTGATTATTAATGCTTTAAGAAAATTATTTCATCGAATTGAAACAAGGATATTTCAACCTGAAAAGAATTTTTACAGCAGGGCTTATTTTAGCCCTGCTGTTATTTTCACAGTATTTGATAGCACAGCAATCAATTATTAAAATATTAGCTGATGATACTAAAGAGACTTTACCTTGTGCAAATATTTGTATTGAGAATCTGATAGATGGTAATAAAAATTTTTTAGTAAGTGATGCATCAGGTAAACTGATAATTGAAATAAAAGGAAAAAGTATTGCAGCAGTCAGTTATTTAGGGTATATTTCAAAGATTGACACTTTGTTTCCCGGACAAAATAAAACTATTTACCTTGAGCCAAAAATATATACAACAGAAGAAATGGTTGTAACAGCACAGTACGAACCTGTAAAAGCAGATAAATCGATTTATAAAATACAAGTCATAAACATCAATAGACTTGACCAACAAAAAGCAAGCAATGTAAGTGAGTTGCTGGCCACTCAGGCCAACATTCGTATCAGTCAGGATGGCGCATTGGGTTCAAAAATCAACATGCACGGTTTATCTGGAGAGCATGTAAAAATATTGATTGATGGAATTCCTGTGATTGGACGAATGGATGGCAATATTGATTTGAGCCAGCTTAACCTTAATAATGTTGACCACATTGAGATTATTGATGGTCCCATGTCTGTTGTTTATGGTAGCAATGCGTTAGCAGGTGCCATAAATATCATCACCAAAGAAAACAGAGCTTATAAAGTTTTGTCCTCCATTGAATCATATTATGAAACATCAGGTGTGTTTAACTTTCATGGATTTATATCGGGTAAGATTAAAAAGAATATTGCTTCTCTGTCTGTTGCACGGAACTTTTTTGATGGTTATAAAATAAATCCAGCAAAACGTTCTTTCGACTGGAATCCAAAAAGACAATATGAAGCAAGCGGGTATTTGATTAAGAATATTAAAAACACCAAATTAAAGTTATCAGGAAATTTCTTTAATGAACTTTTATTGGATAAAGGGGATTTACTTGCCCCATATTTTGAGACTGCTTTTGATCAGTATTTTCATACTAACAGGTATTCTGCCAATCTTGATCTTGCTTCAAAGCTTAATAAAAAATACTACCTTAATGTATTATCATCATATTCGTATTATAACAGGTTAAAAAATACCTTTTATAAAGACCTTACTACATTGGAAAAGGTAATCACTGCAAATGAAGCCGATCATGATACTTCAATTTTTAATGCCTGCATATTCAGAGGATTTTTAAGTAAAAACGATACTTCTTCATTATTCAATTTTCAAATTGGTTACGATATTAATACAGAAAATGGAGTTGGTAAAAGAATTAAAGGCAACAGCCAGGTTATTGCTGATTATGCAGTTTTTACCACTTCAAGAATTAATTTAGACAAAATACAGATACAACCTGGTTTACGAATAAGTTACAATACAAAATACAAATCAACACCGGTATATTCAATTAATATTAAATATTCACCTGCCGAATCAATGAATTTCAGAGGTTCTTTTGCAAGAGGGTTTCGCGCACCATCGCTGAAAGAATTATATCTCTTTTTTGTTGATGTAAACCATAATGTACAAGGCAATCCTGACCTCTCTGCTGAATCATCGTATAATGCCAATTTTTCAGTAAATTACAACTTTTCAAAAGAAAACAACTTTTTTTCATTGGATGGAAATATATTTTATAACGATATCTCCAACATTATCACTCTTGCACAGGTTAAAGGACTGCTTTACAAATACGTCAATATTGACAGGTATCAGACACAAGGAAGTGAATTAGGCTTTACCTATCGCCTTCATCCACGTTTTACGGTTTATACCACCTGGTCGTTAACAGGCACTTCAGCTTTTACAACATCATCAGAAAATTTAAAGAAAAAATACTATTATAGCAATTTAGCAAGTGGCTTAGGTTATAAAAACACCAAATATCAGTTTGGATGGAGCATTGATATTAAAATGAATGGGAAAAAACCACAACTCTATATTGATGCCAATGGTAAAATTGGTCAGGGATATCTTGAGCAATATACCATCGTTGATATCACCATAAAAAAGAACTTTTTTGAAGACAGGCTAAGTTTTTCAACTGGAATAAAAAATTTACTAAATTATGTAAATATCATCAGTACCGGTGGAGTCGATGGTGCTCATACTGGTGGAAATGGGATGAGTCCGGTCGGTTGGGGACGTTCATTTTTTGCAAATTTATCATTCAATTTCAATAAACTATGAAAAACAAATTACCCCTTTTATTGTTGATAGTGCTCATCTGGATGCTCGTTTCTTGTTTTCCTGAGGATGACATGATTACAAAACACAAAGCAGGCAACGTAAATGAGTTTCAGGCAGCGCTGACTGAAACCTATAAAAACCAGATTTATTTTGATTTGGGGGACAATAAGATTGCTGCTCAAAACGATAAAACAGAATGGGATATTGCTTTTGAGTCATCTGCTACGGGTTTTCATGTCATTCTTAATTCTGCCCGATTTATGAAAGCCATCAATACACACCTGACAGATTTTAATGAAGAATATGACACTACTGGTGCAAAATGGTTATTTGATGTTTCTCATGGCGACCTCGATTCCACAGCAATAGGTACATGGTTGGATACCAACATTTCATTGCTACCCTCATTCAATGAATTATATTATATTGATTTAGGTCAGGACGATAATGGAAATCATCTTGGCTTTAAAAAAATTATTTTTTTATCTGTAGATTCAGCAACATATTCATTTAAATATGCCAATCTGGATGGCACAAATGAAAAGAATGCAACTATATTCAAAAACAATAAAACAACTTTTACTTATTTTTCATTTAGCAGCAATACTGTTGTGAATATTGAACCTGACAAGAACTCATGGGATCTGCTATTCTCAATGTACACCACCACACTCTATGATGATAATAATGTTCCAACACCTTATCTTGTGCTTGGGCTACTGTTAAACAGAAATAGTGTTGAAGCAGCATTTACCGATTCAATAAACTTTGATAGTTTAACTTATGACTATGCCAAGAACCTCACATTTTCTTCAAAGATTGATTATATTGGTTATGAATGGAAAAAATATGATTTTAAAGCAGGTATTTATACTGTTTTATCAACCCGTACTTATGTTGTAAAAGATACAGAAGGATTTCTTTACAAATTGCGTTTTACCAAATTTTATAATTCTCTTGGGGAAAAAGGCTATCCTACTGTTGAAACACAAAAACTTTAGAAATTTATACTAAAATTTTCTTCCATTTTTTGCTCTTTAACCTGTAATATGATAATACACCAATAATTAGCCAGTAAAATAATTCAGCCAGCCAAATAACTTCAAGCTTCGAATTAAAAACAATGGCCACACAATAAGTATATATCAGATAACCAAACAGAGCTACCACTTCAAACAAAAAAGCTGTTTTTGTATCACCAGTGCCTATCAATCCATGAACGAGGTTTGCAGATACCGCAAAAACTATTAATGCCCCGAAAATAACATTAACTGAATTGAGAGACATTTCAATAATTTTTTGATCGTTTGTTATCACATGTAACAATAAATCCGGAATAAATATGATGAAAGGTAAGAGCACCAACGACCACATCAGGTTTAGTTTAATGACCTTTGCAAGAAGTTTAAATAACTGATCATGTTTTTGCTGACCAATAAGATTACTGACCATCGTGTTTGCTGTAGAAGCAAATCCCCAACCTGGAAACATTAATAACATCAGTACTGCTCTAATAACATTTGAGGCAGCAAGCATATTTTGCCCTGTTTTTTCTATGATTACAAAAAATGTAAACCAACTGACAATAGACAGAAAATACTGAAATACACTAGGATATGATAATTTAATAATCTTTTTTATAACATTCAGGTCTGGTTTTGGCAAGTGAAATATCCTATATTTTCTGAAGTCGTGTCGATATCTTGTAAAAATTACAAACACGATACAGGCCAATACTTCCGACAGACTTGAAGCCAGTGCAGCACCTCTGATTCCCATTTCCGGGAAAGGTCCTTTTCCAAAAATCAGAAAATAATCCAAAAAACCATTAAATACTGACATTATCACAGTTACATAGGTAATAATTGCTGTTTGGGAAATACCAATATAAAATGCTCTGCAAGCTGTAGCAAACGAAACAAACAACAACCCAAACGACCTGTAATTAATGTAATCAATAGCACGAAGATAAATTTCGTTGTTGCTGATAAATAGCTTCATCAGCAATTCTGAAAAAATAAGCATAAAAAGAAACAACAAAACACCAAAAGAAAATACCAGATAAGCTCCCTGATTGAAAGTAGCTCCAATTTCGATAAGATTGCCCTCCCCTTCACGTCTGGCAATAATGATTTGAACACCCATAGCCATGGCCATTACAATGAGGCTGAATATCATATAATATGTTCCACCTAAAGCACCAGCAGCTAATGTAATTTCATCAACTCTGCCTAAAAATGCAGTGTCAATAATATTTAGCAATGCCTGCGACAAACTACCAATAATTATTGGCAATGCTATTTGAAGAATATTACGATATGTAGCCTGAACCTGCATCTTAAAAAAAGTCAAAGGTAGCTCAGGTTTTATTGATTTTATTGGTTTTATAAAAAAGTATGACCGAAATCAGCGAACTGAACCAGCCATACTCGTTATTAAAAGTAAGATTACTCAATCATTAGCTGAAGATAAGTAATCTTCATCAATTTATAAAGTTCCTTTTACAGAAAAGACAAAATTTCTACCCGGGGCGCTAACTCCTGAAGCAAACATCCTATAATGTATGTCAAGAATGTTTTCAACTCCAATTTGCAGATTGATATAGTTATTTATTTGGTATGCACTCATCAGATTAAGTGTGTACCAGGCAGGATTCCCCTCTGCAGTAGCATATTCAAAATTATCTTCTCCAGATATACTATAATCATTCAGCCTTTTCCAGCCACTATAATTTACAATAAAATCTGCTCTGAATTTTTTAATATCAAGCCGAAAATCAGTTGAACCAAATAGTGGAGGGATATGATCAAGAGGCACTTCGTCCATCTTTTCTTTCACTCTGCCATAAGTGTAGCTTAAATTACTTTTTACTGAAAAAGAAGAAGTTATTTGCGACAATAAACTTGCCTGACAGCCATAAATATAAGCATTTCCAAGATTTGTATTGGCTTGTACCGCACACATTTCACCGTTAAAAAGTAAGCTATCGTTGCCATTTAGTTTAAATGGTCTTAAAACAATTGCATCATTTAAAATGGTATAAAAACCTGTTACTTCAATAGTTGTTGTCTTGTCAATCGTTTTTGCTAAGGTCAAATCTAAATTATAGGTGTACTCAGGATTAAGGTCAGGATTTGGAACGATAATTAGTTTATCTGTGCTTTTTGAATCATTAACTTTGGATAAATCATCTATATTAGGCACATGGTATCCTGAAGAAGCAACAATCGCAATTTTCCAGTTATAAGCTGGGAAAAAGGTAATGCCAACAGAACCAGTAAAAGCACTGTTTTTTTGCCTGAAATCGGGTTCGAAAGGAAAGCCGGTAATGCTTAACATTGTATCTGAATAGATTGAATGAAGATCATTCCAACTGTAGCGAATTCCTTGTGTACTTGATAAAAAATCATTAATTTTCCAATCATGTAAAATGTACATTGATATAATGTTCATTCTATTAAACTTGTCAGGATAGCGTGTAGCTATATTATAGCTGACCTCACCATTAGTAATATTTTCATCATAAGCAACAGAACCAACTTTATTTAGGTATGTTTCAATGCCATAGTTCAATTTGCTATTTTTTAAGGCAGAGCGTGTAAAATCTGCATTAAAACTTAATACATCTACTGTCTCTTCCTGATGACTTCTGTTTTTCTTGTTGAATCTTCTTGAAATCCGGTCTTCGCTGATGTTTTGATAAGCAAGGGTGACTGAAAGTTTGTCAAAAAGTATATTTTTCTTTGAAAATTCAGCTTTAAAAGATGTCAGCAATCTTGTTTGAGGCCCATAATACCATTCAGCATATTTGGGTAGGCCACCCGACAATTGTGTCAATCTGTCGTAGCGTGGAATATTGCTTGAGTTGGAATATTGCAAATTGACTAAAAATGATGCATTTTCGTTTGGTTTATAAAATATCTTTTGCATAACATCATATTGAGAATAGGCTGTTCCAACCTGAACGAATGAATCCATATTTTTTATTATGCGGTCGGTATCGTTTACCCTTTCAACATAAAACTTTCTTAACCCCCAATCGGGATAAAACGGATTTCCTGTTTTCCCCATTTTCAAATCTCCAATGTCTTTGTGCGAAACAGATGTAAAAAATGCCCATTTTTTAAAACCAATATTAAACTTTACTCCCTGAGCAAATTCGTTGTTGGCTGTTGAAAATCGGGCAAATGCACTCGTTTTAATGAAAATCTTATCATTTTCTGAAAGTGCAGGCTTTGCTGTTATAAAATGCATTACACCACCTAAGGCATCAGAACCATACATCACTGAACCTGGCCCAAACATTAACTCAACATTTTCGAGCATAAAAGGATCAATAGTGATAACACTTTGCAGATGACCGCTACGATAAATAGCATTATTTAATCGAACACCATCAAGCACTATCAGTACTTTTGAAGCCTCAAAACCTCGAAGAACAGGACTTCCACCACCCTGCTGACTTTGTTGAACAAATACATCTCCACTTTTTCGTAACAAATCAGCTGAAGTTTGTGCATTGCCAAATGAAATTTGCCCTGCACTAATTATTTCTATCTTTTGAGGTACAAACTTCGATATTTCTTCGTTACGGTTAGCTGAAATGACCACTTCATCCATTTTGATGATATTATCAGATAACAGAACAATGTCAGACTTGGCAATAATTTCTTTTTTTGTACTTTTCAAAGTCTGATATGCAATGTGGCTGATAATAATGACTTCATTATCCTCAAATATACTGAGGTCGGCCTTTCCTCTCTGGTCAGTTTTTGTGGCTTTTGAATATGATAAATTTGTAATATTGGCATTCACTACTGCTTGTAATGATGATTTATCTTCTATTGTTATAATCTGTGTATAACCATGAAGACAAAAAGATATGGTAAAAAAAATTAATATTATTTTTTTCATTTGTTAAAATTTGAATTTTAATAAAAAATTTAAAAAGTTGAATTTCTCAACGTAGCAATTAATATGAGGCTTAACTTGCTTTAGGGGGAGGACTATGAGGATTTAATACAACTGAGATATAATTATCAGATAATTCTGGATAATTAAACTTCAGAATACCATTTATTTCATTCTTACTATTAGAAAAAGAATAATAGTAAAGGATTTTTAAAAAATCATTGATTCTCTGTGATTGTGAACTTTTACTATCATTATCATTCATGGTTCTGGCTACCAATTTATCCAGACTATATCGTAACTTTGTTTCTTCATTGTCTTTCCAGCACCAATATGATATACTATCATTATGAGTTTCTTTAAAAACAATGTCATACATAACATTTTTGTATTCAAACTCCTTATTATGTTTCCATTTAATCAGATTATTAACTCCATTTATCGAGAAAGTAAGCTTGCAGAGTTGTTCTTTGTCAAGTCCTGAAATAATATACCGTTTAACCTGCTTACGCGTTTGATGAATCTCATGATTCAGAAAAAAATAAAACCCCCAGAAAGGAAAAACCAAAACAATCACTAAAAATATAGCTTTTATTCTTTTCAAAACAGTTTTATTCTTTTGCAAATTTATCAACAAAAAGCATGAAATTGTATAGAATAATTTTCTGTATCCGGGTTAACTATAATAACTCTAAAATTTATCAAATTTTCAATTAGCTGTAGGCTAAGCTGAGTTAAAATAATATATTACTGATTTCGGTATGAATCAGATTGAATGGTTGAGTATTTTAATAAGGTATTAAAATCGGGCTTGAATAATATACATGAAGGCACCAGAAAAATAACCCAATAGGGCAATCCAGCTAATTTTTTTCAAATACCAGAAAAAATTAATCTTCTCCATTCCCATAGCCGCCACACCTGCTGCTGAACCGATAATCAGAATACTACCACCAGTTCCAGTGCAATAAGCTAAAAACTCCCAGAAAAAGTGATTGGTAGGGTATTGAGCTAGATCATACATTCCCTGAGCAGCAGCCACCAGAGGCACATTATCAACTATTGATGATAATAATCCAATCATCATTACTTTAATACTTTCATTTTGAAGATGATCTGAAGACCATTGTGCCAATCCGGTTAGGATACCTGAAGATTGTAATGCTGCAATGCTTAAAAGTATCCCAAGAAAAAATAAAATACTGGGTGTATCAATTTTACGCAAAGCATAAACAACAGATAAAAAGTGTTTATCATCTTCATCTTTTTTGCTATGAATAATTTCAGTGAACAGCCATAAAATACCCAAACCTAAAAGAATACCCATATAAGGAGGAAGGTGTGTCAAAGTTTTAAAAACAGGAACCATAATAAGAATAATGATTCCAAGGATTAATACAAATAATTGTTGCTTTTCTGGTAATGTTTTTTCTTGTTTTATCATTTCATTCACTGGTCTTTCTATCTTTCCCTTTAAAATAAAGCTTAAAAAAATCAGGGGAACTAGCAATGATACCAAGCTGGGGAACAGTAATACTTTAATAATATTCCATGTAGTAATTTGTCCTCCAATCCAAAGCATTGTTGTTGTAACATCACCAATAGGAGACCATGCACCGCCCGAATTGGCAGCTATCACTACAATACCTGCAAAAAACAACCGTTCTTTATGATCTTTAATAAGCTTTTGAAGCAAAGAAATCATAACAATGGTTGTAGTCAGATTGTCTAAAATGGCTGAAAGAAAAAAGGAAATAAATGCAATTATCCATAATAATTTTCTAATATCTTTTTGTTTAATTCTTTTAGTTATGATTTCAAAACCATCATGAGCATCTATAAGTTCAACAATAGTCATAGCCCCAAGCAGAAAAAATAAAATACCTGAAAGTTCTCCTAAATGATGAGTAAGTTCTGCTGAGACAAGTTGGTAGTCGGATGAATTCAAAATTAAAACTGTCCAACAAAGCACACCGGTAATTAAAGCTGATGCTGCTTTATTTAATTTAATAAAATTTTCTGAGGCTATAGTAATATAACCAGCAATAAAAATTAAAATAATTATTAATTCCATATTAATAGTAACTGAAAGTTAAAGGATTTATAAAGAAATTATCCATAGTATGTAATTAAATTACAATGAAAAAAGGGAAAATTTATTTTAAAAAAATAAAGGCTTAAGAACAGCAAACCTTAAGCCTTTTTTAAGTGGGGCGTACTGGGCTCGAACCAGTGACCCCTTGCCTGTCAAGCAAGTGCTCTGAACCAACTGAGCTAACGTCCCTTTATGTTATTGGTACTGCAAATTTATATTTTTTTAATAACTGTTTAGCATTAAGATTTACAATTTCTACTGTCATCTTTATGTCTCTGAAAGGTCGGTTATTAACTTTGTTTTTAGGTTGATCAGCTATTTTTTCTGCAACCTCCATACCTGATATAACAATTCCAAAAACTGTATATCCCCCATCCAGATGAGGTGTGCCTTTTTTATTAATTACAATATAAAACTGTGAACCACTTGACCTTTTATCCGGATTAATATTATCTCCTTCACGAGCAGCACCTACTGCACCATATATATGTTTTAAAACATCTGGTTTTATTTCATGCTGTATGGTATAATCAGGGCCTCCCTGGCCATCATTTAAAGTATCAGTATCTTTAGAGTTCGGATCTCCACCTTGAATTACAAAGTTCTTTATCACTCTATGAAAAGTGGTTCCATTAAAATACCCTTCCTTTGTCAGTTTAATAAAATTCTCTTTATGCAAGGGTGTTTGATCATAAAGCCAGATCAAAATAATACCATAATCAGTTGTTATTTTAACCACTTCATAAACTTTCTTTTTGGGGTTATTATTTATTGACCATAAATTGTTTTCCTGACAAAATAAGAAAAACAATATCAAGAAAAAAGTACTTAAAAATCTTTTCATGATTCCATTGACCCTTGTAAGGCTTTTGTTCTTTTCCATTCTTTTCTGCTAAACTCAATAACCAATGGTGTTGCAACAAATATAGAAGAAGCAGCACCTAAAACCACACCAAATAACAAAGCAAATGAAAATCCTCTAATTACTTCACCACCAAAGATAAATAAGATGATAAGCACTAAAAATACTGTGAATGAAGTAATAATAGTTCTGCTTATTGTTTCATTGATAGCTTCATTAATGACACTATAAATGGGTTTGTGTTTATTGATTGCCATTTTTTCCCTTATTCGGTCATAAATCACAACAGTATCATTGATATCATAACCAATAATAGTCAGCAAGGCAGCAATGATAGATTGATCAATTGATAATGAAAATGGCAGAATTCCTTTAAATAGTGAAAATACAGTGATTATCAGAAATACATCATGAAACAAACATATTACACCAGCCAGTCCATACTGCCATTTTTTAAATCTGAAGAATATATAAATAAAAATACCTATTAATGAATAAAAGATAGCCAGTAATGAATTCTTCTTCATGTCATCGGCTACGGTAGGTCCAACTTTTTCACGACTTAAAATTTCAAATTTATTGTCTTTGATCATTGAGAGTCCTTCTTTAATTTTTGCTTCCACTTTTTCTGAAGCATTTTCTGAACGATCATCAATCATGTAATCAGTGGTGATTTTTATCTGGTTGTTTTGCCCAAATGTTTTAACCTCAGGTGCTATCCCCAACAGTTTTCTAAAGTTAGCTGTAACTTCATTTGTTTTAACATCTTTGTCAAATCTAGCAACATAAGAATATCCCCCTTTAAAATCAACACCAAAATCTAATCCACGAGTTGACAATGAAATAATACCTATTATTATTGAAACTATTGAAATAATATAGCCATACTTACGAATTCCTACAAAGTCAATATGGGTGTTTTTAAATAAGTTTTCTGTAAATCGGTTTCCAAAATTAACTTTCTTTTCTTTGTTTAACTGATTTTCGAAAATAATTCTTGAAATTAAAATTGCAGTAAACATAGAAGTAAGAATACCAATACTTAAAACAACTGCAAAACCATAAACCGGACCAGTACCAAATATTAATAAAATAATTCCAACGATCAAAGTAGTAAGGTTGCTGTCAATTATTGCAGAATAAGCCGCTTTGAATCCATCCCGTAATGAAGGCCGAACCCCCTTTCCATGTCGTAATTCTTCCCTTATTCTTTCATAAATAAGTACGTTAGCATCTACAGACATCCCTGTTGTAAGCACTATACCTGCAATACCAGGAAGAGTTAAAGCTGCGCCAAGTGATGACAGTATTCCAATTATAAAAAATACATTGGTAAACAAGGCAAGGTTGGCAACCCAACCAGCTCTGTTGTAATAAAACAACATAAAGAGAACAATACCTATAAACCCAAATAAAATAGATAAAAGGCCATTACTAATTGATTCTTTACCAAGCGATGGCCCTACAATAGCCTCTTCAATGATTTGAACACCTGTTTGAAGCTTGCCTGAGTTAAGTATATTAGCAAGGTCCTGTGCCTCTTCCTGAGTAAAACCTCCTGTTATTTGTGAATTTCCTCCTGAAATTTTATCATTTACTCTTGGAAAAGACCTGACCAGACCATCCAGAACAATAGCAATACTTCTTTGGACATTTTCTTCTGTCATTTTTTCCCAGATTTTTGCACCTTCGTTGTTCATGCTTAATGAAACTTCTCTTTCTCCTAACGGTGAAATATCAACTCTGGCATTTGTCACTACCGAACCATCCAAACGTGCTTTTTTATCAAGAGTAGTTATTTTTAATGCAATTAATTGATAAATAGAGTTACTTTTATCTATTGCTTTTGCAGTCCATGCAAACTTTAATTCTCCGGGTAAAACTGCTTTTACTTCAGGTAAATCTAAGTATGCATTAACTTTTTGAGTATCATAGAAAAAAGCAGTTCCTATTACCGGGCCATCTACATAATATGTCCCTTTATCTGTACGGTTAACAGCAGGAGCAAGGTAGCGATAAAGAGGATATTTTTTTGTAAACTCTTCTTCTGACAGATTTGCCATATCAGTACTGTCTTTTTTACTTGAATCTTTCTTTACTGTGTCTTTTTTTGTTGCTACAACATTTTTGTCATCCACTTTTTCTGTTGTTGTTTTTGCTGCACTAGTAGGTTTTTTAAAGAAATCATCCTTTTTATCTGTCTTTTTTACTTCACCTTTTGTTGTAACAGAATCATTAGTTATGCTTTGTTTCTGGCTAAGAATTTTATTAACTTCCTCAAAATATGGTAAAACTTCTTTATTTTCATAGGTAGCCCAAAATTCCAATCTTGCTGTGCCTTGTAATAGTTTTCTCACACGATCAGGATCATCAACACCAGGAAGCTCAATTAATATCCTTTCTGTACCTTCAAGAAGTTGAATGTTTGGCTGAGTTACACCAAATTTATCAATTCTCTTACGCAAAATCTGGAATGTACTTTCCAAAGCTGATTTACTCTTATCTCGTAAAAATGCGATAACCTTATCATGAGAAGCACCAAGGGTTATCTCATCTTTATTATTTAAAGTAGCAAAGAAGGTAGCAATATTAACATTTGGGTTAATTTCATTTAATGATTCATCAAAAAGACTAATAAAATCTTTCTGGCTATTTTCCTGTTTTTTCTTTGCTAATGCTATTGCTTTCACAAAGTCCTTTTCCTGATTATTGCCTGATAGTTCTATCAATAAATCTTCAATTTTTACCTCTAAAACAACATGCATTCCACCCTGAAGGTCAAGACCAAGATTCAATTCCCTTTCTTTACACTCTGCATAAGTGTATTTTTTTAATAAAACATTGTAAACAGTTTTATATGAAATAGAATCAAGATATGCCTGTTCTGCAACTTTATCTCCATTTGCAATATTTTTTGCCTTTTTTTCAATTAAATAGGTCCTTAAAGTAAAGGAAATATGAAATAATGAAACAACTGCCAATGCGATTGCAAAAAATGTTATTGTGCCTTTATTTTTCATGGCTTAATGATTTGTTATTTTACGTATACTCATTTTTTTTTCGAAGTGCAAATTTACTTGAATATTAATAATGAACAACTTATAATTTGATTGTCTTTACATCATTTCTTTTCAACAATCTGAGTTTGATAATTAGGCATTATGATTGAATATTGTTTCAAACTATCATTATTTTTGAATAATATGTTGTAAAGCAATTTTATTGTTTTATAAAGGAAATGGTATGACAACAGATACGTCTCAAGAAAATATTCAAATAAGGAATACTTACCGGACATTATTAAAATCTTGCGGGCATAACATTTCTACTGATGAAAAGAAAACTATTCGGAAAGCTTTTAATTTTGCATGGAATGCTCATAGTGATGTCAGAAGAAAATCAGGAGAATTGTACATTTTTCATCCTTTAGCAGTTGCAATAATTGTTTCAAAAGAAATGGGAATGGGTACAACTGCCATAGTTTGCGCTCTATTACATGATGTCGTTGAAGATACAGATGTTTCTCTTGATGAAATTGAAGGTATTTTTGGCTTAAAAGTAGCAAAAATTATTGATGGTTTAACAAAAATCAGTGGTTTTATTGGCCATACACCCAGCATGCAAGCAGAAAATTTCAGAAAAATTCTTCTTACCATGTCTGAGGACCTTCAGGTAATATTGATAAAAATTGCAGACAGGCTTCATAATATGCGTACCCTGGATGCTGTTTCGAAACAAACACAGTTAAAAATTGCATCCGAAACTATTGAATTATTTGCCCCCTTAGCACATCGTTTAGGTTTGTTTTCCATAAAAAGTGAATTAGAAGATTTGGTTTTAAAATACACAGAGCCTCATATTTATCAGGAGCTGGATTCAAAAATCAATGCATTCAATATTCAGTTGAACAGGTTTGTTAAAACGTTTATGAAACCTATTCAGGAAGTGCTTGATAAAAATAACATTAAATATGAGTATAAGGCAAGGTTCAAATCGAAGTATTCGATTTATAAAAAAATGAAAAATCGTACGATTGAATTTGAACAGGTATATGATCTTTTTGCCATCAGAATAATCATAGAAAACTCCCCTGATGAAAAAGCTGTGTGCTGGCGTATTTATTCTATTCTAACAGATTTTTATAAACCAAATAGCGACCGTTTACGTGACTGGCTTTCAACACCTAAGGTAAATGGGTATGAATCGTTGCATACCACTGTAATGGGTCCAGCTGGGCGTTGGGTTGAAATACAAATACGTTCAAAAAGAATGGATGAAATTGCTGAAAAAGGATATGCAGCACACTGGAAATATAAAGAAAAACAAAACATTTCAATCGACTCAGCCCTTGACGACTGGATAAAACAAGTGGGCGATATTCTATCTAGTCAGGAAGGTTCTGCTATTGAATTTTTTGACGAATTTAAAATGAATCTCTTTTCACATGAAGTTTATGTTTTTACACCCAAAGGAGATTTAAAGGTTCTATCAGCAAAATCAACAGTTTTAGATTTTGCATTTCATATTCATACAGACATTGGAATTCACTGTATTGGGGCAAAAGTTAATAATAAGCTTGCTGCTCTTAATTATGTATTGCAAAATGGTGATCAGGTTGAAATTCTAACATCAAAAAAGATTCAGGTTAAAAATGAATGGCTTGAATTTGCTAATACTGCCAAAGCAATTTCCCGAATCAAACAAATTTTAAAAGAAGAAAGAAAAGAAATTGCACAAAAAGGACGCTTGCTACTGAAGAAAAAATTTGAAATTCAGAACATTGATTTTAATGCTTCAATAAATACTTTAGTTGATTACTTCCAGATAGGCTCAACTGAGGAGTTATTATATCAAATCGGTGGGAATTTTATTGACCATGCTGATTTAAATAATGCATTTAAAATTCTTAAACTTGGTGGAGTTTCAATAAAAAAAGCCGGTGACAATTCACCCAAAAAAGGCGATATTTTAATGGTTGGTGGAGAATCGGATGTTGCATATAATTTAGCAAAATGTTGCAACCCTATACCCGGTGACGAAATATTTGGGTTTTCTTCAGTAGGTGAGGGAATCATTATCCATCGTACAAGTTGTCCAAATGGTATTAAATTAATGTCAAGCTATGGTTTTAGAATTGTTGATGCTGTTTGGACTCAAAAAAGATCAGAAAAATTGGAGTTTTTCCCAGTTGGTATTTCCTTTCGAGGACTCGATAATGTAGGAATGCTGAGGTCAATTACTGAAATTATTTCTAATCAATTTGAAATTAATATGAAGTCAATTACTGCCACTTCAACCGCAGGTGCATTTGAAGGAAAAATTGTTGTTAATATTTATGATACCCAATATTTAGACTCACTTATTGAAAAATTAAAAGCAATTGATGGAATGGACAGTGTCAGTCGTTTTCATGTTGATGAGAAAGTTATTTAGAATCGTAAAAAAATTTATTCAGATTATTTCTTTTTACTAATTTTGAACCATTAAAATTTTGCTTTAATGAAAAAATCAAAAAAAGACATTTACGAAGAAGTACGTGAAATTTTTACCGACTATCTTAGAGTTCAAAACTATAGAAAAACACAAGGAAGATACGACATTTTGTTTGAAATATATTCCATAGAAGAGCACTTTGAAGTAGAAACATTATATCTTACATTAAAAAACAAGAATTATCATATCAGTAGGGCAACCATTTACAACACTATTGATTTGCTATTGGAATGTGGTCTGATTGTTAAACATAGCTTTGGCAACAAAGCTGGTTCATACGAAAAAGCATATGGTGCAAATCAGCATGACCATATTATTAATCTTGAAAATCAGGACGTTATTGAATTTCAGGACTCACGAATCTACGACATTGTTAAAAGCATTGGAGAACAGTATGGTTTTAATATAACTCATTATTCTTTTACACTTTTCGGGAAAAAATCTGTTAAATAGATTGTTCCTTTTCAAATTAAACAAAACAGTTATTAATGTCAGTAGATATTCTCGTAGGATTACAATGGGGTGATGAAGGCAAAGGAAAAATTATTGACCTTTTAAGTCCTAAATACAATATAGTTGCACGCTTCCAGGGAGGCCCCAATGCAGGTCATACATTATTAATAAACAATAAAAAGTTTGTTTTTCACACATTACCTTCCGGTGTCATTCATCCGCATGCCATTAACATTCTTGGTAGTGGAATGGTGATAGACCCTGTAGTTTTTAAAAAAGAAGCCGAAATTGTCATTGCAGAAGGGCTTAATCCTTTTGATAATGTTGTTATATCAAGAAATGCACATTTGATATTACCGTCTCACAAATATCTTGATTCATTTTTTGAGGAAAAAAAAGGTACTTCTAAAATAGGTTCAACTTTAAAAGGTATCGGACCAACCTATCAGGACAAAATAGGTAGAGTTGGTTTAAGAATTGGAACAATTACTGATAAAGACTTCAAACAAAAATTCAATGTACTTAAAGATAAACATTTTACAATATTAGACGAAAGCAGGATTGCCTTATCAGAAAATGAAGAAGAGATGTGGTTTGAAGCAATTGAATTTATAAGTAAATTTAAAATTTCCGATACTGAATTATTTTTGAATCATCAAATAGATAATAAAGCTAATGTGCTTATAGAAGGTGCTCAAGGTACACTATTAGACATTAATTTTGGCACCTATCCGTATGTTACTTCATCTTCAACCATTGCAGCAGGTGCATGCACAGGTTTGGGTTTAAGTCCAAAAAAAATAGATAATATTTATGGAGTTTTTAAAGCTTATACAACACGTGTTGGAGAGGGTCCGTTTCTGACTGAACAAAAAAATGAAATCGGCAAATACCTGACTGAAAAAGGATTTGAATATGGTTCAACAACGGGAAGACAAAGACGATGTGGTTGGCTTGATATGGTAGCATTAAAATATTCATGCATGCTAAATGGTGTAAATAAATTAGTTATTACAAAACCTGATGTATTAAGTGGTTTAAAAGAAATTAATATTTGCACCAAATACAGTAACGGGTTTAATGATAATCTTACCTATTCTGATATTTATTACAACGTAAATTGTTCTCCAGTTTTCAGGCGTTTCGAAGGTTGGAGTGATGATATTTCTGATATTAAAAATTACAATCTATTACCCGATAATTTTAAGCAATATCTTAGATTTATTGAGCATGAAATTAAATGTAATGTTAATATTATTTCAGTAGGACCTGAAAGAAATCAAACTATTTATAAATAAAAGAGGGGTTTGAAACCAAACCCCTCATTATAATTAAATACTATTTTTTATTACCACTCCCAGAGGTCGTGCTCAAAGAAAAATAAATTTTCTTTAATCTTTTCTGATTCAAGAATTGCAGCAAAAGGATCTGACTTAAATTCAGCAAAATCTGTAATAGCATTGTCAAATGCATTTGATTGTTTAGTTATATAGCTTGTAAACATACGATGCTCAAACCAATCAAGATAATTCATACGCATTGCATCGTTATGCCTATTAAAGATTTCCTGATTAAGTAAGATGGGTTTAAAGTCCTCCCATTTTACCCAAAACATTTCTTGTTCAGCAAGCTGAATACCACCCGCTTTTGGTTGAAACATAGGTGCAATAGCAATAATCCTCCAGAAAAATAATGATCTTTGCTTGTCAAAAATATAATCTTCCATGATTTTGTATTTGACAATTTTTTCAGGTCGGAAAGGATTAATAACCACTGAGTCAATATAATAATCAGGATAGTTTTCAGGATCAGGATAATATTGAATTGCTTCTTCTTCACCACCTAATTTTAAAATTTCTTCTGCAGTATAAAATGCAATCAATGAATCATTTTTGTATGCAGTTAATGGAGCACTTCCATATCCCTGCGTAACTGATTCATAAATAATACGATAAAAAGGGCTTCTAGGCCATTTCATTATGACATTCATTTTTTCTCTTGAGTCAATTATTCTGTGAATTCTCCACATTAACATAACATCAGCTTCACGTAAAGGTGGATAAGGAATAACAGCTCTTTCTTTAATGAACTTCTTTTCATAAGTAAAATCACCATACTCTGTTTGTGATTGTGCAACAGATGATATCAATGTAAATGCAACAATTAATGTTGCAATTGCAATGTGATTTATCCTATTGAAACCTGTTTTTATCATGGCTATCAATTTATTTAATAATTAAAACAACCTGCCCTGGTAGCATTTTATTTCCAATACCTGGTGCTTCTGCATAAACATTATAGAAAATAAACATATCCCCAGCGCCTGGTGATTGCATCAACCCTTTAATATCCTGTGGAATAACACTTCCCTGAACATCCTTTGATGTTGAGTTACCGCCTCTTTTTGGCTGATAAACAAATTTGTATCTGGTTACCTTGTATTGTAAATCAAAAGCAAAATTCTCCAGCCTTGCAACAACATTGTTAATTGTACGTAATTCAGCTACTGAAATTTCACCACCATTTCTTGCTCCAAGGTATATTACAGGAGCTGGTACTTTTTTAATACGAAATTCACCTTTTCCAGCATTTTTAACTCCTCCACCAGGAAGTTTCACACTAACATTAATAATTGCATTTTCTAATTTTGTAACACCTTTTGGCTCATGAATATTGACTGTAAAATCACCTGGCTTTCCTGCAACTGGGGTAAGAGCTCCTCCCATACCAGTTGATAACGTAGCAATAACATCTGTTGGGCGGAATCCAGGAACTGAAATTGAAAATGGGTTATCTATAGACATATAGATAACATTCATTTTTGTAGGTGAAATAATTGCAGGGGCATTAAAAACATCATATGCTAACTCGTAAGGATATTTTGTTTTTTGTCCGGTAGATTTATTGGTTACAACAATTTCACCATTCATCTTATATGAACCTTGCTGACCGGTGGTACCCGTATAAGTAGCTTTACCATTTTTAACTTCAAGTGGTCTTCCATTTAAAAATATTTCCGGCTGTTGATTTGAGTCATAAGCAGCTAATAAAATTTCAGCTTCATATTTCTCGCCAACAGCAACAGCACTTTTACCTGTTGTTACTTTTACAACAGGAATTAGTGTATTGAACTTGAAGTCTAATTTACCAATTTGATTGATAAGTTCAGCATTAACATTTTGTTGTGTTGTACGAACGTCTGATTGGATTTTGGTAAGAAGTGTAACACATGCTATAACCGGAACCATTGTGAAACGCTCTTGTGCCCATGATTTACCAGGGGTTTTTGCTTCTTCTTTTTTAATTAGAATTTTTTGTTCGAAACCTTCCCAGTTATTTTTTATGTTTGGAACACTTTTTACAATTTCCTCAATTTTTGCACGCGTTTTACCAATTTCATCCTGAAGAAGATTACCTCTGTTGTAGTTAACCATCATTCGGGTAACACTTTCAAGGTCTTTCATGTTTTTATATGCACTGTCTTTTTCTTTTTCTTTCCATTCCATGCCACCGCTTTCCTCAACAACAGCATGTTTAAGGTTTTCAATATATAACCACAGAGCATCACATGCTTTGTTTACTTCAACAGCTTTTGCCTGATAAATGGCAGCTTCTTTTGATGTTTCCATCAACTTTTTAAAACTCTCCATAATTGCTTTTTCCTGATTATCAATGGCAGTTATGGTTTTGAGCATACCATCATTGACAGTTTTAAAAGCAAGGAGAATTTCCGCAGACACATTAAGTGCAAGCAATGCCGTTAATACCAGATACATCATATTAATCATCATCTGGCGTAACGGGTTGGTTTTTCCTACTGACATAATTATTAAACTTTAATAGTTAACTAAAGATTTTTAATACTAGCCACGATAGGACATAGCACTTAACATATTGCCATAAATATTATTGAGTCCTGTTAGATTTTCATTTAATTTTGAGAATCCTTCTTTAATCTGGACTGATATTGATCCAACATCAGATAAATTTGTTAGAACATCACCAAGTTTTTCCTGATATTGGCTCATTACATCTTTATGTTTTGATTGTTCAGTAAGTTCGAGTTCATAAACTGCATTCAATGATGTCAAATTTGAAGTAGCGAGTTTAATTTGGTCAAAATATTCTTTTGATGAAGATGATGCTTCAGAAAGTGATGTCATTGCTTCAGCAGCTTTGCCATAAGAATCATTTATTTTATCCAAACTAGTAGAAGCTGTTTGTAATTTATTGGCATATTCATTTGTAAGAACTGCAGCATTAGACACATCTTTTAAGCCATCAACATTAGTAGCAAGTTTATTCATTCCTTCGCCTAAACGTCTGACAGTAATTGTGTCAATTTTTGCTTCTTCCAGCATTTTTTCAATTTCAC
>Ga0172368_10001115_pt1 | contig 37440 bp, 30 predicted proteins | sample Lak11m_FD_114540 | JGI IMG/M metagenome (GOLD analysis project Ga0172368, IMG submission 114540) | Freshwater microbial communities from Kabuno Bay, South-Kivu, Congo - kab_022012_11m | ecosystem: Environmental > Aquatic > Freshwater > Lake | place: Democratic Republic of the Congo: South-Kivu... | reverse complement strand
TAACATCATAAGCGCAAGACATGTCTGTTTCAACGATGAACTCCTCACCCCTCTTTAAAATTGTTGCCAAATTTTTTGCGTGCACCTCGACGAGTTTCTCTGACGAGGCTTACCGGCGCGACCACACTTGCGCACAAAAATCCCCATTTTGCTCTTAACAGGGTCATCTTACCATTGTCGCATCCCTTTTTTCAATCCATTAGTTCGATCAGTGATTTTTTTACACGATGAGTATCCCTCGTGAACAACGGCAATGGCGAAATTTTACAAGGAACTTAAACCAACGCCAATATCTATGCCTAGATCATAAATTTCAACGATACAGCCGCATTGACTTCGATTAAGAATGCTATATACTCCAAAAGTTAACGTCCGTGGCGGAGACAGAACACCATGAAATTCTGGCGATTGCCTCTTGACTCAGACGCGCATAGCATACCGCGCGGCGCTGTACACATCGTAGAAAATCGCTGCAAAGGTTGCGGCTTTTGCATCGAATTTTGCCCCAACGGATGCCTCAAGGAAAGCAAGCGGTTTAATACAAAAGGTTACCATCCACCAGAGGTCTTGTTCGAGGCTGAGGATTGTGTGGATTGCGGACTATGCAGCCTTATATGTCCGGAATTTGCCATTTACACGGAGCTTAAGACTGCAAAAAAAATTACCGAATCAGACATTCAGAAAGTAACCACTCGCTACTCGCGAAAAGATAAGAGATTTGTGAAGAGATGACTCAGGGATGTCCTGCGAGTGAAACGCGGAGGAACGCAACTCACACGCAGGGTCATGCGTCAAAATGTGATGTCAAATGAGATCCCTCAAAGATACTAACTCGAACCTGGTGCCGATGACTCTGTGTTCCGTGGCTCCATTGAAACTTGCGGCAGTTCTTGATCTGTTTGTCCTTCTCTCACCTGTCGCCTGCTCAGCACCAAGGCTGCCTCAGGAGGCGTTTGCTTCACAAAAGGGTAGGGGATTATTATATGCCTGAAAAAGAAGTTCTGACTGGCGAGCATTTTATTCACGGAGATGCTGCGTGTGCAGAAGGAAGCTTGGCGGCCGGATGCCGCTTCTTTGCGGGCTATCCTATAACCCCGGCTACAGAGGTTGCGGAACGTATGGCGCGGCGTCTGCCTCAAGTCGGCGGGGTCTATATACAGATGGAGGATGAAATAGCCTCGATGGCAGCGATTCTTGGGGCGTCGTGGGGAGGATCAAAATCCATGACGGCAACGTCAGGCCCTGGATTCTCGCTCATGATGGAAAACATAGGGCTAGGGATGATGACAGAAACCCCATGCGTCGTAGTGAATATCATGAGGGGGGGGCCATCGACTGGACTGCCAACACTGATAGGTCAGGCAGACGTCATGCAGGCAAGATGGGGCTCCCACGGTGATTATGGTTGCATAGCCCTTTCACCGTCCTCACCTCAAGAATGTTTCGATTTGACGATAGAGGCCTTTAATCTAGCTGAGATTTATCGTCAGCCGGTGTTTGTACTCGGGGACGAGGTCGTAGGACATATGACGGAAAAAGTAGTCATTCCACCCAGGGAGAAACTCAAGATAGTGCCGAGGCAGAGTCCCAATGCGCCGAAAGCCGATTATCTGCCCTTTGATACGAGAGGAGATCTTCCGCCTCCCATGGCCGTTGTGGGGACAGGGTACCACGTCCATGTTACGGGACTAACTCATGACGAGAGAGGATATCCGGTCATTACGGACGAGGTACAGGAACGCAATGTCCGCCACCTCGTCGATAAGATCCGAAGAAATGCCCACAATATTGTAAGGGTCGAGTCCATTGGCCTGGAAGACTCGGAGGTAGTTGTCGTGGCCTACGGATGCACCGCGCGCGTAGCTCGCCAAGCCGTCGAGGACCTACGAAAACGTGGTTATCGGGTAGGTTTACTGAGGCTCGTCACCGTATGGCCGTTTCCTTCTCAACTGATTCGTCAAATTTCATCCAGGGTCCGGGCTTTAATCGTACCTGAGATCAACTATGGCCAGATAGCGTACGAAGTTGAGAGAACAAGCTGCGGGCAAACTCAAGTAGTACTCATGGCCCTCATGGGAGGAGCTATGCATACGCCAGAAGAAATCGTTGAAACGGCAAGTGAATTTCTCTAAGCCCGGTTCTGTTTCCAGGAAATACGGACCAGCAATGCACTAAGATGTTAATCGCCAGAATCGCCCGCTAAGGATGAAACTATGATCGTAAAATTGAGAGACTTGCGCCCCTTTGACAAGAACGCAGCCGAAGACTTGGTGAAACAAGATCACGGTCTGCATCCAGATGACCGATACCTCAAACCAGGCAGAATACCCCATATTTGGTGTCCGGGTTGTGGTCTGGGCGTTGTCTTGACGACCTTTATAGACGCGGTGCGGCGCAAGAATTTGGCGATAGATGAATGCGCCGTGGTGTCTGGAATTGGTTGCACCGGACGCGTAGCGGGGTATTTGGACATGGACACTTATCACACGACTCATGGCAGGGCCATACCTTTTGCGACCGGCCTGGCACTTGCGAGACCAGATATCCACGTAACCGTTTTCTCTGGAGACGGAGACCTCTTCGCAATAGGAGGCAACCACCTCATTCATGCCGCGAGGAGAAACGTCAACATAAAGGTAATTTGCGTAAATAACTTCAATTACGGAATGACGGGCGGGCAGGTCGCCCCTACCACGCCTATGGGGGCAAAAACCTCGACGACTCCGCTTGGCAACGCGGAGCCAGGGTTTAATCTGCCATACCTCGCCCGCGCTTCAGGCGCTGTGTACGTAGCGCGCTGGACCACTTTTCATCCTAGACAACTAGCGCACTCCATTGCTCAAACCTTTGACAAGAAAGGGTTCACGTTCATCGAGACCGTAGCACCATGCCCTACAGGATATGGGAGACCGAACAAACTAGGGGCCGGCTTGGACGAAATGAGATATTATAAAGAAATGTCCGAGATCAGGAATGGAGCTGATCCGGCAGAGGCTGCTATCACGCTCAAAGGCAAGATTGTCGTTGGGACCTTTGTGGATGTAGAACGCCCTGATTTTATTCAGAACTATACAGACATCATATTGGCGAAGGCCCAATCGAGGGCAAAACCTAGTGGAGAAGGTCGAGCGGCATGAACGAAAAAAAAGAAATCAGATTGGCTGGATTTGGCGGACAAGGCATCATTTTGGCCGGACATATACTAGGGAAGGCCGCATCGATCTACGAGAATAAAAATGCTGTTTTTACACAAAGTTACGGCCCAGAAGCTAGGGGCGGTTCATGCAGCGCTGACGTATTGGTGTCCAAGGGACCTATACACTATCCGAAGGTTTCAAAGCCTGATGTGCTTGTTCTCATGAGCCAAGGAGCCCTGGCAACCTATGGGGAAACTATAAAAGACGGGGGACTCCTGATCATAGATGAAGACTTGGTCACCCTAACGGAAGTACCCAAAGAAGTAATCCTTAGAAGAGTTCCCGCCACACGAATTGCAGAGGACATGGGGAAAAGGATCGTGGCCAACATCGTTATGCTAGGAGGGTTGACCGCTTTGGCATCACTCGTGAGTTACGAGGCAATGAAAGAATCTGTGCTGTCTTCGATCCCGCCGGGTACTGAGGATTTCAACTTGACCGCATTCAACAACGGGTACGATTATGGAATGTCGCTGGCGCCGGGCAAAGATACCCGCAAAAAGCGCCTCTCAGTAAGAACGTGACCAAATGGAACTGGTTTATTGACGAACGCCGTGCGGCCGATCTCAGTACCTGTACGGGCTAGGCCGAAAAGCCGGCAAGCCTCATCAGGGATTCTAATGATCTTTTCACATTAGGATTCTGAGAAACGTCTATGAAGTGAACTAACCGGCGAGCAAAATTCCTTTCGAGAGCGAGTAATTCCCTTGCGAAAAACAGTCCAACACAAGACGTCAGCGCCTCAAAACGATCTGCGAATTGGTGTGTACGTATGTCACTGCGGTAAAAACATCGGGGGAACGGTGCGATGCGAGGAAGTTGCAGCGCACGCACGCGATCTTCCTGGTGTCATTCATGCTGTGGATTCCCTTTATACCTGTTCACAGCCTGGACAAGAGCAAATCAAACACGACATCAAAGAGCTTCAATTGAATCGAGTCGTGGTGGCCTCCTGCACCCCAAGGCTGCATGAACCTACCTTCAGGGCGGCGTGTGAAAGCGCTGGGTTGAATCCATACCTCTTGGAGATGGCTAACATAAGGGAGCATTGTTCCTGGGTCCATTTGCACGACAAGGATGCCGCTACCGAAAAGGCAAAAGAACTGGTAGCCATGGCCGTACGGAGAGCCGCAAAACTGACCCCACAATTCGAACTGACGGTTCCGGTCATTAGAAAAGCATTAGTATTAGGCGGGGGAGTGGCAGGCATCCAGGCTGCTCTAGACATGGCAGACGCGGGATATAAAGTCTATTTGGTTGAACGCAGTGGAAGCATCGGAGGCAGGATGGCCCAGATAGATAAGACGTTTCCGACAATGGACTGCTCAATCTGCATTTTAGCCCCAAAGATGAGCGAAGTAGGCAGACATCCCAACATTGAGTTGCTCACCCTGTCGGAGGTCAAGGAGGTTAAGGGTCATATCGGCAACTTCCGCGTCCAGGTGCTCAAGAAAGCCCGCTATGTCACCAAGGATTGCAGCGCGTGCGGCGAATGTGTTCAAGCTTGTCCCCAACTAGCGCCGGATGAATTCAACGCTGGGCTGTCAATCAGGAGGGCAATTTACATCCCCTTTGCCCAGGCCGTGCCATCTCGTTACATGATCGACATGAACTTGTGCCTAAACAACCACGGCATAGTTGCCTGTGATCGATGTTTTCAGACCTGCTTGCAAAAATGCATCGATTTTGCAGACCAAGACAAGCTCTTGGAACTAGAAGTGGGTACCCTGGTAGTCGCTACAGGCGTTGACGTGTATGACCCATCTGCTCTCACGGAACTCGGATACGGAAAATTCCCCAATGTTATTACTACACTGGAGTTCGAACGGCTTATCAACGCAGGCGGTCCTTCCAGCGGTGAACTCATCCGCCCATCAGACAGGAGAAGGCCGAATCGCGTAGCGTTTCTCCAATGTATCGGCTCGCGGAGCAAACGGAGCAATCCTTACTGTAGCAACGTGTGTTGCATGAATACTATCAAGGATGCGTTGCTCATCAAAGAGCATTGGCCCGATACGGAGATCTATGTTTTCTATATTGATATCAGAGCATTCGGTAAGGGATTCGAGGACCTGTTCCAGCGGGCCAGGCGTGAAGGCGTCAACTTTATTAGGGGGATACCTGGCGAAATCATTGAAGACATCAATACGGGAGACCTGACCTTGCTCGGGGAGAACACTCTCCTCGGGCAGCACTATCGTCACGTAATGAATATGGTGATTCTGTCCGTAGGCATCAAGCCTCAAAAGGACTCTCATCTCGTCCAGAGACTCTTCAATCTTGCTACAGACACCGATGGTTTCTACATGGAGGCCCACCCAAAGTTGCGTCCAGTAGATACAACGACTGGCGGCGTGTTTCTAGCCGGAGCGGCCGAAGGCCCGAAAGATATTAAAGATTCAGTTACCCAAGCGTCTGCAGCGGCATCGAGGGCCAACATTCTTATGAGCAAAGGAGAGGTTAGGGTCCCCGCCATTACCGCGAACATAGACCCTAAGAAGTGCACAGCGTGCGGCCTTTGCGCTAGAGTATGTCCGTACCATGCCATAGAAGGCGGCAAGGAGCAGGGCTTTTACCGAGTAGTCGAGGCAGCTTGTCAAGGCTGTGGGGCGTGCGTTCCAGAATGCCGCTTTGGGGCAATAGAACAATCCCACTTCACCGAAGATCAGATCGTAGCTCAAATCGATCAAGCTTTGGAAAAGGAGCCCCACACAAAAATTGTCGCCTTTGCGTGCAACTGGTGTTCTTATGCAGGGGCTGATTTTGCTGGAGTATCCAGGATACAGTACCCGCACAACGTGAGAATTATCAGGACCATGTGTTCTGGCCGAGTGTCGCCCCGCTGGATAGAGAGAGCGTTTCTCAAGGGTGCTGGAGCCGTTCTTGTATCAGGCTGCCACCCCGCTGACTGCCATTACAATAACGCTAATCAGCACACTGCACGCCGCGTGGAAGCGTTCTGGAAAAAGATGGAGAAATTGGAACTCAATAAGAATCGACTGAGACTGGCGTGGGTATCAGCGGCTGAAGGGGCCCAATTTGCCAAAGTTATCCGAGAGATGGAGGAGACCTTGAGAAATCTAACCTCCGATGAGCGTGAAGCCTTCATAGCAAAACTCTCAAAGGCTCAATCGAAGAAGAGTGAACAATCATGACGGATATAAAGATCTGGAAGCATTTCAACAGAGAATCATTGTATGAGTGTTATCAATGTGCAAGATGTACAGGCTCGTGCCCTGCCATGGAGGTGGCGCCTGCCTTTGGGCCCCGTGAGACAATTCTCAAGTGCCTTGGCCTTGGTCACGAGCGCGTGGTAGAGGACGAACGTGTGTGGCTTTGCTGTACCTGCAACGTGTGTGAAGACAGATGTCCGCAGAAGATACCTATTTGCGATCTGCTGGTTGCATTGAGGAACTCTGCCGCCCGGCGTGGGAATATACCGGGGAGACTGGCCATGGCGGTGGAGTTGCTGGCCAAAACAGGTCGCTCCATGATTGTTCATCAGCTTGACGGCATGAGGGCTCATCACGGACTGGCTCCATTGCCAGCTGCGCCAGTGGACGAGTTGCGCAAAATATTGCGGAAGGCAGGACTTCAACAAGTGATTGAGTTCTAGATTCAACCACTCTCTTCCCTGATAACGTAAAAGGTTGTTATGAGATATGCCATTTTCTTGGGATGCGCCATCCCGATTAAGTATCCCGGTTTCGAAGCAGTTACCCGACTCGTGTGCGAACGGCTCGGGATAGAGCTTGTGGATTTACCTTTCTCGTGTTGTCCGCCCTCAACGAGTCTAAAACTGGTGCACTACGACTCGTGGCTGGCCTTGGCGGCTAGGAACATATGTCTGGCAGAAGAACAAGGCCTTGATATACTCACCCTTTGCTCAGGATGCGTCAACACGCTGAAAGAGGCTAACCATGTCTTGAAACAGAACGAAGGCAAGAGGAGAAGAATTAATCGCATTCTCGAGGATTCCAATCATTGCTTTCAGGGTTCTGTAAATGTCACCCACATATTGGATGTGCTTTATCAGGATTCCGTGGTCGAGAAAATCATAAAAGAAAAGGTTCGGGATGTGCCGTTAAGGATAGGATGCCACTATGGCTGCCACTATTTTAGGCCCCCCAAAGTAATGTACCCCAACGAACTTTCAGATGCAGAATCGTACGTTCCCGTACGGATGGATCACCTCCTTTCTATCATCGGTGTTGAGCCGATAGAATATTCTAGGAAATTCCTTTGCTGCGGTTCCCCCCTCGGGGCAAATATTGATTTGGAAGCAGGGTACGCCATCACGAGGCAAAAACTTGGCTACATTCAAGAAAGAGATATTCAGGCCGTATCGGTGATCTGTCCTTCTTGTTTCGAACAGTTCGATATGGGGCAGATCGTGCTTGCAAAGAAGTCTAAAGATAGGATCAAAACACCTATTTTCTACTTAACTCAACTGATCGGTTTAGCTTTCGGTCTCTCTCCGAAAGACGTGGGTCTAGACGTTCATCGGGTAAAGGCTCGGAAATTGCTCGAGGAAACGAGCATCGGTTGGTAGCAGATATAGAGTGTGATCATAGGAGATCGGATGGCGGTGGAGAGAAAGAAGACACCATTATCTAGAGAGGAAATTGAAGACTTGAAGGCCGACCTCATGCTGGCCGACAGCCTCACCCGCATTGAAAATACCCTGATGGTGCTGTCCGGAAAAGGAGGAGTCGGGAAGAGCACGGTTGCGGTGAATCTCGCAGTGGCGCTCGCTGCCTCAGACCGGAGTGTAGGATTGCTGGACATCGATATACATGGACCAAGCGTTCCTCTCATGTTGAAGCTTGAAGGCTCGAGAGTATCTTCCGTGAATGAGCGAGGCCTGATTCCCGTGAGATATAATGACAACCTAAAGGTGATGTCAATCGAATTTATCCTCAAAGATCAAGTAGATGAAGCTGTCATCTGGCGCGGCCCCATGAAGCACCGGATGATCAGGCAGTTCGTCGCTGAGGTTGATTGGGGAGATCTAGACTTCCTCATCGTAGATGCTCCCCCAGGTACCGGCGATGAGCCGCTGTCTATATGTCAAATGGCTCCGCCCCGGTCGCAGGCAATCATCGTTACTACTCCTCAAAAGGTCGCATTGAAAGATGTGAAGAAGTCCATTCGTTTCTGCAAGGACCTTGGGATGCCTGTTTTTGGAATTGTGGAGAATATGAGCGGATTCGTGTGTCCAAATTGCGGAGCGTATCACTCGCTCTTCAGCGAGGGAGGTGGGGAGATGCTAGCCCTGGAGCAGGGCTTCAAGTTTCTGGGAAGAATTCCGCTTGACCCGAAACTTGTCTCAGCTTCTGATATGGGGAGACCCTTTGTTCTGGAGTATCCAGCATCCCCAACCACAAGGGCCTTTGATGACATGGTAGCTGCGGTTTTGACGTTGTCTGCCCCGAGATTAAAAAAACACTAATGCACATTCGAGAATGGGTTCCGGACAAATTGCCATTTCGGAGTTAGACATAGGTATATGGTTCGGTTTTGAATAGAGAGGATGCCGCGCCGTGATCCCTTTGAGAGACAGCACACCGTCCGGATCAGTACCGTACGTAACAATATTCATTATAGTCGTAAACAGCTTGACATGGCTCTACGAGTTCTCCCTGGGACCGCGCTTGGACCAGTTCATATTCCAGTACGGTCTTATTCCTCTACGCTTCCTTCATCCATATAGTCTTCAGACTAGTGTCTTCGAAGGCGCCTTGACGCCTCTCGTGAGTTCCATTTTTATGCACGGCAGTTGGATGCACATCGTCGGGAACATGTGGTTTCTGTGGATTTTTGGAGACAATATCGAAGACCGTCTCGGTCATGTGCGGTTCGCCATCTTTTACTTGTTATGCGGCATAGGCGCTGCGCTCATTCAAGTCATGTTTCACTCAGCGTCAAGAATCCCTATGGTGGGCGCCAGCGGTGCCATCTCAGGCGTACTGGGCGCATACCTTGTGAGCTATCCGACAGCCCGGATCTATACGCTCTTCATATTCTTCTTCCTCATACGATTCGTCGACGTGCCTGCCTTTGTTTTCTTGCTTCTATGGTTAATATTTCAACTGATAAGCGGCGCAGCGGAACTAAGCGCAGCTCAAGAAACGGGTGGGGTGGCTTATTGGGCCCACATGGGCGGCTTTGTAGTTGGTATATTCCTTCTATGGCTCATGCGCACCAATCCCGCGCATAAAACCCCCACGTGGGAGGACCGCGGCTCCCTGAAAGTTTTTACACGATGGTGATTAGAAGAGAACGTTACAGTAAGGCCTTCCCGCACCCGGGCCGATGTTCACCCTGGCAGCAACGACCCCCGAAGGGGAAAATAATCTTTTTCCAGCGGCATGGAGTCTGATGATCGTAGAGACGGCTCTTACAAATTACCTGCGTCGAAAGTATAAGAATACCCTAAACTTTTCGGCATTTGAACACGTTCCTGATCCTTTGCCAAGACGAGATCAAAAGTACCTCTTGTACGTACACATCCCTTTCTGTGAAGAACTATGTCCCTACTGCTCATTTAATCGATTCGAGCTCGATGTTCCTTTAGCTAAGAGATATTTTAGAGCATTAAGACACGAAATTAAGATGTACAGGGATAGGGGCTTCCAGTTTGACGCTGTTTACGTGGGAGGCGGTACGCCAACGGTTCTGCCGGACGAAATGGCGAAGTCGCTGTCTGAAATTAAGAGTGAGTTCGGCGTGACCCGCATCTCACTCGAAACGAATCCAAATCATTTGACTAGCGATGTTATGGCGATCCTGAAACAAGCAGGCGTAAACAGGCTCTCGGTAGGGGTTCAGAGTTTCGACGATTCCCTCCTTCGAAAAATGGAGAGATTTCATAAATACGGAAGCGGCGATCAAATAAAAACAAAACTGTCCCAATTTATGGGGTTCTTTGATACGCTTAATGTGGATATGATCTTTAATTTCCCATCCCAAACCAAAGAAATGCTGGAGAATGACTTGGAAATCATCAAGGAGATCCAGGCCGAGCAAGCGACCTTTTACCCCCTCATGGTGTCCAATGTTACACGGCAGGCTCTGGCTGAGCGTTTCGGCTCCATCAGCTATCGCCAAGAAAAAATGTATTATGAGATCATCATTTCTCAGTTGTTGTCAGAATATTCCTTCGGAACTGCCTGGTGTTTCTCGAGGAAACGGCACATGATCGACGAATATATAGTGGATCACGATGAATACGTGGGGGCAGGCAGCGGATCGTTTGGGTACATCAATGGGGCATGTTATGCGAACACCTTTTTTGTAGAAGACTATATTCAAACCGTACAAAGTGGTAAACTCCCTCTGAAGGCGAAGAAGGATTTCTCGATAACAGAACAGATTCAGTACGACTTCATGATGCGGTTGTTTGGGTCTCGCATCGATTTGGTTTGCGCTGAAGAAAAATTCAATGGACAATTTAAAAAATCGCTGAGAAAGGAAATAGCCCTTTTTTCCCTTCTGGGGGCCCTGGAGACCGATCATGACGAGATCAAGCTGACGAACAGAGGGCGCTATTTGTGGGTGATCATGATGAGGGAATTTTTCACAGGTGTGAACAATTTTAGAGACCTTTGCCGAGGAATTGCCCAAAAGCGGCCCTAACTTCGTCCACGTTGACATGCCGTAAAGTCTCAGCGGCCCAGCTAGGATTAAAGCACACTAACCCGCTCCTCTTCCTTGCAATTAAACCAGGGTTAGCGCTTTGTAAGACAATAATGCCGAAAAACACTAAATCTTCCATCCCTTTCAGCAGGAGAGAATAATTCATGGAATCCGTAGTTCACAAGAATGCGGCCAATCCAAAGCCTACTTACGAAGAACTTGAGCGTCGCGTCAGAGAGCTCGAGAAAATAGCCGGTGACCTTATTGACAATGCTTTGGACATGGAAGATCAGGAACTCTACGATCTTTCCATCCTGTGCAATATTTCTCAGGCTCTTGCCTCCACAATCGACCTTGATGAACTACTCGTTATTATCATTGATGAAGTAAATAAAGCCCTTCTGACCGAGGGGGCAGGCGTCCTGCTATATGACGAAAACAGGGGCGATCTCTATTGGAAAAAGATCCGTGATGCTCGCCATGTTCTTGCCCCTCAATCAGAGGATTTGCGGCTCCCTCTGGACTCCAGTATCGCAGGGTGGGTGTTCCTCAACAACAAGCCCGCTCGCGTAAATGATACTTCCAAAGACCCTCGTTATTACTCCGAAATGACTAGAAAAAGTGGATTTCAGATCCGGAAGGTCTTACAGGTACCACTTAACACCAGAGAGCGCACCATTGGCGTACTCATGGCAATGAACAAAATCGGGGGCGATTTCACCGATCAAGACGAGGCGCTACTAAGTTCCATGGCAGGAACCATCGCATTGGCCATTGACAATGCGACGATTTACAAGAAACTTAAAAAATCCAGAGACGATCTAGAAATGCTTTACAGAACCAGTATGGCGCTAGGTGCCACAATGGATCTGGATCATCTCTTATCCGTGGTGATTAACGAGCTTAGGACAGCCCTGGAAGCCGAAGCAGGAGGCGTTCTTCTCTATGACGAACAGATCGGCGATCTCTGTTGGAGGGCGATTCAAGATCAGAACCAACTTCTTCATAAAAGGAGCGCCGAACTGAGAATCCCTCTGGAAACCAGTATAAGCGGACGAGTGTTCGCCACCGGGGAACCCGCTCTGTTGAACGATCCGAAAAGTGATCCGAGTTTCTTCAAACCATTTCAGGATCGATCAGGCTTTTATATCAGGAATGAAATCATTGTACCCTTGAACACGAGAGAAAAAACCATCGGCTGCCTAGTGGTCATGAACAAGAGGGACGGTCAGTTTACCCAAGAAGATGTCCAAGTCCTCTCTTCACTTGCCGGAGTAGTCGCCCTGTCAGTAGAAAATGCCACGTTCTTCGAGGAAATGCTCAATTCCTATAGAGAATTAGAGAACCTCAACCGAGTCAAAACTAAAATCCTGAACCACCTTTCCCATGAACTTCGTACTCCCCTGGCCATCCTCAGAGGGAGCCTCGCCACGATGGAGCGAAAGCTTGCCGAAATGGCCATAAAAGACTTCGATCGCGTCATACCGAGAATGAACCGCCATGTCGAAAGCTTGAACAGGCTCGAATCTCAGGTGGAAAGCATTATGATGACGGGCTACTCCTGGGAAAAGAGATACATAACTGGATTCCTTCAGGTGGCTTTTGACCTTATGGAAGTTCAGGCCGAAAGAACTCCAGAGATCGAACATGCAGCTGCTATCATTCGCAAATGGCTCGAGAAAACTTTCCCCACGAGAAAAGATGAACCTGAAAATATCGATATCAAAAAGTTCAGTGAATCGCTGTTTGGATACATTAAATCTAAGGCAGATGAACAAAATCGCATAGTTAAACTAGAGTTTGATATGCAACCGGTTCAAATCTGGATACCATCCCATGTCCTTCGTGCAGTCATGGAAGGGATCATCCGAAACGCGATTGAAGCTACGCCTGACAACGGTGTCGTCAAAGTCACCGGCAACGTTAAGAACCACTCATACGTGTTCAAAGTGAAAGATACGGGTATCGGCATCCCTGACAAAGACAAGGAACTAATCTTCGAGGGATTTTACCCTGTCCAAGACACTGATAACTATTCGTCTAGAAGACCCTACTCCTTTAACGCTGGGGGCAAAGGAATCGATCTTCTCAGGATAAGAATGTTCTCGGAACTCTATGGCTTCAAGCTAAGTTTTACAAGTCAGAGGTGCCCTTTCCTCGTAGAGCAAAACCTAAACTTGCCGGGCAACGTCGAATATTGCACTCACTGCAAATCTCCCCTTGATTGTCTAGCAAAGGGCGGCTCAGAATTCGTAGTCGTGTTTCCATTAGAGGGGGATTCCGGGAAACTGCCTCAAGTTTCTTGGCCCTCCCCCGACAAGGACAAGAAGGAAGCTAGACGAGAGCAAATAGGGGGCTAAAACCTGGTCACGAACTGCGATACCTTATGTCACATCAAGTCCGCTACGCGGCTCCTGACTTTGACACTTTTAATTTTGGCAGGGAGTATAGATTATCTATTTTACCGGTCGGTTCGAGCCTTGGGCTCAAATACTTCTATGCGAAGCGGCCATCCACGATTGACAGCAGAGGTTGACCCTTCTCCGGAAATGTGGCTGGAGGATTTGCGGGGAGGTGCAGCCGGCGCCGTCGAGCGCGCCTTTTGGAATTCCGCTGCCGCTGGGACAGGCCGCGCTCCCTGAGCATGGACTACGGGCGAATCGGCCAAGCGAGTGGCTCTTGCCTTCTCAGCGAAGTCTCCTCTTATATTGTCGTTGACCCTTTTTGCATTGACATGACTGTCTGTTGACGAGTGATAGGGTTTTGTCTGGCCCCTGTGATCTGCGTCGTGTGGGCTCCGCATGCCTGCCTCGGATACGAGCGCTGTGATGGAAGCATTTAGCGGCGCTGTCTGGTTCCCTTTGGCGTTTCTCTCAAAGGTTCCCCCATAGTCTGTAGCCGCCAGCTCCCCACTCCCACTACTGTGGGGATCTCTTCTTACGAGCGGTGTCGTGGCCGGAGGAGCGGCAGGGGCGCTGAAAAGAGTTTTTTCTAGAGTGATCCCCACGGGCTTCGTTAAGAGTTGGGTGCCCGAGGATTCGCTCCTAGGAAGGCCAACCACTTCAGTGATTGTCGCCTCTCTCAAAGACTTATCCCGAGACGTGTCCTGAATTTCGTCAAATACTACCAATAGGAAATTATGTTCTGTCATAACTTGAAATCGAGGAACCGGGTTTTGTCCAAAGTCAACTATCACTCTGGCCATCCCGCTATTATAGCCAGTGCGTATCTCACTTATTGAACGGCTATTCACCGGGATCCGGCTTCTTACATTCCTAATACTGGTACTTTCAAAATCAATTATTAGGCAGGAGGATTCATCAATAACAAAGGATGAATGTTTTCCCAAAGACCCGAGGACGCCCACGATCATACACGTCAGATCCGGCGCAAGCTGTATAGAGCAGATTTCTCCTGTCTCCGCGATGGCGTACCCCGTACATACATTGCAACAGACCAACAAGACAATAAAAGCAGCAAGCCAAGGCCTCAAGTTCTTGTCCGATCTGCAGCTTGCGGTGAGTCTTCTTCCCAATTCTCCAAACACCTTCCAAAAACCTAGTTTGGCGCGGCGTCGCAGTTGCGGCAAGGTTAGATCCCATCATACCTGGGACCTAGGCGCGTTTATTCTTTAGCCTTGCCCCACCCATCGAACGACGCTTTCACTGATTCATTCATTATTCCTTGACGTGCAGCATACATCCAGCCGAAAGCAAATTTTGGAGCAGAGTTCGCATTGAGGGCCAACTTGATGGGCCATTGAGCAGCCTTTTCTTCATCCCCGGGAACGTAAACCGCTGCAACAAACTTAGGCCCGAGGCCCAAAAGCGGCTGAGCGTTCTCCTGTTCGGCTGATACACGATACCACTCCAAAGCATTAACTTCTTCTTTGGAGACGCCGATACGTCTTGGATGGTTCGCAAAAATATTACTATGCGCCTCAATTTGCCTCTCTGTAGTCAACCAACCAACGGCTTTTGCATTATCTTTTTTGACTCCTCGACCTGAAGCATACATCCATCCCACAGCAAATTGCGCTTTGGAATGTCCTTTCTCAGCGGCCAAACGAAACCAATTAGCCGCTTCCTTTTCATCCAAGGCTACGCCGACGCCTGCAGAATACATCCAACCCAGATTATATTGCGCCTCGGCAACTCCCTGTTCTGCCGCCTTACGATACCATTCCACAGCTTCTACTGGGTCCATGGACACCCCGATGCCTCTAGCAAGCATCCAGCCGAGCTTAAACTGCGCCTCGGCAACTCCCTGTTCTGCCGCCTTACGATACCATTCCACAGCTTTGCCTTCGTCTCTGGGGACGCCTTGACCTTGAGCATACCTCAGTCCCAGATTAAACTGCGCCTCGCGTGCTCCCCGTTCTGCGGCCTTTCGATACCATTCCACAGCTTTGACTTCGTCTCTGGGGACGCCAATACCTGCAGAATACATCCAGCCAAGGATAAATTGCGCTTCAAGATGTCCTTGTACAGCAGCTAGAAGAAACCACTGAGCGGCTTTTGCTTCATCCCTAGCGACGCCGCGGCCTCCATAATACATCCAGCCGAGATTAGTCATTGCCTTAGCGTTCCCCTTTTCAGCCGCTTCTTTATAGCATTCGGCTCCCTTGCCTTCGTCTTTGGGGACACCTTGACCTTCAGCATACCTGAGTCCCAGATTAAACTGCGCCTCGGAAACACTTTTGTCTGCGAGAGGTGCCATGTTCTTCACATGCTCTGACGTAGTTTGGGGAGACTGTGTCGAAACGGAAGGAACTGGGGCCGTTAATTTTCCCAATTCGTCCACCCTATTGGAGGTTACTCTTCGGATATAGTCAGAGATATGCTGATATTCAATAACAGAACCAAGAATGAGTAGGAGACAGACAATGGCCCCACAGGCTACAGCAGCCCTTGTAGTTCTCCTAAGTTTGGTCTCGCGGCGCAGAATCCACAAAACATAGATATTTATGACCACTCCCCACAACATGACGAGCTTGTCAAGGAATATCGCGGTCACAGCCGCAGTGATAACCGTTGCAATTGTCTTCGTAGCTTTCTTTAAGTGCGGGGTCTTCCATAAATGGACAAGTCCTAACGGCGCGAACAAAACCAGAAGAAAAATGATTGTTCTCTTATCGTCGAACCATGATTCCCGTGAAGGTATCCCTGCCGCTGTTCGGTGAGAACGGCCTCCAGGGTCCTCTGTTTCGTTGCCAAAGGAAGCATCGCGTCTTGCAGGAATATCGCTTGATACTTCGTTCGTTTCATTCGTCTCAAGAGGCGCCCGATCTGTGGTCGTGTTATTATCCGGCGCGATCTGCTGCGGAGACGGGGCTGCTTCAAGCCCCGATTGGTTCAAGGAACTGGCTTCAAGCTGCTTGTCAAAATAATCTTGTTGTTCTTGAGACCATAAAGAGTATCTTCTTACTATCGCATCTTCAAAGGGTTCCCCTTTGAACCCCTTTATGATTTCTCGCGGTGAAATGTCCATTTTTTAATCCAAGGCTTACAAATGCCGGATATTGTAAGCAGCGAAGTGCGTAATCAAAATTCTATGTTTATTAATAAGCATGGTTGCCACCGACCAATCGTTACTTACGATCTTCGGGGCCTTGCTGAAATATTCCATTGAACATCGTCGTCAAAAAGTGCTTTAACCTATCTATCTCCTTTAGAGTTTCCTGATATTTTACCACCTCACTTATCAATTTATTCTCGACTGTGTCGATCTCGCTGTTGACTGGGACTTTCTTGATCTCCCAATTCTTTCTCAGCAGCCTCATGTCGCTGAGCTTGGAATCAGTAGTTTCCTCTTGCTTCTTAATGGATTCGGCCTTATCAACCAAGTCAGATACTAATTGTTGCAGGGACTTGGCCTGTTTAACAACTTCATCCATTCTTTTTCTCACCTCGTCAACGGAGATCTCACCTTTCGTATTGCTTCCGGTTTTCTGCAGCCTCGATTGGCTGGCACCGTTTACTTGAGTAGCATTCGCGCTGGCTGCCATGGAAAACGTGGTCGGTCCTTCTTTCTTTGAACTACCTCTTGTCCCGCCAATTGCGCTACGTTCAATCCGGGGACCCACAGCAGTGGCTTGGACGATGTCTCCAGTGTTTATTAGTTGTTGTTTGGACGCCGTCGGTACAAGAATAGCCCTTATTTTTAGCACCTCTTGGGACAGGTCATCGGCTCTTTGGACTGCCAGGTGCAAGGCCGCCTGGCTATCCCGGCCTTCATCTGTCAGCCGATCCAATGCGCTGTACAGTTCTCGAACCTTAAACTCAGTCAAGGCTCTAGCCCCCAAGAGCGGTATTCTCAGCGTGTAATCAAAAGGCTCTGTTGATGTCTCTTGGAAATCGCCAGGATTTGATGAACTTTGGGATGACCATTTCGCGATTTCTTCCAACTTGCTTTCTATGGCCTGTAGCTTCTTCGCAAGTACTTGCACTTGTAGGCTGTAATCTTTTCTTGAGTAAACCTGGGTTTCCATTAAATTTCGCGCGTCTTTAATGCACCAAATTAGATATGCGACTAAGTTCCTGCCTCCCGGATCAATCTGATTTGGGTCGCAACTTAGGCCAGCGCCAGACGCGATTCCAGTAATAAACATCAGTGTTGCTAGGACAGCGACCCCCAAAATACGTGGTCGGTTCATCGTTTTTCTCTCCCGTGAAAAAAGAGGTTAGCCTTCACAACGCCTGAGACAAGTTGGTGCCCCGGCTCCAAGCGCGAACCGTTAGAGCATAATCGAAACGGGTTAAGCCTATGATGTTAATATACTTTCGTTTGCTCTCAGCGTGCTACTGAGGCCCCTGATTGCAACCCTACTTATCCCGATTCTATGTTTACCCCATCGTCCTTGTTCAAGTCAATAAGAAAAGAAATTTGCCTAAAATGATCTGGTGAATACGGGGAGCGTGAGAACGGCTATATCAGCGGCGTGGCATTTTCAGTGACAAAATGGGGCATCTGTCAATATAGTTGACGCGCTGGCAACTAATAATAACAACTATATAGCAATTTACCGCTTAACGTGCGACAATTTTTGTCAGTCGAGCTGCTTTAGGGGGCCACCTTAGTATAAGAATCTTCATGAACACCGAGTCTGATGTGTTTCAGGGTCTTGGCATGAGAATTGCTCACCTATGAAGCAACGGAGGAAACGTTAAACGGAACCCGTCCAAGGGATACAAAAACAGCTTCAGAGAGAAGGGAGAAGAAAATAAGAGATCAAGAAGGTTTCACACTGGTAGAGTTGATGGTCGTCATCGCCATAATAGGCATTATCACAGCAATCGCTATACCGTATTATAGCTATTACAGACAGACGGCCTGTGATCAGGCTGCCCTTTCCGATCTATATAACGTCAAGGGGGCAGTCCAGAAATACCTAGCAGATGAGACTCTGAAGGGAACCGCGGTCGCCACGGATGTTGCAGGCGCAGTGACGTCAGTATTGGCCTCTACTGATGGAAGATATGGATACCCGGGCTCCACGACCAAATGTGGGGTAACCCTGACCCAGACCGCAGGATCGGCAGGGAACTCGGCGGTTATCGCAAAGGCCTCCGCAGGGACTGCCCAGGGCAGAGACGTGGGCTGGAAACTGGACATGGCGGGCGGCGGAGATCCTATTGCGCAGGCTAGCTCAGGCGGGACTGGTGGGAACACAGGCGGAGGTACAGGTACAGATAATGGGGGTACTGCTGCCGATACAGGAGGTAACGCCAACAAGGACTTGACCCCTAACCAAACAGCATGGCGCAACCTGGCTGATAGCCTCGGAATAACAGTGACCGAACTCTTGGAGATAGCAAACGCCAAGAGCGACGAGATGCCAGTTTCAGGGTGGGGGCAGATTACTAAGGCAACGGGCAGATCCGTACAGGAACTGAAGAGGCTTGCAGGCGTTCCAGATTAGGAGCAATGGCGGTACCTGTAGTCAAATTCCCCACCTCTTCGGTAACCTCGGGTGGGAAATCTGCTAGCCAAATTTTTGAGGGCGACCGTCGATTCCCTATAGTTGTTCGATTACCGGAGGAATTGAGTACGGATGTCGAGGCACTGAAGCGGATAACTATTACGCTTCCCAAACCCAACAACAGCGTTAAGGTTGTACGTACATTGGCCGGTCTGGACGAAGACGGCAAGTAAAGATCGTTTGTCCCTCTGGGGTCGATGCGCTGATTCGGCTATAGATCCAGTTTGATGTAAGCATACCCATCTTCACATCATCCATTGACAATTCCAGTCCAGGGCTCTACACTTCTCGAAGGAGACGATGCGTCTATTCATCTGCGAACCCGGTCGCGTTCCTATGACAAGAAAACATAATCTTCAGTAGTTAGACTACCCTCCTCCTCTGGGAGGCGCATCAGCAGATGGAACCGAGAATCTCACATCAAGTGCCGCCTTACAGTCCTTCGGGCAGGAGGAAATGGCTTTGGACAGCCAGCGTTCTGCTCGCGGCTGTCGCAGTTGCCGCAGGATCGTACTATTACTACACTTATGAGTTCCAAAGGATCCGGCAGCAAAAGTTGGAGGAACTCGCTTTCATAGGACAGCTTAAGATACGACAGATCGAGGAATGGAGGGCCGAGTCGCTTGCAGACGTGCGAGCAACCACTAGCGGTCCCTTGCTCAGACGTGCGCTGCAAAAATGGCTACGGGAGCCTTATGACAAGGAACTCCAGGGCCTCTTGACTGAAAGGTTAATGGTTAGGCGGCAAGCAGGGGGATACTCAGACGTTCTTGTCCTCGACCCGGAAGGCCGAGTGCTCCTTTCGGCGCAAAGCCCACCAGAGCCGCTAAACCCTGCTGAAGAGCGTGCGGTTCGAGAGGCTGTTGAAAGCCGCTCTGCGGTCTTGAGCGAGCTTTACCACGCTTCTCAAGGCGCCATCATGATGGATGCCACGGCTCCGATTCTCGATTCCAAAGGCGAGCCAATGGCTGTCGGGGTTTTTCGGATCGATGCCCAATCCCGACTTTATCCGTTGATCAGTTCATGGCCAGCCATGAGTGCTTCAGGGGAAACGCTTCTTGTTCGAAACGAGGGCGAAAAGGTTCTCTTTCTCAATAGACTCCGGCACCGTGACAACACCGCGCTTTCTTTAAGCCTACCCCTGACACAGCTAGATCTTCCCGCGGTACAGGTAGCAATGGGGAAGACAGGGCCTTTTTACGGGCGGGACTATCGGGGAGTGGAGGTTCTTGCGTATCTCGGCGCTGTCCCCGGTTCGGCGTGGTTCATGGTTGCCAAGGTGGACAAGAGCGAACTCATGAAGGAAGCCCTCGACAGAGGCTATGCAATAGCAGTTTTGTCTGGATTGTTCATCCTTCTCACTGCTTTGACCGTTGCATGGTTTTACCGTTACCGTCAGTACAGCCTCTACAAAAACCTCTACCAGGTAGAGAAAGCCCAGCGGCAAATTGAGCAGAAGTTTCGCACGACCTTGTACAGCATCGGCGATGCAGTAATCACCACAGACACTGCAGGTCTAGTGCAGCAGATGAACCCACGAGCAGAGGAACTTACGCGTTGGCAGGAGTACGAAGCGGTAGGCAAGCCCCTCTACGAGGTCTTCCGCATAGTAAACGAGCACTCTCGTGAAGTGGTCGAGAACCCTGTGGAGAAGGTGTTGCGGTATGGGGAGGTTATCGGGCTTGCCAATCATTCAGTGCTGATCTCGAGAGATGGGACAGAGCGGCCGATAGCCGACAGCGGAGCCCCAATCCGAGACCAAGACGGCACAGTACACGGAGTAGTCCTCGTCTTCCGGGACCAGACCGAAGAGAGGGCGAGTACGGCCAGACTCGCGGATCGAGAGCAGCGCCTACGTATCATAGCTGACCACGTCTATGATTGGGAATACTGGCTCACTCCTGACAATCAAATCGAATACTGCTCCCCGTCGTGCTTGCGTCTGAGTGGGTACCGTGCGGATGAATTCTTGAGCGACCCCGGACTGATTCGCAGGATAACTTATCGCGATGATTTGGCTATCTACGATCAGCATGCCGCTATCGCTGACAGCTCGACCGAGATGTGCGAAAAAGACTACCGAATCACTGCCCGTAATGGAGAAGTTGTCTGGGTATCGCACTGTTGCACTCCGGTATATGGCAACACAGGGGAGCCCCTCGGCCGCCGAATCTCCAATCGTGATATCACGGACCGCAAGCGCGCCGAGATACAGCTCAGAGAGAGCGAGGCCAGATACCGCCAATTGGCGGATGTGACATTCGAGGCCATTCTTTTTCACAACAAGGGGGTCTTCCTGGAAGCCAATAATCAGTTCTACAGGATGTTTGGATATGAAAGGGATGAAATTCTTGGTACCCAAGTATTGGAAAAGATTCTTAACCATGATTCTATTGGAAAGGTCAAGAACCATATAGAGAGTGGTTCCACAACACCGTACGAGGTCGTCGGTCTAAAGAAAGACGGGACAACTTTTCCAATAGAGGTAAGACCAGGGGCGCTAGAAAGAGAGGGGAGATGGATTCGCGCTGTAGCCATACTAGACCTATCGGAGCGGAAGGCTTTAGAGGCCAAGCTTCTCCAGGCCCAGAAGATGGAGGCAGTGGGAACCCTTGCCGGTGGGATTGCTCATGACTTTAACAACATCCTTCAGGTAGTATGCGGCTATTCCGAGATTATGCTGGCTAGCAAAAAACTGGATGATGCTCAACGTGAAAGCATCAGGAAAGTTCACACTGCGGGGAAGCGCGGAACTGAACTCGTTGGGAACATTATGACATTCAGCAGGAAGGTAGAGCCGAAATTACAGCCGGTGGACATCAACCACCAGGTCGCTGAATTCCATAAGCTTATCTCTCGCACCATTCCTAAGATTGTTCGCATCGATCTCAGTCTTGCAGAAGACGTCCAGCCAATTATGGCAGATCCTTCGCAGATAGGACAGGTTCTCATGAATCTAGCCGTAAACTCACGGGACGCCATGCCGGATGGAGGGACGTTGGGGATTTCAACAGCCATGGCAATAGTCAACGAGGAGTTTTGTGCTAGACATCCTGGGATGCGGCCGGGCAAATACGCGGCGCTCAGCGTCTCGGATACAGGCACCGGAATGGACGAGGAGACAGTGGCTCGCATGTTTGATCCGTTCTTCACCACTAAGGAACGGGGGAAGGGTACCGGACTGGGGCTGGCTACCGTATATGGGATAGTCAAACAACATCAGGGGCATATTACCTGTCACAGCGAGCCCGGGTTGGGAACCACCTTCAAGATATACCTACCCGCAACAGAATCCGAATTAACCGAAGAATCTTCGAAAGAGGAGGCGAGAGTTTGGGGCGGTACTGAGACGATTCTCGTGGCCGATGACGAGGAAGCGGTGAGAGATATAGTCCAACAAATGCTCACTGAATATGGGTACACCGTTGTCACTGCCTCTGATGGAAAAGAGGCTTTGGCAGCGTACCAAGCCGGACAGGAATCTATATCACTGATCATTTTGGACCTCGATATGCCTGAGCTGGACGGGAGCGCCTGCCTGAAAGAAATCCTTCGGCTATCCCCTGAAGCGAAAGTAATAATAGCCACCGGCTTATCGCACGCCGGAATCCTGAGCGATGTCCAGGCCCTCGGGGCAAGAGGGCTTGTTATCAAGCCATTCGATGCCAGGGCGCTGCTGCAAACGGCGCGGAAGGTATTGGACGGCGCTTAAGAGTTTCTATTACCATGCACAATACATAGGCTACAGGGCCAATATTTATCCCGACTTTGACACTTCTTTTGAAGCAAAATAATGATTGCAGTAGCTTGACTTTTTGCTGGGGCACTACTTTTCTTTTTTTGGCGTTTGGATATTACGTCTCGTGTTTCGCAGTTTTTTGGCGAGGATTGGGGGTAAATTTCTCAGGAATAGTACCTTAGAGCCTGGGAAAGTCCACGGCAAAATACCACTTCAGTAGGCTTATGTGGCGACAACTGCCTTCCAGTCTGCTTTCACCATTTCCAATATGTTCTTGGCTCTTTGGGTAAGCAATTTGATGGCTTCGAATTCCGGATCCACGAGCAGTCTCTGTAAGAGCAGACCGTCGTCATTAAACCATCGGGGTAGTACGCCGCCGAGAAAATAGCCCCTCCGCCTTAATATTTTTACGGGAATGTCCAGCCAAGGAGTCGTCATTTTCAGCCAGACCTGGATGACGACACAGCCGCGTCCCAAAGCCTGTCCCTCCATTTTGTCCAACATCGCCTCAAAGTCTTGACCCACCTCGTGGAACGCAAGCCGACAGACGTTTGCAAAATCAAAAATCGATATTTCACAAGACGTAGCAATGTCGGACGATGGAGTCCCTTCACAGGGACGCATGTCTCTCTCGTCCGGATAACCTCCATAAATGAAGGTGAGCTGGTCGCGGTAAACTTCGGGAGCGTGGATAGTATGAGGGCGCTTTTTGAAATTGATTGAACCGAATAGAGTCGCAACTCTCTTGCCTTCAAACGATTCCATCGCGTAAGCCTGGCCAGGCATAAGAGCGACTTCTAGAGCCGTATCGACAGCCGCAAACGTGGTCATTGCCTTCTGTAACGCCACGTGGTAACATACCGCTTCTCCATAGATTTCCTCTATCTGGCTTCTTTGTGGAACAACGGTGTATATCAAATAGCGACCGTTTGCACTGCTCAAACCAAGATTCCTATAATCCTTGTGCACCAAGCCTGCTCCCCATTCATAGATCTTTTCATACGGTGCGGATCGGAAAAGGTTATGAACGCTTACTACATTGCCAGCGGAGTTCCTCACCACGGTGGTCACGATTTGAGCAGAGAGATTTGCCTGGCCGAGCAGATCAGGGTTGTAAAATGTTTTGATAGGGTATTGGTCTCCGTAAACCGACTGAAACAATTGTACCACTCCGGTCGCGTCTGAAGGCCTAAAAAGATCTATCTCGAATATGGCCTTGTTTGGCGCAGTATATTGCGTCGGGGTGATTTTATTCATGACCGCCTCCAAGAATCTAAACTTCTATCTAGACCTTATTTTCAACAAAGCCTTCTCACTGCAAATGCGCTATTGTTCACGACCGACCCCTGATCTTCTTCTGACCGGCGCCAGGGCCATTAACAGAGCTGCCACGGTCAATGCCCCGCATCCGTAAAAAAGCAATCCATAACCGCAATGGACTAATAGGATCCCACCCAAGGATGGGCCAACGAAAAAGCCTGCTTGGGACATCTGCATCCCCAAATTAGTGTTGAATGGTCTAAAACGATCCTCAGAAACATCGAAGATTATCCCGTTCAACAGAGGCATGGCAAATCCCCAACCGAGACCAAAGCACACCCCTAAAGAAAGGAAAACCACTGGGGTTTCGCTCAGATGAGCCAGAAGGACATAACATACGGTAAGCCACGCACATGACAGCCCCAGAATCTTGGTCTTATCAGTTTTATCTAGATACTTGCCCGCCGCTACGCGGACTCCAATTTCTGAAAAGGTAGAAAGAGTGAAGAAAAGCCCTGGATTTGCGATACCTTGGGAACTACCGAAAGCTTGCAAGAAGAAAAACACGGGCGCAAACGCAGTCCAAACCAGGAGCATGAGAATAAGCGCCCTGATCACCTCGAAACTCCTCAGATTTTCCATGACTTCACGAAGCCCAAGGCTCTTTTCCTCTTTCTCAAAGACAAGGTGGTCTTTACGTATAAGGGCGGCCAACGGAAACATAAGAATAAGCAACAGCCCGGACAAATCTAACACTCTGGTAAAACTTCCCAGCAAAAGGGAGAGGCACTGTATGACTGGTGGGATCACGGCAAAGGGCAGCAAAGTCACTACTGAAAAAAAGGCGAACGCCTGGCCGCTTCTCTCCCGGGGTACATACTTTACCAGGAGTGTGACTACTGCCGTCACCAAACCCACGTACGCGGCTCCGTGAACGACACGCACGATAAGAACCCACCAGAATGACACAGCGGTTTCGTAGAGTAACAAAATGGCTATCAGGACTATGCCGCACCACGTAATCCAATGTTTGGCATTTGATGGACGGATGGTGAAACTAAGTAGAGGCCGGAGTACAAGGGAACTGACCGAAAAGATCCCGATTAGGAGGCCGAACCGCTGGGGATTGATTGGTAAAGACTTCAGATATTGGTAATAATCAAAGAATATCGCTATGGTACTGAATGCCAGAAAGGTCATGGCATTGAGGGCAAAAAATTCACGCGTGAAGATTGTGTCTTCTTTTTCCATTAACTTTGGGCCCAAGCGTATTTCTTGGTCTCCGGCCAAGACAGGAAAAGGGTTCAGTGGTTAGTGATTGCAGGATTTGAGCTTATCATCCAGCTAGCCGCAATAGCAGCGAAGCGGCTACCATGCGGCGATACCGGGCGCTGGCCCGTAGGTCATCTATAGGAGAGACAGACTGCTCGACCATCGGCGCTGCGCTTCTCATGGTTTCTACAGTGAGAGGTCGTCCCTCCATGGACCGCTGCACGTGCGGCAGGACCACAACCCTTGGCCCCACACTCCCCCATGCCAGTCGAATTTCTTGGATGATGTTTTTGGGAGACAATTTCACGAGTGCGGCCAGGCTGGCCACTGCGCATGCCAATCCGTTTCTTAAGCCCACTTTCTCATACGACTGTATCTGGAATGCTCCACTCATCGAGAGCCATACCCCAGATACGATTTCTCCAGCCCGAAGATCCACTTGACCAGGGCCTCTGATGAACTCAGCAATGGGAAGCCTGCGAGTATTCTCAGAGCTTCGAATCTCCACCTCTGCTTCCAATACGTGTAGCGCGGGCAGCGAATCCCCTGCAGGCGATGCCGTAACTATGTTCCCCCCGATGGTGCCCATATTCCTAATTGCAGGGGATCCAATGACACCTACCGCCTTTGCCAAGATGGGAAAAGCGGCTTGAATCTCCAAGTGGGTATGCAACTGGGCATGGGTTGTTGTAGCCCCTATAAACACCCGGCTTCCTTGCACCCGAATGCCTCCCAGTCCACCTATACGTTCCAGACAGACCAGCGCATCTGACGTGTGCAGCATATTCAGCTTCTTGACGAGGAAATCAGTCCCCCCAGCATAGACATTAGCGGTCTTGTGTCTATCCAGGATTCTCCACAATTCGTCAATTGTCTCAGGCAGAAAGACCTCAGTCACAGTCTTCCTCACAATGAAGCCTCTGAGAGGCACACTCAACAGCATCGACAATCTTCTGATATGCTGTGCACCTGCAAATATTGCCCGCGAGCCCCTCCCGAATTTCGCATCTTGATGGCCGCGGGTTGGTCTTCAGAAGCTGAGCCGCCGCCACGATCATTCCGGGAGTGCAGAAGCCGCACTGTACAGCCCCGTGTTCAATGAAACAGTCCTGGATTACATTAAAACCCGAGTCCTGACACATGCCCTCGATGGTTACTACCTCTCTATCATGGAGCTGAACCGCCAACATGAGACATGAAAGGCGGCTTTCCCCATTCACAAGTATTGCGCACGAGCCGCAATCGCCGGTCCCGCATGACTCCTTGGTCCCGGTGAGACCTAGATCCTCTCGCAGTACGTCCACAACCCTTCGGCCGGGTTGGACGTCGATCTGTGTCTGTATGCCGTTGAGTCGAAAAGAAATTTTCAACCTAAAGCTGGCCTTTCTTGCTGGACTCGTAGGGCCGAGAATACGCGTTCAGGGTTCATCGGATATCCTGTCAGCCTCACCCCAATTGCGTCGGTCACGGCATTTGATATTGCAGGTAGAGGTCCATTCATTGATATCTCTCCGATGCCCTTTAATCCAAATGGACCCGTTTCCTCGTAGAGATTTAGAGCGATGGACTGAATGTCCGGAACGTCCTTTGCCGACGGAAGAATATAGTCGGAAAAGTTCCCGTTCATGATCCTTCCCTCTGACACTATAACTTGTTCGTGCAGTGCATATCCTATTCCTTGCGCAATACCGCCGTGAATTTGCTGCTCGTAAACCTGGGGATTCAGAACCGTACCGCAGTCGCTGACAGATACGTAGTGCATCACATCTACTTTACCGGTCAATTCATCAACTTCGACTGCAGCCAAGTGAGCCGCATACGAAAAAAGATTGTGCGGTAGCCCGTGCAGTCTCAATCTAGCGTCCTTTGTCACTTCCTCCTTCGCAACAGCTGCCCTAAAATGACCCACCGCAATCCTTTCAGAAGGCGCAAGCATCTGAGCGATAACAGCAAGGGGAAGGTCTCGGTCGCTCTTCGTATGACGCACACATCCAGGAATAAGTTGCAGATCTAGTGGGGTCTCAACCATGAGCATATCAGCGCTGCGCCTTAGGATCCGCTCTCTCAGTGTCGTACACGCAGACACGAGGGCGTTTCCAAAGGCGTAAGTACAACGACTTGCCGACGCCGAACAGCTCGGCAATGTATATTCAGTGTCAGGGAGGACATATTCCATGGTGTCTGGCGACTGGGATAAGAGAGATGCTGCGATTTGGACGTTGGCCGTGGTATTGCCCTGGCCCATGTCAACTACTCCGCAGTAAACCCTAAATTGGCCTTGATCAGTGAGTTCGACCTTGGCGTTCGCATAATCCGGTACTACGGGACCATATCCAATTGCCTGAGCCAAAGCGACAACTCCTACGCCTCTCCTCTTGAAATGGCCTGCCATTTCTTTCCATAGAAACCTATTTTTCCAGATTTCGTGACCCTCGATGGTGGACAGGCAATCCTTAATACCTACAGACGTTGCCACAGTCTTTCCCACGGCATTTCTGTCGCCTCTGCCAACGACATTCTTGAACCTGATTTTTATTGGATCAATCTTTAGTTGCCGTGCAAGGATGTCTATCATTTGTTCTATGGCTGCCGTGGCCTGAGTGGCTCCGAAACCTCTGAACGCCCCGCCTATTGGGTTATTCGTGTAAACGCACCATCCTCTTAAGGCTGTATGGGGAATCCGATAAGGTCCTCCCAGATGTTCAAGCGCCTGGGTAAGTACCACGCCGCCAAGATGGTCGTAGGGACCTGTATCCAGGTAGATTCTCACATCAAGATAATGCAGGGTTCCGTCAAGTTTAGCGCCGAGCTTCATATATATGCGGGCAGGGTGACGTTTAGCGCCGGCCACAAAGGACTCTTCACGTCCCCATTGCATTTTTACCGGCAGCCCCCCGGAATGGAGCACGGCAAGGGCCAGAAGGCTCTGGACAGTAACCCCATCCTTTCCCCCAAAAGCTCCTCCCGCATACGGCGCAACAATTCTGATTCTTCCGGAATCAATTCCAAGGGCCTCTGCAATCTCAGCTCGGTCTCGGAAAGGAGCCTGCGTCGAGCAGATTATCGTGATTTGATCGGATTCATCCGTGTACGCCCAGCCGCATTCGGTCTCTAGATACGCGTGCTCTTGTCCCATGAGAGAGAAAGCCTCCTCCACGAGGCAGTCGCACTCCTGCTCGGCCAGAGAGCCTCTTCCGGTATTAAGTTTTGCGTCCAACAGTACGTTGGAGTTGCCATAGTCTTCATGGACTATAGAAGAGTCAGACTCCAGCGCTTCTTCAACATCCACTACGGCGGGGAGGGGGACATACTCAAAGCGGATCAATGCCAACGCCTTTGAAAGCGATTCCTTGTCCTTGGCAATGACAAGCGCTATGGGATCTCCGCAATGCAGGATTTCCCTATCGACTAGCACAGGTTGGTCTTTTCTCACTACCCCTTGTCTGTTCGTGCCCTTCACATCCGAATGGGTGAGAATCTTAACTATTTTGGGGATAGCCAGCGCGGTGCTTACATCGATACTTGTCAGAATTCCATGGGGGATGCCGGCCCTTTTCACCCCGGCCCATGCAAAGCCGTCAGCATAATAATCCGAAGCGAACCGCTCTTTACCAGTAACCTTGTCAAAGGCTTCTACTCTGGGGAATGACCCGCCTATAGACGGCACGCCCTTGTTGCCAAGATGACAGCGAATCGTACGGTGCACAGCTTCTTTCTTGTCAGGCGTCTTGTTCATCAGCGTCGTGGTTACCCTGAGGCTCAACCCTCTGTTTCTTTTGCTTTAGAGGATTATTTTCCGAATTCCTTTCACAAACGCCTCCATGGCATCCATCGTTCCGATGGTGACTCTTATGTGGTTGGGAAATCTGAATCCCGACATCGTGCGCACCATCACGCCTTCTTGCATCAATTTCCGGTAGGCCAGTGTATCTGAGATGGGCAATTTGATCATTAAAAAGTTCCCCTCGCCAGACACAACTGGAAGGCCAAGCGGCTTTAGTTCCGCATTCAGAAAAACTTTTCCCTCTCGAACAAGCTGCCTTGTCCTCACAATATGCGAATCGTCGTTCAGAGCAGCAAGGGCAGCCTCCTGAGCCAACGTGTTCACGGAGTACACCACGCACGTCCTTTTAATGGCGCTTACCAACTGTGTGGAAGCAACCAGATAGCCGATGCGGAGACCCGCTAACCCATACATCTTCGAAAATGTCCGGAAGACCACAACATTAGGATATTTAGTCAAAAGGGACATCCCGTCCGGAAAATCCGCGGACTCTACAAATTCGATATATGCTTCGTCAATCACTACAATTTGCCTGCCATCTACCGCGTCCAAAAATCTGCACATCTTTTCAGCGTCCCAATAGGTCCCCGTAGGATTATTGGGATTACAGATAAAAAAGACCTTCGTTCTATCGTCGCGCTGTTTCAGCATTCCATCTGCGTCGAGAGCGAATCCACTGAGTGGAACCAAACGGGCTTCAATCCCCGAGAACCGAGCCACCCACTCATACACGGCAAATGTCTTGTCGGCAGTTATGATGTTGTCGCCTTGTTCGCAGAAGGCCTTGATAACAAAAGTTATGACTTCGTTGGCACCATTTCCCACAAGAAACTGTCCCGGTTTCTTGTCGAACTTTTTCGCAAGCCCTTGGCGCACGTAGTAGGAATCGCCGCTCGGATAAATTGCGGCCCGATCCGGAACAAAGTCATTGATTACCATTTTGGAAACAGGGGGCGGCCCTAGCAGATTTTCGTTATTGTTGAGCCTGTAAAGACGCTTGCATCCGTAAAGCCTCATCAACTCTTTGTCTGGCTTGCTAGGCGTATAGGGCTCAAAACACTTCACATATTGCGGTTGCAGAGAATCTATATTGAACAAAGGCATTCTCATGTCTCGCCGACGCCTTCACCAAAAATCACGAGATCTCCCTTGCCTGCATAGGGAATGATTGATCGAGGAATAAAACCGCATTCCACTATCGCGGGAACAAAAAAGGAATGCCACGGTATGCCCAAATCTATCTCGATCAGGATATCTCGGTAGTCTTGTGACCTTACATGATCGAGGTGGCGTTTTAGATTAGCCGTGGAGTCTTTCCCAAACCACATTGGTCGTAGGATGGCACGACTCAAAAATCTGATGTGATCTAATGCAATGATGGATCTTGATGGAATCGACTCCCCGTATTCCTCGATGGTCACGATTTCCCGCGGCAGGGCAAGACGCCGGTAAACCCCTTCAACGAACGGCAGAAGCAGCTTGTGAACCCGTACAACAGAACCCTCGTCCTCGCCTAGGAGGCGGAAATAGGTATTATAAACCGATATGCCGCATTCTTCGGAGGAAAGACACAATGCTCCTACCGCATCGAAATAATTCGTGGGCAGCTCTGGGGTAGGCATAAGCGTCGCAAGGGCCAGGGTATTCGTCCGTGCAAGACTCTCTATGAGGCCGTCTGTCAAGAGTTGCGCAGTCTCCTGTCTCCTCGCCAGGTCGAAGACATAGGGGCCGAAAAATTCTACAACCCGATTTCCTGCCCCTTGCCACCGCCCTAGGACGCCGCCGCCGACGTTGCCGCGTGTATCAACGCACACAATGGCAAAGAAATCCCCGCTTGCTACCATATCGACGACCTTTCCCGGGGATAAGAAACTGGAATGGAGCAGAACTCTTGGGTAAGATCGATAGGCGCGCTGTACGAACAGTCCCAACTCATGGGGGTCTGGCTCCCCAACCGACAGGGATCCGGTCAAAGTTAAGTCAATAGGCGACCGGGACTCTGTAATAATTGGATATGATTTGTACTTTCGCAACATACAGGTGAGCGCGGTCCGCTTTTGAACAAGCCTGAATGTATCTACTGATTGCGCATCCAAATCAAAATCAAGGTCGTCAGTCTTTGCAAGAAATTCGTATGGATTACCCTGAGAACTCCCCGACATACGCTGATCAAAGTCAATAAGATCGAATTCCACTTGTTGATCCACATAATAAAGACCGTCTATACAGCTAAGCCTCACCCTCTTGGAGAAAGGAAGAAACTCGCACAGGACAAGGAAGATCTTTTCAGCAGCCCTTGCAAGATGTTCCGCATCAACCTGTTCCAGGCCCATTGCTGCGGCCCCATGCGACACAAACGAAGTGACGAGAGTCTGAAATACCCTGTCTGGCCTAACCTCGAGTCTTACTCGGGTCTTTTTCCTGGGCGAAAAGGCGTTGAAATGGGGCATCTTAACCGTCCTAGATCAGTTAACGGCATAAGGCCGTAGGCGTAACGGTTCCAGAGACTACAGTCGTTGTTGACGCTAGATTATTATCCGAGCGGAAAATCCCCCCGCGTTCCTTCTGCACCGAGAAGCTCGGTGAGTTGAGAGAGATCGGTATCATCTTTGACCCTGCAGGACTACTGACCGGCCCTGCATATTCTAAGTCTAGCCCCTGCACACACAACTGTCAATTGTTCGTCCTGATTTGCAAGAAACAAGAAATTGCCCCCTATCCCCCAAATAAGGCGCGGAATGCGAGTCCTTAAGCGGCAGCAACTGAATTTCGCGCCACGCGCCTCACGAAATACCCACAAACGGTCTGTCGTCTCCGTCCGGAATGCTGGCCAAGGAACGTACCAGCACTTCCCGAGGACGGCTCGTGCCGTCTGAAGGTCCAATGATACCTTCTGATTCCATCATTTCGATGATGCGGGCAGCCCGGTTATACCCTATCCTCATGTGGCGCTGTATGAGCGAGATCGAAGCGTGGCCAAGCCTAGTCACCAGATCCACCGCCTCGTCGTACTTCTCGTCGGCCAAGAGGTCTAGGCCTTGCGATCCCTTATCCTCCTCGGATACGTGGCGGGTTATCTCTTGGAGATACACTGGAGACCTCTGTGCCTTGATAAAATCCGCGATGCGCCGGATTTCATTTTCCGAAACGTAAGCGCCGTGGAGTCGCCTGAGCTTTGCCGTTCCGGGCGGCAGAAACAGCATATCCCCCATTCCGAGCAGATTTTCAGCGCCAGTAGCGTCCAAGATAGTTCGGGAGTCCGGTCTCGCCGATACCTGAAATGAGATGCGAGCTGGAAAATTCGCCTTGATCACACCGGTTATAACATCCACGGACGGCCGCTGAGTGGCCAAAATGAGGTGAATCCCCGAAGCCCGAGCCATTTGAGCCAATCGGGCAATCGAGATCTCGATATCCTTTGCCGCCACCATCATCAACTCTGCTAATTCGTCCACGATGATGACAATGTAAGGGAGTTTTTCAGACAATGTCTCGTCTTCGTCAACTGATATCTCTTCAGACAACACTTTCTGATTGTAGCCCTCGATATTCTTTGCCCCTGCTTTGCTCAAAAGGTCGTATCGCCGTTCCATTTCACGGATTGCCCAGGATAAGACCCTCGGAACCTTTTCGGCGTCCGTGACCACCGGATGGATGAGGTGGGGGATGTCCTGGTAATATGAAAGCTCCAGCTTCTTGGGATCGACCATGAGAAACTTCACGTCATCCGGATGGCAGCACATTAGCCATGAGCAGATGAGACAGTTGAGACCCACAGATTTGCCCGTCCCCGTGGCGCCGGCAATAAGAAGGTGAGGCATCTTCGTGAGACTCGTTGCGAACGGCTCCCCGTCGATGCCTTTGCCGAGGGCCACCTTCAGGGGCTCGCTGGACTTGGAAAAGACCTCTGATTCTATAATCTCTTTGAAATACACGATTTCTCGATAAAGGTTCGGCACCTCGATGCCAACAGTGTCCTTGCCAGGTATGGGGGCCACTACGCGGGTCGAGCCTGATTTCAACGCCATCGCCAAATCGTCCGAAGTACTTAGAACCTTTCTCAAAGGGATGCCGGGGGCGAGCGCTAGCTCATACATGGTAATCACCGGACCGGGGTGAATCTCCACTACCTGCCCCCGGATGCCTAACTCCCCCAATTTTTGAGTGACTATCCGAGCATTGGCCTCTAGCAGACCTTTATCCACCGCCCGCGCTGAAATCTGCGGCTCGTCCAAAAGATCTAACGGCGGGAACGTATAGTCATCCCGGGCCAACGCAGGACGCACCTCCAAGGACGGCTTACTCACAAGGACGTCCGCACGTTCCGAAACTCTTATATGCGGCGTTACACCAACCTCCTGTTCATTTATTGCGTCCATGGGGAGTGCCGAGTCCTGCGTCGTGGCGGCATCCTCACGCGAAGTTCTTTCCGACTCGATATGACAAGCCTCTTGATCTACCATCCCTAATGGCTGCTCATCGTCCCCATCGTTGGAGGGCTCGATAGCCTTCCACGGGAATGCCTTGACGCGATCCAGGAACCGTTTCTGCCTCTCGTGGAATGAGGCTTTATATGCTACATCATGGGGACCAACAGGCTGTTCGCCATCACGGCCGCACGGATCTCCTTTGGGAAGACATGAAATCCTTTCCAGATCACGAACTCCGAAACCGTGGTCAACAGAAGCCCCATGAATCAATATCTCCGGAGATGGGCCCAGACCGCTCCCGGCAGCGACGTTCTTGTCTTCGGCCTTTGGAAACAACCGTCCTACGCATGTGGAATCGAGCTCAAATAATTTGTTTTTCAGAAAAACCGCCCCCCTAACTATGATCGCGAGGCAGACCCGAACCTTTGACATCCAGAAACGGCCTGAAGACAACCGTGAGAACCAGTCATGAAGCCCTGCTCCGCTGAAATACATCGAGCAGATAGCGACCACCGTGCCCACCAAAACCACTTCACCAGCGGTTCCCACATACCTGTCCAGGAACCCATGAACAAAAGTTCCCAACGCGCCGCCAGGATGTCCATTCTCGCTGCTCCAAAGGAAGAGCCGCATAAATCGCTCCACAATAGTCGAGACGCCGGACACCAACAGAAAATATGCTGCGAACTCTGACGCTTGAATGGACTTCGTCCGATATCTCATGAGCCGCAGGGCCGCCAGAAACAGTCCCAACGGCATCATAAAAGAGGCCCACCCGAACAACTGCACCAGCCAATCGGCAAGGTACGATCCGACCACGCCGCATAGATTGGATACATATTCACGCTGGGTCGCCGTATTGAAACATGGATCCCGAGGATCGTAGGATACCAGCGAAATAAGCACAAACGCGCAGATCGCCAGCAGCACAAGGGCTATAAATACCCGAGATCGATAATGACCAACCTCAAAACCTTTTTCCTGCTCGCCGGCGCCGGAGCCTTTTATCTGATTCAACGCTGCCATGTGAGTATGTTTTCCGATCGATAGACCGCCGTTGTTTGCAGAGCGCGGTGCTCGTACCCTCAATATAAGAAGTTGTTGTTGAACTTCATTGCTTATCATACCACAATAACCTGTCTATTTTCAATGTAGCTTTTTCAATCTGAAACCAATGGGTAGGGACAAATAGCTATTATGTAACGTTATATTAAGTAATTCAGGCGTCAGGCATTTCCTTCTAAGCGTTCAAGGGTTATTATCTTGATATTATGCCCACGAGCATTCATAAGTGATTCATTTTCAGGAGCAATAACATGGAAAAATGCAAGCTGTATTCCTTGAGCACGTGCGGCCATTGCAAGTCGTGCAAGAGACTGCTGGGCGACTGTGGAGTGGAGTATGAATTTACCGACGTAGATCTGCTTCCCGACGGGGAACGCGCCGAAGTATTGGATGAGATAAAGCGATTGACGAACAGGTGTGCCTTTCCCACGCTCATCATCGGAGAAAAGGTAATCGTTGGTTACAAAGAGGACGAGATTCGCGAGGCCCTTGGTACGACACGAGTCGGTTGAAGGAGTTCGTGATCAGGTGACACGATCCCGTTGAAAGGTGAAAGATTAGGATATTTTTGCGTGACCATGGCAGCCCTATGCTGGGCCGCATCCGGCGCCGCGGCTAAGAACTTGCTGCAAGGGAGCATAACGCCTTCTGCTCTTGTTCAGGTCAGAGTGACCTTTGCGTCTCTGATTCTGGCTGTTTTCTTCGGATTATTCAGGCGGGACCTCTTGGCGATCCGACTCGCTGACGTGTGGCTCGTGGCAATCATTGGTATCCTCATGGCCAGCGTGCAGTTCACCTATTTTTTTACCATAAGCCAGATGAACGTTATGTTGGCGGTCTTGCTGCAATACCTCGCCCCTTTTTTCGTTGCCGTCTATGCCGTGTGCTGGTGGGGGGAAAAGTTTGCCCTTTATAAAGTCGTCTCTCTCGTGTTAGCCTTCGCGGGGTGCTATCTGGTAGTCGGCGGCTACGACCTCGAGATGCTTCACATGCATTTCTGGGGGATTATCGGAGGACTGAGCTCCGCAGTTTGCTACGCTGCCTACGCCCTTGTAGGGGAGAAGGTCATGCACCGCTACAGACCATGGACCGCAGCAGCGTATGCCCTTTTGGTGTCTGCGGTGGTATGGAATATCATCTACCCACCTCTTGATTTTATGCAAGCAGGTCACGACATTGCCGCATGGGGTCATATCGCCTTCATTGTGATAGTGGGAACCATAGCGCCCTTTGGCCTGTATTTTGTAGGTATCAACTACATTCGGTCCACAAGGGCGATGATTGCAGCCACTTTGGAGCCGTTGGCGTCGGGCCTCGTAGCCTATCTATACCTAGGCGAAAAAGTGACTCTATTGCAGGGTACTGGCGCCGCGCTCGTGATAGTTGCCATCGCCCTATTGCAATTGTATCAAGAAAAAGATTCATTGGCCCCTGCTGTCGTCAGGCAAGCCAAATAAATCATATTTGTTTGAGAAAGGATAGGATGAACAGATGTATTTCCCAAAGATAGATGAGAAAAAATGCAAGCAATGCCGAGAGTGTGCTGATGTATGTCCTGCAGACGTATTCGCCCTGGAAGGCGAGGAAGTTGTGGTTGCAAACCCAGCCGACTGCTTGGGCTGCGAATCCTGCGTCGCCGTCTGTCCAGAAGAAGCCATCACGGTGAATGAGATATAGAGAGATTCGTACGGGAAATTGTGCGCGAAACATTATAACGGAATTCCTCAATCGCATCCCCATTGATGGGTCTGAATGGGTGAAATGGATCAACTACTACACCAGCGCCGCCCCGCTCCCCGGTCGTGGACACAACGTATGAGCAGAGGCCGGAGCTACTTCTATCATAGAACAAAAAAAAAGCGCTTGATGCAGTTGTCCCGGCTCGAATGGTTCAAAAAGGGCTGATTCAGAGTATTTTCGCAAAATTTCAGTGGTAGTAATAAAAGGTTTTTGGACCGTCTGTCATCACCGTTCAAGTCGGCCAAGAGGCTGAGGGCGATTCACGAAATCAGAACGTGGGATCATGTTTAGCTTTGATCGATGTCATGGAGCCCCCTAGGATTCCTCGATTCTCTTGCTGAGGGAATCACAGACTCGGGCGTCCAGTATTCCTGCATTCCCTCTTTCACCGTAACGACATGTGGACTGATCCATGGAATTAGCCTTTACTTTCGAGAATTGCTATATTACCCCTACATGCCACTCGGAAATCTCTTCCCCTGCTGCTCATGGGCCAAAGCTAGAGGAGTATGCGCTCAAAAGTTGTTGAGGCTGCGGTGGCAATAAGAAATTAGTTGTCGCGTTATAACCACGTTCCGTTCCTTTACGGATCGAGAGCTGTCGGGGGAGGCTAATACATGGAAATAGCAACTGAGGGACGGGTCGTCAGAAATCTTGACCACTGGAATTGTGGAGACGTCATGGTAGTTGGCGGTGGGATAAGCGGAATTAAGACTTCGCTAGATTTGGCCACCGCGGAATACGCACCAGGTGTGTCACCGCCGTACCAAAGGAGTTGACCACACCTTAAAGATTCAATGAAACCCAGTCAATGGAATGTCAAGAATCGGTAAAAAGGAGAAGACATTTTACCGTGAAGGACCAAAAAAAGCGGGACATGCCGTCATGGGCATGTCGCTGCTCTAAACCATATGATTGCTTGCATTGCTCGGGAAGCTCCTAGCCTCTAGGGCTGCGTCGGACCTTGATAAGAACCTGCTCGGGGTTTTCCCCCCTATAAGGACGGGCTTACGATCCGGCTGGTACGAACTCCCACTAGTCCATCCCGAACGATGTTCCCCGTTTTGAATGTGGTCTCACTATTCAGAGTCCACTCCACTGTTGCCGCCATCCCCCCTTCCCCCGTGGATGTTGAAGGGGGGTTCCGAAACACGTACTCCCAATCTACGCAACGCTGATACCGCATCCGAATCGCCTCTCGCTGCAGCTTCCTTATACCACCTAATAGCTTCTTCCCTGTTGCGTTGTACACCCTGGCCATGCTCGAGTTTGTACGCGAGGGTGTATTGGGCCTGCCGCTCTCCTTGATTTGCGCGGCGCCACAGATTCTTAAT
>Ga0172368_10001114_pt1 | contig 37448 bp, 39 predicted proteins | sample Lak11m_FD_114540 | JGI IMG/M metagenome (GOLD analysis project Ga0172368, IMG submission 114540) | Freshwater microbial communities from Kabuno Bay, South-Kivu, Congo - kab_022012_11m | ecosystem: Environmental > Aquatic > Freshwater > Lake | place: Democratic Republic of the Congo: South-Kivu... | reverse complement strand
TTCCCGCCCGGCGCTGAGGTAGCGCTGCCACCCCTGGTCGGCGGCTTCGTCGGATCGGACGCGCTGGCGTGCCTGCTCTACTACGGCTTCGACCGGGCGCCTGCGCCGATGGCCGCCATCGACCTGGGCACCAACGGCGAGGTGATGGTGACTGACGGCCGGTGCATCCTGGTGGCCTCGACGGCCGCAGGACCGGCGTTCGAGGGAGTCAACATCTCGTGCGGCACCCGCGCGGTGGATGGCGCGATCATCGGCGCGCAGCTTGATGCCACAGGCGGCAGCCTGACTCTCACGACGGTCGGCGATCAGCCGCCGGTGGGGTTGACCGGTTCCGGGCTGCTGGAACTGGTGCGCGAGCTGCGCCGGGCCGGCGTGATTGACGTGAAAGGGCGGATCTCGCCGGAGCACCCGCTCTTCGGCTCACGTCTCAGCTACGACGAGCAAAATGTCCGCCGCTTCTTGGTCACCAACCAGGGCGTGGACCGCCGTGGCGTCGACGCCGATGAAGAAGGCGTCCGGATTTCGCTTTATCTCACGCAGCATGACGTGCGGGAGTTGCAAAAAGCCAAGGGTGCGATCAGGGCCGCGATCGAGACGCTGATGGCCCGACTGAACCTGGAAGCCGCTGATCTCAAGCGCATGATCCTCACGGGTTCCTTCGGCAGCCAGTTGAATGTGGATGCAGTCGTCGAGCTGGGGATGATCCCCAACGCACCCCGCGAAGTGATCGAGATGTCGGCCAACGGCGCCGGCCTGGGTGCGGCGATGATGCTGGACGACGCGGAGTTCGCCCGCGCCGAGCGGATCGCGGCCGCGGCCGAACAGGTAGATCTCGACATGGACCCCAACTTCGACCGGCGCTACATCGAATCGTTGAATCTCGTCTCAGAGGTGGGCCAATGATCGATTCAGGCAAGCGCTGGATCGGATTGGGCCTGGTAATCCTGGCCACCTTTTTTTGGTCAACGGCCGGCTTGTTCATCACAGCCATTGTGCGGGGCAGTGGGATATCCGCCCTGGGCCTGGCGTTTTGGCGGGTGCTGTCCGCCTGCCTGATCCTGCTCGCAGGCCTCCTGGCGATTCGACCGGGTGCATTGCGCGTCCGACGGCGTGATCTGCCGTGGCTGGCGGGTATGGGGGTGTTGGCGGTAGGAACGTTCCAGGTACTCTGGATCCTCGCCGTCATGACCAACGGCGTGTCGGTCTCGACAGTGATTCAATGCAACGCGCCGATCATCGTCACGCTCCTGGCCCGGGTGTTCTGGCGGGAGTCGCTGACGTGGCGCAAGTGGGTCGCCATCGGGTTGGCGTCCATCGGCACGATCCTGGTCTCGGGGCTGAGCGGCACGGGCAACATCCATATCACGTCGCTGGGGCTGCTGATCTCACTTGGATCGGCTCTAACTTACGCCGCGATCACCTTGTTTTCCAAAAAGCTGACCGGTCGCTATAATTCGTTTGTGATCCTGGTGTATTCGTTCGGCTTCGCCGCACTGGCTCTCTTGCCCTTTCAGTTCGGCCGGGCGCTCCCGGCCCATATCAGTGAGCTGGCCATCGCGACGTTTGCCGGGCTGGTGATTCTCACAACCATCACCGGCTATGGCGTTTACATGTTGGGTCTGCGCCACCTGCAGGCCAGCGTGGCGTCCATCGTGGCGATGTCCGAGGTGCCGTTCGCGGCGTTCTTCGGCTATGTTTTTCTTGGCGAACGGTTGGGGGTCTGGCAGGTGCTGGGCGCGCTGGCAGTGGTGGGCGGGGTCGTTCTGTTATCGCTGCGATCGAGACGGGAAGAAAAGTCGAACGCTGAGAACGCAGATCAATCGCAGGTGGTCGCAGAGGCTTGAATAAACCGGGAAGAATAGATACCTGGGAAGAAACTGCGATGCTCCGCGTCATCTGTGTTCCGGCAGCAGATTCTATGTAAAGGAGCCTCATGATGGCCGAACACAAGCTGCTTTATCTTTCTCGCGCCGATGTGGAAGCCGTTGGCGTGTCGATGCGCGAGGTCATCGAGACGCTGGAAGTTGCCTTCCGCGAGCATGGCCTGGGTCACGTGGAGATGCCGCCGAAGCCCGCCGTAAGCTCCCGGCCCGACGCGTTTATCCATGCCATGCCGGCGTGGATCCCCGCTCTGCACGCTCTCGGGTTGAAGTGGGTCAGCGCTTACCCGGAGAACCACAAATACAACCTGCCATACATCTCCGGTCTCGTGATCCTCAACGATGACGAGACGGGCATGCCCCTGGCCGTGATGGATTGCACCTGGATTACCCGCATGCGCACGGGCGCGGCAACCGCCGTCGCTGCCAGGTATCTGGCCCGGCCCGAGTCCGAGACGGTGGGCATCCTCGGCTGCGGTGTGCAGGGGCGCAGCAACCTGGAGGCGCTGAAGGCGCTCTTCCCGGTCAAGCGGGTGATGGCCTACGACAAGTCGCCGGAGAATGCCGAGCGATACGCGGTCGAGGTCCGGGAGCGTTGGGGACTTGACGTAACGGTGGCCCGCGGGCCGCGCCAGGCCGTCACCGGGTGCGACATGGTCGTGACCGCCGGCCCGATCCTGCTCACGCCGCACGCAACCATCCAGGCCGGCTGGCTTGACGAGGGAGCGTTCGCGTCGATGGTAGATTTCGATTCCTACTGGTCGCGCGCCGCGTTGAAAGAGGTGGACAAGTTTGTCACCGACGACGTGCCGCAGATCGAGCATTACCGCACGCTCGGCTACTTCCAGGACATCCCGCCGATCTACGGCACGGTGGGCGAGCTGGTCACCGGTCAGAAGCCGGGCCGGCAGTCGCCGAAGGAGCGGACGATCACCTGCAACCTGGGCCTGGCGCTGGATGACATGGCAACCGCGCCCATCGTCTACCGCCGCGCGGTCGAGCGCGAGATGGGAACCTGGCTGCCGTTGTAACGCATCTTATTCAGTTGATCGTTACCGTGCTCAGACGTGCAGAGTCGCCTTACTGAAAGAGCTTATCATCTCCCTTTCAAAATCAACTTCAAAAGGGCGTTTGATAGCCGACGTAACATCGCAGTCCGGCGGCTTCGAAGATGCGCTGAACAGTCGCCATGGTTTCTGGGGACGGAGATACGACCTCCGCGTATCTGTATGTTGAGCCGAGTTGTTCGTACTTGGAATGACCGAGACGATGGAATGGCAGGATGTTGACTTCGGGCAGGTGGAGTTTCTCGACGAACCCGGCGGTGGCCCGGAGATTATCAACCGTATCATTGAATCCCGGCACGATGGGCACGCGGATCACCAGCCGGCCATTCCATCCTGAGGAAGCTACCGCCGCGATGTTGCTCAAGATCAGCTCATTGCCCGCGCCGGTCCCTGCCTGGTGCGCCGCCGAATCCATGTGCTTGAGGTCGATGAACAGCCAGTCCGTCCATTGCAGAACCCGGAGCAGGAAACCGGTCTCGACAAACGCGGAGGTCTCTATGGCCGTATGCATGTACGCAAACCGGCAACGTTCGAGCACGGCGGCGATAAACTCTTTTTGCAGCAGTGGCTCGCCGCCGCTGAACGTCACACCCCCTTGACCTCCCCAGAAGCCCTGGTCTCTCGTGAGAATCCGCAAGAGCTCATCCGCCGTGTAAGGACGGCCGGCGACCCGCAGGGCCTCATGCTGGCAAGCCTGGACGCATTCCATCGTGCGGCAGCGGTCGCAGAATGAGCGGTCAAATGTCAGGCGGGGGCTTGCGTCGGAAATGATGCCAATGGCGCCATAAGGGCACGCGCGGATGCAAGGGGAGCGAACCGGGCGGCATTTCTGGCCGCGATACATCAGGTGTGGACGCAAGAGCTGGCCTTCGGGGTTGGCACACCACGCGCAGCGCAGGGGGCATCCGCTGAGGAACACCAGCGTCCGGCAACCAGGTCCGTCGTGGACTGAGTACGCCTGGATGTCGAAGATCAAGCCGCTCGCGCTCGAATTCATCGGTTCAGTCCGCTGGACGCCAGGCAAACCACTCGCAGGTGACACCAATCAGGTCGGGGTAGGTCAGCGGGCGGGCCTCCACCGCGCCGCAGACACCGAGGTAGTCTCGCTCGGCAGGGAGGTAGTGCAGGCAGTGCTTGCACTTTGGCAGCTTTTCAAAGAACTCGCACGCCTCCCCGTCGGCGAGGACCATCTGCTTTCTGACGTGGCAAAACCCTTTGGCTACATCCACCGGCGCGAAATTCCGGCAGTCGATCATTTTGAACGTCGGTTGCACCGCTCACACTCCTTCATACTCGGTTCGGGCGATGACCTCGTCCTGGATGGGTTTGCCGATCTCGACCCAGTATTGGGTAAAACCGGCCACCCGAACCACCAAATCGCGGTATTCCTCCGGGATCCTTTGAGCATCACGCAGCATCTTGGAATCCACGATGTTGTATTGGATGTGAAAGCCGCCCTTGCGCATGTACGCCCGCGTCAGATCCAGCAGCTTCCGTGCGCCCTCCACGCCCTGCACCGCGCTGGGGTGAATCTTGAAATTCAACTGCGAGTTCTGCGACCTGGAGTGATCCCAGCAGGTGGCCGAAGTGAACAGCGCGTAGGGGCCGTTGCGGTCGGTGCCCGGATATGCCGACATGGATGCGTCCGCGAACGTCGTGCCGGCCAGCCGGCCGTCGGGCGTGGCGATGGTCGCGGCGCCCATCGGCGCGTGGGTAGACACCGAGATCTGGCACGGGTAGTACGGCGCGGCGTTGAGCGACTCGTAGTCGTGGCACATGGCGCAGAGCCATGCTTCCCACTCTTTCAGGATGGCGTCCACATATGGATCGTCGTTGCCGTACTTGGGAGCAGTCAGGCACAGGTGATGGATATGGTCGTACCTGTCCCCGCCCTCTTTCTTCTCCTGGTCTGCCAGCGAGTAGGACCCCACCTCGGCCGCGGCTTTGAACCCGAAATCCTCCCGCAGCGCCTCGCGCAACTCATCCAGCGTCACCGCCCGGTCTGTGTAGACGAGCTTCTTGAGTGCGGCGAGGCTGTTGACCAAGTTGATGGTCCCACAGGTTTCGACATTGTGGGTGGCGTTATAGCGATAGCCCAGTTCGTTAATAAGATGGCCGACCTCCAGACAGTCCGGCTTGAGCAGGGAGTTAAAGATCGCCATGTTGTTCTTGCGCCAGATGTCGTGCTGGATGTTGTTGGTGAGCGACAGCACCTCCACCGCCCGCGCAAAGTACGCTTTGACCTGCTCGAAGAGCTCCTCGTAGGATGCCAGTTGCTTACCGTGGGTGGAAAAGACGCGGATGCCGGTGCGCTGATCCACCCCATCGAACAGGACCAGCTCCAGGATCTTGGGCAGCGAGATGAAGTGAACGCCAACGCTGGTGGGCTGGCCTGAGCCACCGGGAATCAGGTACGTGGTGCTGTTCAGCGTCAACGGCATCCATGAGCAGGGCGACGTTTCCAGACAGCCGCCGATGGCGACGGCGCGCGCTTCAGGCAACGACATCCCTTCTGCGCCGTACTGCGACAGCAGGAATTCGATGGCCACGCGGTTGTTCATAAACGCCGGGTAGCCGGCGCCGGTCTTGACGCACGCCACCGCCTTGAGCAGGAAGGGTTCCGGCAGTTTGTCGTCGTAGAGCACCGACAGCGTGGGCTGCGTGCTGACGCAGTTGATGGCGGCCTGGATGATCAGCTCTTCCAGGCGGTTGCACGCGGGCGCGCCGTCCGCGGTCAGGCCGCCCAGGCTCAGGTTGTTGAAGGTGTTGCCGGAGAGCACACCGCCGACCACGCCCGTCGAGGCGAAGCAGTCAAGGCAGGTGAACTTGACGCGCTGGCATTCCAGCAGCTCCAGGACCTCCGCTTCGGTGACGCGGCCTGCCGCGATGTCCTGCTCGAACCACGGAAAGAGCACCTGCCCCAGGCGCCCCGGTGACATGCCGGAGATCGCGTCCTCGTTGAGCGTGGCGACGTGAATCGTCCAGCACAACTGAAGCGCTTCGCGGAAGGTGCGAGGCGGATGGTGCGCGATCCATTCCAGGCATCCGGCGATGTCCTGGTACTCCTTCCTCTGGGCGGGATCCTTTTCCGAGGCTTCCAACCGCCGTGCTTCTCTGGCATAGTTCAGGATCCACTTCTGAATGCCCTCCAGCACGTGGATCACCGCCTCATAGTTGTACAGGCGGTTCATGCCGGTCATGCCGTCACCGCCGGGCTTGCCTGCCACCTGGTTTTTCTTCTCGCGCGCCATCTCAACCAGCCCGTCAAAGCCGTATTGCAGCGGGTAGTAGTAGTTGGTGACCTCACGACCCTGGGGCAAGGTGTAGCCGGAATCGAACATGCAGACCACGGCTTTCATGATCGCTTCCTTGATGTCGTAGCCGGGCACCATCTGCTCGTACTTGTGCCCCAGGTCGTCCACCGATTTGCCCACCCAGGCGCGCGCGACCTTGAGCATGGCCGGCACTTCCTCCTGGCGCATGCCGAATTTGCCCGCGATGGAGACGACGTTCCCGAAGCTTTGGGTCACGTTGCCGCCGCCCGTGCCGAACCTGGAGACCTCGTCCGCGCTGGCGCTGCCTTTTTCCAGGGCGGCTTGATAGAGCTCGTCCTCCTTGGCCATATAATAGCCTTCGGAGAGCCAGGGCATGGGGAACGATCCCCGGTAATAGTGCGCCTTGCCCATCACGATCAGCTCGCCCGGGAAGATGGTAGGAGTGAGATGAGAAAAGGCACATCTCAGCGCGAGGCCGCGGCGCACCACCGGCACTTCGCTGTCCAGTTCCATGTAGGCCCGCGTGTACCAGTAAGGAAATTCGTTGGTCGCTGAGGAGAGGGTTTGGTAGTAAAGCGCACGCAGTCGTTTGGCGCGCGGACAGGGCTCCCCCTTGATTTCACGGTCCACCACCTCTTCGGGTGCCACGCCGCAAGCTTGAAAATGCAGCGGTAACCCGGTCTCTTCCAGGACTTGAGATAGTTTCTTGCTCATCTTACGTCCTTCCCTCAATGCGCTTACGAGCCAGCCACTGAAGCCAACCGCCATGCTAATCTGCGCCGATCGGTACTGACGACCTCAGCGTTGTTTTGCGCGGGGTATTCCCCCGTTGCTCTCGCGTTGCGGCACCGCACCCTGTCGTAACAAGGCTATTTGGGCAGTTTCCCCAGCATCCCCCACACCCACCGGTGCATCTTGTGGAAGAACGCCGTGTTCGGCGCATGCATCAGAATGCACTCGCCGTGTACCTCGCTGACGCCGTTCGCCTGGCAAAAGCGGATCGCCGCCTCTGATTCGGCGCCTTGCTGCATCCAAACGCGGCGGATGCCCGCGGCCAGCGCCTCCTGTACCACACGTTCGGTCTTGGCCGGGGGCACGATGATCAAGGCGCCGCCCGCTGGCTCCGGCAGGGCGCCCAGATTGGGATAGCACCGGTCGCCTTCGATGTTTTCCACGTTCGGGTTGATCGGGAACAGGCGGTAGCCCCGCGTCTTCAGTTCCCGGTAAGCCATGTGGCCGAACTTCTTCGTGTCGCGTGAAACCCCTACCACAGCCCACGGGCCGTGGGTCAAGAAATCGTCTACAGTTGCCCTGGTCGTCATGCTGCTACCTCCAGCGTATTTATCTATCCGCCCCAGCGGGAGGCATGGGCCGAACGTGGCAATAGGCGACGTGAGGATTGGCAGAACTATCCAGCGCCAGGAAAGGTCCAGTAACTCTTTCAATGGCTTGAGGCGTGTGTTTGGCGGCGTTCGCCAAGTTGCTACTTTTCATCCGCCTGTTGCAGCACAGCGTCAATCACATCTTGACTGATGCTGAAACCCTGTCGACGCAGTTTCTCGATATCAGATCGAATCTCGGTCAAGAGTCCAACTTGTTTTGCCTTGAGTAAGATTCCCAGTGTGCCAATTCGGTTGATGCTCATTTGCGATAGTTTTCGCCGCCCTTTTTTCTCATCCATCAACACCCACTCTGCTCTCAATTCGCGCGCTAATACAATGACCTCTGCCTCACCTGAATCCATTTCATCCAACAAGACTTCAACGGCCAAACGGTCTGTTACGTTGACCGTCTTTATCCACGCCGCAGAAGAGATCTCGCGCTTTGCGCCGCCTTCTTCGCGTCCTGCTATTACTGCCTCGTCATACACTGCTTGTGGAATGTAGACTTCACCGAAGAGTCGTTGCAGGAGATCGAAGCGTTGGATCTGCGCCAACCCGATAAGAGGTGTGGTATTGGAGACGACAATCATCTCGTCGGCTTAACCTCCAGTTTTTCTACTGCTGCGAATTCTTCAGTTAACTCATCGGGAGTATAGTTGATGTAGGCGATGCCGCGCGCACGGAGCAACGCCAAGAACTCAATGCGAGAAATGTTCAAAAGGCGCGCTGCCTTGCCCGATGAAATGTGACCTTCTGCGAACAGTGATAGCACGAGCCACTCAATGAGTCGTCGCTGAATCTCGTTCTGGTCAAAGCCGTATTGGAGTAGCGGGGTTGGCACACGCACCTGAAAAGTTGTCTCGATCATTTCTCAATCTCTTTCTCAACACCGGTAGCTCGGGTTTGCATCAAAGTCCAGCACAACTCCTGGCGCAATTTCCTCGGATTTTATGCTTGGAAGGTTTGAAACGGCGATCGGAAAATGCTATACGCCATTTCGCCATCAGAGTCGATCACAACCCGCAATTACCTTCCAACTTCGTCCCTTGCCCACACTATCAGATACACCGCATAGTTGTCAAGAGACGTTCGATCATGATTCTGACTCGCTCTTTACCAATCGCGTTTGGATGGCGGCACTTCGATGAAGAACGTGTATTCTGTAATGGTCAATGACCTGCTGGACTTGGGAAAGCATCACGCAAAGGCGCAAAAGGCGCAAAGAATCCATACAGAGGGTGTCTTGGCGTTCTTTGCGTCTTGGCGTGAGCCATTCAGGCTGTCTACCACGTTTCTCACCAGTACACTTTCTCGAAGATTGTGACCGAGTCTTGCATCATCTTCTCGAGATTGAGCACGGGGCGGTTCAACGCGAACGGCATGAGGTCAGAGAGCACGTGAATTTTTGCGATGATCTGACCGTAAGCAGGGACAGCGGCGATGCTGGGTCGCCAACGGAGAATTACCCCCTCGGCAAATTGCGTCAGGACTCCAACTCGAAAGCCCTCTGGCGCGAGAAAACTGAGCGCAAAGTCGCGGTGATCAGTTGACACCCGACGTTAACCAATCCGTATTCTTCTTCGATGTGATGAGCGAGCGCGTCTCGCTGCAAGAACGATTTTGAGACTGGAAAATGGTTCATCAGTTCGAGGTTTGCTCTGGAATCTGTTCTGCTCAGGTGCTGTGTGGGATCGCGAATCAAGCGGCATAGTAGAGAACGCCATAGCGCCACACAACGGCGGACGAATCGAAAGCATCTTCTGTTCGTCCACCGCGTCCAAGACTATCGCTGTCTGTCGTGCAGTCAGCGTACGAAAATGGTCTTCGGTTTCAGGCGAATATTCAATTCGTTAGGGCAATGTGCTTGCTCCTCAGTGCAAGACCTGATAGACAAGGCGGCGTGGCGGATAACGCCGTAGTTCCCAGACGCGCAGTGTCAAGCGGCTACTGTTTCAAACGCAACTTGCAGGTGCGCGGGCTTTGGAACGATGAAGTTCAGTCTTTCAAAGCCAATCACTTGACCAGATTTGTCTTTCATCAAAATCACTTCATCGCCCGTTTCTTCGCAGACGTATTCATCTTGAGGATTGCCAAACCAAACGGTGAGTGAATTCCCCGCCTGGTCATAATACACCTTTACTTGTGCCATATTCGTACCCCTTCCTTTATCGCGTCAGTCGGATAAGTCGTAATCAAGTAACCGTCGCCATCGAGTCGCTTTGTCACCGCACAAACCCATCGCCCGATATGTTCAGGTTTGTAAAACAAGTACACGCTCGGGTCACCTTTGCTTTGTCGAACTTCGTCTAGATTTCTCAACGTTTCTTGTACATCGTCTTCGCGCCCCGCCATCACAGGGTGTTTGACTGTGATAATCAATTCCCAGTACATACGAGTGACACGCACGCGAAAACCGAGCGGTGTGAGAACATCAAAAAGCCAGTCGCCTGTCAGTGTGTCTTCAGTCACGTTGTCCTTATTCTACTGCAAATCATCCTTCGTGGGAAGCGCGCCGCCACATTTGAAAAGGTGCGTCTGGGAACGTTCAGCACCCCGCAATGGCACGCCGAAATGAAAGCATGATTGTCTGTAACCTGCCGACATGCAGAAAGCGGCGCGCGTGCCGTTGTCGGGGTGTGTCCTCTGCCGCGCAGCTTTGGCCAGTCAAACGATTCTTGCAATCACCCCACTCAGGGGTATAATCAAGGTCGAAAGGATAACTTGTTATGAACGCGAAAAACAGAGTCATCCAACGAACCGAATATCCTCATATCGTAAAAGTGGACGGTGTCTTAGGCGGCGAGGCCGTCATTGAAGGCACGCGCATCGCGATCTGGCATATCGTCGGCTACTACTACAAAGTTGGGATGAGCGTCGAAGACATCCTAGCCGAATGGGAATACTTGAACCCTGCCGCGATTTTTAGCGCCTTGGCGTACTATCACGACCACAAGCAAGAAATTGACCACCTGCGCGAAGAAAATAGTTACGAGCATTGGCAGAAGGAACATCTAGCGCATGTCGCCGCCTAAACTGCATCTCAACGAGCACTTGTCGTGGCATTTGGCAGAGCAGTTGCGAAAACTGGGCTTTGATGTCACTTCGACCATTGAGTCAGGCATGTTGGAAGACGATGACCAAGCACAGTTAGCATTTGCCGTTTCGCAGCAAAGAGCCATCGTTTCCATCAATCACAAGCATTTTACCCCGCTGCACGAACAGTACCTCGCTGAAGGCAAGGAACATTGGGGTATCATTCTTTCGACCGAAGAACCCACACCCGTTTTGCGTCGGCGCTTGTTGCGCTTACTCAACACGTTTTCCGCCGACGAATTGAAGAACGAAATTCGTTGGCTTAACGATTTCAAATAGCCTGAGTGCTCTTCCAGCGAGTACGAGTGGCGATTCAGGCCCGCTGATAATTCGGCGGGTATTCGTTTTTACCCCTTTGCGTGAACCACGCGATGCAACTCGAAGGGCGGGGCAGAGAACGTTCAGCACCCCGCAACGGCACGCAGAAATGAAGACACGATGCCTCTATAACCGACCGCGATGCTCAAAAGTCGCGCGTGCCGTTGTCGGCGTGTGTGTTCTGCGTTCGTTCATTCTTTCATTCGTCTCCTCTCGGTTGGCGCAACTCTCTCACCTGTTGAACTTTACTTTCGTATTCCGTCCCCTTAGCGAAATTCCAAGCCGACATTGGAAAGTTCAAACCTAAACTTGCGGCGCACCTGATAAGATGTTCGTCATCTGTGACAAACACATCGGCTGGAATCGTAATTGCAGCGTAGACAATCTCGAAATCCTCAGATGGCATAGCAGTATCTCTGACGAATCCATCTAAACGTGCAGGGCTTACCTGACGCCGTTCTCCTTGCACAAAATCAAACACCTCACAGTACGACAATTCTTTGATTGCATAGACCTCTAGAAACTTGTAGAACTGCTGGCAGAGGACATCGAATTTGTCTCTTTCGGCAACCAGTTCGCGCAATGCCTGTACTTCTTCAATTCCCTTCTGCCGTTCCTCTTGGTTCACACACCGCAAGATATCCCGTTCAAATTTAGTTATGCCGTTACCTGCTTCCAGAATCTGGTTGACCCAGTAAAAAGCACGGTTAGTATCGCCGTTGTGAAATTGGCTTGCCAACTTGCCGATGGGTGAAGGGTCGTTTTCGGCTTTCAAATTTGCTTCTGCCCATCTGCCGCGTCCCTCGTCTGGTTTCTTACCACCTATACCTCGGAAAGCCATGAAAATCTCAAAGACACACTTCTCAAAAGTGTATCGCCTTGCTGTATTGTCGGAGATGTATGAGGGGACTATTTGCTCACTCCTAAATGCGGCAAATCCCTTGAGCAACACATTAGTATCGAGGAAGACTTTCAATTGCACGGGAACTCACCTATCATCTGCAAAGGAATGACGCAGATCTTACGCTCCTCGACACAAAACTGTCGGGACGACACCATCTTCGTCCGTGTTACCCGCAAGTATCGTGTCGATTTAACAGAGAGGGGCGTGTTTGCCTCAACGACGCTCTACAACTCAATGTTGTCCAGCGGACTTTCGATCCGCTGGAGAGCCGGCTACGTCACGTGTGTGCCGCTCGGCTATCTTGACTATCGTGCCCGGGCAACTCCCGGATATAATGGATGTCGGTTTCTTCGTAATGCCGGGTTTCTCCGTCACGTGCTCGAAGACGTGCTTTGCCGACCGCTCCGACCAAACTCTATGCGTAAACCAACCGCCCTCTTGGTTCTGGAATGGGACGCCCTAATTCTCGCGCGGTTTCAATCCACTCTTGAATGATGACTTCTGCGTTGGCTAGTGCTTCCTGATACGTCGCGCCATCTGCCATGCAGCCTGGCAATTCTGGCACTTCTGCAATAAAGGCTCGGTCTTCCTCACTCCAATAGATGATAACTTCATACCGAATCATCCTCTTCACCTCCAAGTTTATGCTTGAGAATCACGTTACGCACCTGTTTTATTTGATACGGTTTCGCCTTTGCTTTTTCTGGCTGTAGATTCAAGATGTCTTCGACACCTTCTTTGGTGAAAATGTGGTGGCTACCCCGAATCCGTTCATCAAAACCTAGATGACATAGCAAATGACACAATTCCGTAAAAGGAATGTTTGCGTCCGATGTCCCGCGTAGAATTCTATCCAAGATTTGATCTTGTCGAGCCATGTCACTTTCTTTCCGATCCGCGGCGTATCAACGCAATGGGTACAAACTTACATTCCACGACACAGTGCTGTCGGAAAACACCCTACCGAGCCTGAAATTCTTCGATCGGTAAGTTTACGCCAATCTGCTTGCCACTCGCATCCCGGATGTACCGTCTGGTTAATCCAACACTCGGCATCTTGATTTCCTCTCCCCACCCAGATTATATGACGCGCCCGATCCAAAGTCAACGAGGTTGCCACGCACGGGTGAGGTTCAAAGTTTCGCGGCGAAGGCGCATGGAACACGAAGTCGCGAAGCGGCACGAAGATCACGGAGCACGAAGACCGCGAAGATTGTTCGCGGCCTGCCTGCAAGCACGTCAGGACCATCCCGACCTGGACACTCCGCCGCCCGCCAGCGCACTCAACACCTGATCCAAACACTTCGCGCTCACTTGCCCTGCGGGTCGCGTCCTTCGCCACCTTCGTGCCTTGTTCCAAACTCCCCTGTGCCGACGCAAAACTCTATACTACACCCCTCACCCCTCACGCATCACGCATCACGCCTCACCGAGGTACGCCTTCCGCACCCGCTCATCCGCCAGCAGCGTCGCGGCCGGGCCGGAGAGCACGATGGTACCGGTTTCCAGCACGTAGCCTTTATGCGCCAGCTTCAGCGCGGCACGGGCGTTCTGCTCGACCAGCAGGATGGTCACGCCCGAACGGTTGATCTCACGGATGGTGTCGAAGATGGCCCGCACGAGGAGCGGCGCCAGGCCCAGGGAGGGCTCATCGAGGAGGAGCAATTTGGGGTCGCACATCAGCGCCCGGCCGATCGCAAGCATCTGCTGCTCGCCGCCAGAGAGGGTGCCAGCGAGTTGATTGCGGCGTTCTTTCAGGCGCGGGAAGAGCTTGAACACGCGATCGCGGTGCTCTTCGATGCGCTGTTTGTCGCTCAGGCTGTAGGCGCCCATGTTCAGGTTCTCGTTCACCGACAGGGTGGAGAAGATCTTGCGGCCTTCCGGCGCATGGGAGACGCCCATGAATACGATCTCGTGCGCGGGGATGCCCTGGATAGACTTGCCGGCGATGGCGATGTCACCGCTGCGTGGGCGCAGCAGGCCGCTGACGGCGCGCAGGGTGGTGGTCTTGCCCGCGCCGTTCGCGCCGATCAACGCCACGATCTCACCCGGCTCGACCGAGAGCGAGACACCTTTGAGCGCGTGGACATGGCCGTAATAGGTGTGCACGTCGCGCACTGCGAGAATCGGTTCAGGCATTGAGCCATACCTCCCCATCATCTTCGCGTCCCAGGTACGCCTCGATCACGCGCGGGTTGGCCTGCACCTCGGCCGGTGTGCCCTCGGCGATCTTTTGCCCGTTGTCCAGCACGATCACGCGATCCGAGACGCCCATCACCACCTTCATATCGTGCTCGATCAGGAAGATGGTGATGCCGGTATCGCGAACCTGGCGGATCAGCGCCATCAGCTCGGCGCTCTCCTGCTCGTTCAGGCCGGCGGCAGGCTCGTCGAGGATCAACAGCTTGGGGTCGGTGGCGAGCGCCCGGGCGATCTCCACCCGTCGCTGGTCGCCGTAGGGCAGGTTCTTGGCGAGCTCGTTGCGGTACTGCCAGATGTTCATGAAGCGCATGTGGCGCTCGGACTGGGCGCGGATGTCATGTTCCTCGGCTCGCTGCGAGGGCAGGCGAAAGACGGCCCCGGCTACCCCCGCCCGGCTGCGGCAGTCCCGTCCGGACATCACGTTTTCCATCACCGTCAAGGCGGGAAACAGGCGGATGGTCTGGAAGGTGCGCGCGATGCCCGCCGCGGCGATGGCGTGTGGCTTCATGCCGAGCAGACTCTTGCCGTCGAAGTTTACGGCGCCCCGGTCGGGCCTGTAGATGCCGGTCACCAGGTTGAACACCGTCGTCTTGCCCGCGCCGTTGGGGCCGATCATGCCCAGGATGTCACCGCGGTCGATACGAACGTCCACATTCGACACGGCCATCAGGCCACCGAAGGATTTGGTCAGGGATGTGATTTCGAGTAAGCTCATAGGTGTGTCCTGCGGGAAAGGTGATGCGTAATGCGTGTTGCGTGGAGCGTGTTGCGTGAGACATGACATCTTGAAAGCATCGTTATGAGGACAGATCTCAACTACTATCGATGACCGTCTCATTGCATGAGGAAATCATCAACTGAACGTAATCACGCACCACGCACCACGCTTGACGCTTCACGCAGCCGGCGTCACCGCCTTTGTCTCATCTTCCCCCATCTCCATCGCCACCCGCCGGCTCGGCCAGAGGCCCATCGGGCGGAAGATCATCATGAGCACCATGGCCAGGCCGACGAAGCCGTCGCGCCAGTCCTTGACGAAGCGGAATAGCTCGGGCAGGATAACCATGCCGACCGTGCCGACGAACACGCCGGGGATCGAGCCGGTGCCGCCCAACACCACGATACAGAAGATGATCACCGATTCCAGGAAGCGGCCCAGGTCAGGCGAGATCACGGTGATGCGGCTGGCGTACAACGCTCCGGCCAGCCCGGCCCACGCCGAGCCCAGCAGGAACGCGACCGCCTTGACCCGTACGGTGTTTACGCCCATCGCCTCGGCCGCCAGCTCATCTTCGCGCACGTACGTCCAGGCTCGCCCCAGGCGTGAATTCTCCAGCCGGCGCATCGCGACGATGGTGATCACAACGAAGAACAATACCAGGTAGTAATGGCTGAGGGTCGTGTGGAAGCTGAATCCGAACAGGCTCGGCTGTTCGATGCCAAAAAGACCGTTGGCGCCGCCGGTGATCCCGCCGATGTTATTGACCAGGAGCATGCGCACGATCTCACCGAACGCGATCGTCACAATCGCCAGGTAGTCGCCGCGCAAATGTAAGATCGGCCGGGTGATCACAAATCCGGCCACGCCGGAGACGATGATAGCCGCCAGCATCCCTATGAAGATCGGCACGTGAAGGTAAATGTTGAGAATAGCCATCGTGTAAGCGCCGATGGCGTAAAACGCCGCATGGCCGAGCTGGAACATGCCCGCATAGCCGACGATGATGTTCAGGCTCAAGCCGAGCAAAACGTAGATACCCGCCTCCCAAAGCACGGCGCGAATGTAGTTATTATCAATCGCCAGGGGCAAAGCGATCCCGATAACCAGCAGCGCAATGGACCAGTAGATCGCCGGAATACGCCGGAGGCGGGTCAAGGCGCCGCTCAGGCCGTTTGCTTTCATCATAGCTTCTCCGCCACCCGTTCGCCCAGCAGGCCGGTGGGACGCACGATGAGGGTGAGCGCCAGCAGCGCGTACGCGATGACATCCTTCCATTGGGGCGAAATGTAGCCGGCGCCCAGGCTCTCGACGATGCCCAGGATCATGCCGCCCAGCATTGCGCCGGGTATGTTGCCGATGCCGCCGAGAATCGCCGCGATGAAGGCTTTGAGGCCGAACGTCATCCCCAGGGTGAAATCAAAGGAACCATAGTAAAGGGCCACCATGATGCCGGCGGTCGCGCCCAGCGCCGGACCGATCAAGAAGACGATGGTGATGATGCGATTGACGTCGATGCCCATCAGCCGCGAGGTATCGTGGTCGAGCGAAACGGCCCGCATGGCCGTGCCGGTGCGCGTGAAGTTGACGAACGCCCACAGGCCAGCCATCATCGCGAAGGAAGCCGCCAGCACGATGATCTGCATGGTGCTGGCTGTCACGTCACCGATCAGTCTGATGCCCCCGCTGGGTGCGATGTCGGTCGGGTAGGTCATGTACGTGGCGCCGTAGATATTGCGCGCCAGGCTTTCCAGCACGAACGCCGCGCCCAAGGCCGAGATGATCGGCGGAAGACGCCCCGCGTGCCGCAGCGGACGATAGGCTGTGCGTTCCAGTAGGACGCCGAGCAGCGCGATGATCAACATGGCTCCGATGACCACGGGGATGACCATCCAGGGGCCGCCGCGCAAGGACAAACCCAACAGCACCGTCAGGCCTGTGTAGCCGAGGTACGCGCCCCACATGAAAAGGTCGCCGTGGGCAAAATTGATCAGTTTGAGGACACCGTAGACCATGGTGTAGCCGAGAGCCACCAGGGCATAAAACGCCCCAATAGTCACGCCGTTGAGGAGGTTTTGGGCGAGTAATTCCATGTGGGCCTCGCGGATGAACGGGGGCGAGAAAGCGGAGAAGCAGAGGAGCAAAGGGGCAGAGGTGCCGCGTTGCCCCTTTGCTCCCTTACACCTCTGCTCCCCTGCTCAGTTGCGGTTACTTCTGATATGGCACGAACTGGCCTTGATCGTTGATGACGTAAGCCTTATGGATGGTGCCGTTGCGGTCACCCTTGTCGTCAAAGCTGGTGATGGGACCGGTAATACCGGGGAAGTCCTTGAAGCCCGTGTGGAGGTATTCCGCCAGCTTCTTCGGGTCGGTGGATTTCGTCTGCTCGATAGCGTACTTGATGACGCGGTAAGCATCCGCGGCCATCACCGTCCATACGCTGGTGGGGTCGGCGTTGTACTTGGCCTTGTAGTCGGCAAGGAACTGCTTGGCCTCGGGATAGTCCAGGTCATTGGGCAGTGGCTCGGTCGTGACAATCATCCCCTTGGCGTTCTCGACACCGGCGATCTTGATCAGATCCGTGTTGTTCATGGCGTTGCCGCCTATCCATTGGGTTTTCAGGCCCACGGCCGGCGCCTGCTTCAGCAACAAGCCACCTTGAGCATAGTAGCCGGTGAAGTAGACAGCTTCAGGATTGGCGGCCTTGATCTTGGTCAAGGTCGGGCTGAAGTCGTTGTCTTTGGGGTTGATCGCATCATAGAACACCGGCGTGACACCATCCTGCGCGAGGTATTGCTTCGTTGCCTCGGCCAGGCCCTGGGCATAGGTGGAATTGTCGTGCAGGATCGCGATGTTCTTGTAGCCCATGACTTTCGTCATGAAGTCGGCCGCGAAGAGGCCCTGGCGGTCATCCAGGAAGCACACACGGAAGAACTGGGTGTAGCCCTTGGTGGACAGGCGGACTGCCGTTGCGGACGGCGTGATCTGCAGGATGCCGGCGGTACTGTAAATCTGCGAGGCCGGCTCAGTGGCGGTGGAGTTGTAGCCGCCGATCACGGCGATCACCTTGTCCGAGACCAACCGGTCAGCGACCAGGGCGGCTTCTTTCGGGTCTCCCTTGTCATCCTCGACGACAAGCTGAACCTTTTGACCGTTGATCCCGCCGGCGGCGTTGGTCTGGTCCACCAGCAGTTGAACGGCGTTCTGGAAGCCTTTACCTTCCTCGGCGTAGTCTCCGGTGAGTGGGGCCTCAAGGCCGATCTTGATGACATTGCCACCGGCGGCCGGAGCGCAGCCCGCAATGGAAGCTACGAGGATGGTCAGCAGCAGGATCAGGGATACACGCTTCATAGGGGAACTCCTCCTTACTTGCGTTTAGCGCGTTCGGTTGTTTGAAAATGTAGCCTTCTGGTTAAGCCAAGACAAGCGATGTAAATAGGGTCGTGGAATCTTCGGTACTTTTCACCCCCTTTCGGTGTCGAGGACGACCGCGCGAGCAGATCCAGGGTGTCAATCCGCCATGCGGAGGTTTGAAGATCTTTGGCAGTGGAATCATCCATTCCAATGCCTGCTGCGGCTTAGTACCGGATGCGCCAGCTCAGGCACATGCAAGTGACGTGATTATACATAGGAACTGTAGTACAGTCAAAGTGCAACTTTCTGGGAGCAAGGCGAAGTCATGGTGCGGGCGGTTTCGTGATCGGCGGCAGGAACTGTGTGGGCAAAGCGTGCCATCCACGAATCGCCACACGAATAAACGAATGGGTGGCGCCAGACGAGCGGACATTCGTTTATTCGTGCCGGATTCGTGGACGGCTGCGCGCTCGACCGCAACATGAAACCACCCCGCTCTGAGAAGGGTCGAGCGCGGCCGCGAGCATGGCAGGTTTGCCGCGCCACGCTTCCCATCGCGACCGTTCCTCTGTCAGTGCGATCAGGGTATCCGTCAAAACGCGATTGACCGGTGCACGCAGCTTGAGCAGGTCAGCATGGCGAGCTATCGCGCCGTTTAGCCAGTTGACCTCCGACGGTTTTCCGCCCGCCAGGGCAACGTGAAACGAGGGCATCTTGGTGCCGCGGCCGCCCGACACGAAGGCGCGCAAGATGCGCACCAGCCATGATGGGGGCAGCCATCGCGCCAGGGGCGCAAAGAGCGGCAATGGATAGCCGGCCAATGTCACCGGCCGGACGCGTAGCGCCGCCATGACCGATAGGGCCTCCTGCCAGGCCAGCGCTTCCAGGCGCGAGGCGAGCGGGTCGGCCATCACCTGCGCGGGAGTCCAGTCGAGGATGGCGCATTGGGCGTTGGCCGGCAGATTCATCAACAGCTTGGACCACTTGAGCCGCCGGTGATCGGCGAAGGTAGCCACGGCAAACCCCGCATCCCGCAGCAGGCTCGCGGCCCCGGCAACCGGCGCGGCCTTCCCGACGGGAGCCAGCCCGGCTCGGAAGCGTGCCCGGTGCGCCTGCACCTGGCCGGGTGCAGGCACCGAGATGGGCGTGTCGATCGCACCGGAAACGATCCGCTCCGCGCCGAACGCCTCGGCCAGCGCCTCCTCGTTGCCGATGCCATTCTGGAGGGTGAGCAGCGGGGGCGGCGTTCGGGTGGCGGCTGCCAGTTCGGCGATGGCGCCCGCGGTGTCGTACGCCTTGACGGTCACCAGCGCGAAATCGTAGATCGAGGTGGAGGTCGAGATTGGGCCGGTGAACGCCGCGGCGATGCTATCTACCGCGGCGACGTTCGCGCTACGCCGGCTGCCGGCCGGCTCGATGAGCGTCAGCCCGCCGCCGCGCACGGCTTCTGTCAGCCGCGGCCGGCCCACCAGCGTGACCTCATGTCCCGCCAGCCCCAGCCGTGCGCCCACGAACGACCCAACGGCCCCCGCACCGATGATCAGAATGCGCAATTGAGTGAATCTCCGAATCAACAAATCAACGAATCAGCGCACCGTCGCTCCACGCTCCACGCACTACGCTCCACGCCATACGCCTCCGCCAACACCTCGACCGTGTGGACGACGTCCAGGCCGGTGTTGGTGGCGATATTCCAGCGGCAGGTCTCGTTGTCGCAGATCGCCTGCGCCGCGCCTGTGGCCTTGATCCGGTCGAACAGCGGCCTGCCGACCGCCTGGGCGATAGCGTGCTTCTCGTGTTTGTAGCCGTAAGTGCCGGTGATGCCGCAACAATCGGCGCCCATCTCCTCCACGGTCAGGCCGGGCACCAGCGCCAACAGGTCGAGCGCGGGCCGGCCGATCCGGTGAAGCTTCTGATGGCAGGAGGTGTGGTAAGGGAGGTAGCGGCCGTTCTGCGGCCGGAAGTCGGTCTTCAGCCGGCCGGCCTCGTATTGCAGCCACAGGAACTCATTGATATCGTAGACGTGCTCGGCGACCAGCCTGGCCTCGGGTGTGTGGATGCCCAGCAGCTCCCGGTAGTCCGATTTCAGCTCCAATCCACAACTCGTCCCGCCGACGACGATGGGAATGCCCTGGCCGGCGTACGGCGCCAGCTTGCGCAGATTGGCGAGCGCGTAGCGCCGGGCCTCCGCGAAGTTGCCGTTGGACTGCATCGGCAGGCCGCAGCAGTTCTGTTCGGGCAGCACGACCTCGAAGCCGTTGTGTTCCAGCACCGCGACGATGGCCTGGCCTACTTTCATCTCGTAATGTTGGGTCGCGCAGCCGTGGAAGTAGGCCACCTTCGGCCTTGACGTGCCAGGCGCGTGGCGAGGATGGGTTTTGAAAAACCAGCCGCGGAACTTCTGGACGTGGAAGACCGGGAACGGCGCGTCCCGGTCGACGGCGAAAGTTTTTTCCAGGAGGATGCGCACCGGCCGGCAGCCCATGACCGCGTTGGCCAGGGGTGCAACCCACCCGCCGACCTGTCCCATGACTTCGTTGTAGCCGAAGGCGGTGTTCCGCCACCATTTCAGATCGAGCGGGTTCTCATGGAATTGCTGTTTGCGCAGCTCGACTTTGGCCGCGGTGTTGATCTCCATCACCTTGACGCCGTGCGGGCACACCAGCGTGCAGACACCGCAGCCTGAGCAATAATCCAGCGAATGGTCGGGCGAGGGGGAGCCGGGATCGCGGAAGCGTTGCGCCTGCGGGCCGACATATTTCGGGCCGGGGAACAGGTCGGTAACGGGCACGACCGGGCACGCGCTGGTGCAGATGTTGCACTTGACGCACAACTCGGCGGTGCGCCGGATGTCTTCGAGTAAAGTCGGGGTGTCGCTCATAGCGGATCGATTGCCTCAATGGGCGTATTCCGTATTGCGTATTCCGTGGCTCGTGCCTTCTGAAACGCCACGGACTACGCACTACGCAATACTACACACGGTCACAGACTGGCTGCACGCAATGCCGTTGCCAACCATACGCCTTCGGTCGAACCCTCGACCAGCAGATCGTAACCCGCCAGCAGCCGGCCGGCGACGCGGACGTTTTCCAGGACGACGCGGCCGAAGTCGTCCACCGGCTGCATCTCTTGGTTCACACGCACGCCGGCAGAGTGGATCGGATGCCCTTGTGGTGGCAGGAAGCGCACGTTGAACCATTCCTCCATCGCGCCGGGAATCTGGAGCGGCAGGCCGAAGATCGCCTCGCGCAGCGCGCCGGTGTGATCGCTGGTGATGCCGCCGCCGTACAGCCCGCCCGTCGCCAGGATGATCGTATCCGCCCGGTAGGTCCGGTCGCGCACGACGTCCGGCACCACGATGCCAATCGCTCGATCGTTCTTGACCACCCCGCGCGCCGCGGTCATGTCGAGCAGGAGCGGCACGCCGGCTTGGGCCAGCGCGGTTTTGAAGGCGTTGTACAGGCGAATCCCCGGCACGCTGGGCGGCAGGGTGGGGATCTCGAACGCGGGCACGCCCAGGCAGTCGCTCAGATCGCGCCACGCTTCCGCGCTGCGCTCCAGGCCGAGCACGGCCGGGAAGCCCACACGCGTCGCACCATCCAGCCGTGGCTTGATCTGCGCGGCGACCCGCTCGCGCACGTCCGCCCGGTCGAAGAGCCGGGCGATACCGACCGGCGTCGCGTCGAACTTGCTCGTATGCAGCTCCGGCAGATCGAAGGCCGCGGCCTGGGCGGGGAAACCCTGGCGGGCCAGGTTGTCGGCGCAAAGCTGCGGGTAGAAGTCCCGCCAGCCGGCCGGCCCGGCGATCAGCATGGGGCCAGGCGACCGCAGATCGCCCGCCACGAAGCTTTCCGGCACGACAGCCGCCTGGATCACGGCGCCCAACGCCGTCGGAAGCCGGTAGTTGGCGTCAAACCCGCCCCAATAGCTCAGCCCGGCGCGCTCACCCACGTTCCGAAGTTCGGCCAGCCCGCCCCTTAATGCGTCCAGCCCGGCCAGGGCGTAGGGATGGTCAGAGTGCGCTGCGACGAAAGCCCCCAAGGTTTCCTGCAGGGGGCGTTCCAGACCTGGCAATCCCCAGTCCCCAATCCCCAATACCCGCACCCACCCCGGCGAGACGTGCGTCGTGCCGATGCCGGTCGCCATGACCTTGACCTGAGCGCCGCGCCGGCGAGCCACCCATGCGGCCAACAGCCCGGCCGGCCCCGCTCCGATGACCAGAACCTCACTCATGACTTACTTCTCCAGCCGATCCAGGCCCAGAATCTCCCGATAAATCTGCTCGTCCAGCAGCGCTTGCCGCAGACCCTGGCCCCAGAGCAGCGGCCGCTGGCCCTTCCACCGGCGTTGGACGAAGTCGGCCAGCGCGGCCGTGGCCTGGGCCGCGTCCTGCTGGCCCATGTCGTGCAGGAGGCCCGCGGCGCGGTAGCCACAGAAGCCGCCCTGGCACGGCCCCATGCCCAGCCGGAGATCACGGCGGAGATCATCCAGTACCCAGGGCGCCACAATGTCGGCGTGCGCGTGCGCGGCCTGCTCGAAATCGGCGCGGGTGACCAGCTCGCACTCGCAGACCAGTGAGGAGGGCTCATGAGCCGCCTCGACGTCCGCCAGGCGATGGCCCAGCCAATGCGCCCTCGGGGCCGAGATCGGCAAGCGGACGTCGGGCAGCACGAACTCCCTGGTCGCGCACGGCTTCGTCACGCCCAACTGCCGGCAGACGACGTCGGCGGCCCGCTCGGCCATCAGCCGGTAGGTGGTGAACTTGCCGCCGACCACGGTCACCAGGCCGGCCACACCGTCGTGCTGAGCATGGTCGAGCACGGCGAAGGTGCGCTTGGCGTCCCGCCCCTGCGCGGCGCCGCCTTCCTCGTAGAGCGGCCGCACGCCGGCCCACGCTCTGAGCGCACGGGCCTGGCTGAAGCCGGGCACCATCTTTTCGCCTTCTTCGAGCATCTTGCGGACTTCCCACGCCTGGATGCTGGTGTCGTTCGGATCAGGCACGTCGACCGAGGTGGTGCCGATGACCGCCACGGTGCCCACCGGGACCAGGATGTCGCCGTCGCCGGGCAGGTGGCAGCGGTTGATGATGGTGTTGACGAAGCGATAGGCCATCGCCACCATGGTGCCTTTGCTGGGCCGCACGGTCACCGGGCAGCCGGCCAGCGCGGCGATTTGTCCTGCCCAGGCGCCCGCGGCGTTGACGACCATCGCCCCGGCCAGGCGGCGCTCCTCACCCGTGCGCTTGTTCCGCACGGTCGCGCCGACCACCTTACGGTCGTCGATCATCAGACCGATGACCTCATGGTAGGTGAGCACGCTGCCGCCCTGGGCCTGGATCGCCGCGCCGAGCCCGGTCAGCATGTCGAAGGAGTCGGACGACGCATCGGGCACCCGGAAAGCGCGCATGATGCGGGGGTTCAGCGCCGGTTCTTCCTTCAGCGCCTGGGCGACGGGGATCTCCTCGGCCTCGATGTCGCAGGCATGACAGGCTTGCAGCCAGGTGTCGGCGTAGGCCGGATCATCATCGGGTGTGGTGATGAAGAAACCGCCCGTGTCCTCGATGGCAGACGGCGCGATCTTGCGCAGGACGCGGTTCTCCGCGATGCACTCACGTGCGGATTCGGGATCGCGCACGGCGTAGCGGCCGCCAGAGTGGAGCAGGCCGTGGTAGCGGCCGGAGGTGCCGTCGGTCAGATCGGCCCGGTCGATCAACGCCACGCGCAGCCCGCGCAACGCCAGGTCGAGCGCCGTCCCGCCGCCCGTCGCGCCGCCGCCGATGATCAGGACGTCGAAGTCGTCTGTCATGTATCAATCCCTACTCAAGGAGCATGGTGAGTGGGTATAACGAGTAACGAGAAACGAGAAATGAGAAACGAGAAACGAGAAACGAGAAACGAGTAATTCGTTATGCATCACTCGTCTGATTACTGGTTACTTGTTACTGGTTACTTGTTACTCGTCATTCGTCCACCCAATGCATCGCCCGCTGCACGGCTTTTTTCCAGCCGCGATACCGCACCGCGCGCGTTCCATCCTCCATGGTGGGCCGCCAGGTGCGACCGATCTGCCAGTTGTGGCGCAGATCGTCCAGGTTAGCCCAGTAGCCAGTGGCCAGCCCGGCCGCGTAGGCCGCACCCAGGGCGGTCGTCTCGGCGACCACCGGCCGCACCACCGGCACGCCCAGGATGTCGGCCTGGAACTGCATCAGCAGCTCGTTGAACACCATGCCGCCGTCCACCTTGAGCGCGGTCAGCGTGACGCCCGAGTCCTGTTCCATTGCGTCCAGTACCTCGCGCGTCTGGTAGGCAGTCGCTTCCAGCGCCGCCCGGCAGATGTGGCCCTTGTTGATGAAGCGCGTCAGGCCCACGATCACCCCGCGCGCGTCGGATTGCCAGTAGGGGGCGAACAGGCCGGAAAACGCCGGCACGAAATAGATGCCACCGCTGTCGGGCACCTGGCGGGCGTAGTCCTCGACATGTTGGGAGAAGTCAAAGAAATCCAGATTATCGCGCAGCCATTGCACCAGCGCGCCCGTGATGGCGATGGAGCCTTCCAGCGCGTAGGCCGCGGGCTCGTTGCCCAGTTTGTAGGCGAGGGTGGTCAGCAGGCCGTGTTTGCTCGGCACGGCCAGCGTACCTGTGTTGAGCAACATGAAACAGCCGGTGCCGTAGGTGTTCTTCGCCTCGCCGACCCCGAAGCACGTTTGTCCCACGAGCGCCGCCTGCTGGTCGCCCAGGTCGCCACAGACGGGCACCTTGCCCAGCGCGTAGCCGTAAATCTCGGGATCGCTGGACGGGCGGATGGCCGGCAACATCTGGCGCGGGATGCCCATGATGTGCAGGATGTCATCATCCCAGTCGAGCGTGTGCAGGTTCATCAGCATGGTGCGGCTGGCGTTGGTCACATCGGTGATGTGCGCGCCGCCGCTGGGACCGCCGGTCAGGTTCCAGATGGCCCAGGTATCCATGTTGCCGAAGATCGCCTCCCCGCGCTCGGCTGCCGCGCGCACGCCCGGCATGTTGTCCAGGATCCACTTAATCTTCGGCCCTGAGAAATAGGTCGCCAGCGGCAAGCCGACCTGCGGGCGGAAACGATCCTGTCCGCCGTCTTTGGCCAGCTCGCTGCAAATCTTATCCGTGCGGGTGTCCTGCCAGACGATGGCGTTGGTGTACGGCTGGCCGGTCTTCCGGTTCCAGACCATCGTGGTCTCGCGCTGGTTGGTGACGCCGATGGCGACCAGGCCCTCGGCCCTGACTCCGGCGCGTTCCATCGCGCCGCGGGCGACGTCCTGGATGCGCGCCCAAATCTCCAGGGGATCGTGCTCGACCCAACCCGCCTGCGGGTAAATCTGTTTGTGTTCGAGTTGATGCATCCCGACTACAGCGCCGCTGTGGTCGAAAATCATAAAGCGTGTGCTGGTGGTGCCCTGGTCGATGGCGGCGACGTATCTGGTCATGGCTTCCTCGCAGTTCGGATATAAAGAGGCCGATGACGGCCTGGAAACGGGCCTATTATAACAGAAAGGGGCACGCCGGTCATTGCGTGCCCCTTATTCAAGTGCGGACGAATTGAAGGTGTCTTCACATCACGCGCCACATCGCCTTGACGGTATGTGTTCCACCCAGACTCTTTCGAGCGCAACGGCAGCAAACGTCTGAGCCTTACGCCGTGCGAAACATGATCGCACGGCGAGTGTTTGCAGCCGTGCTTTGGTTATCCGTATGCCTCGCGCCGATGTCGTACCCTCGTCACGCGAACCAGTCTCGCTTCGTCGTCTATTTCATATACGACGCGGTATGTACCAACGCGAATCCGGTAATAGTCTGTGCGCCCCTGTAGTTTGCGGACACCCACAGGGCGAGGATTCTCGCGGAGAGCGTCAATCGCTATGCCTATTCGGCGCTTCACTCCAATCGGCAGGGACCGGAATTCTTTGGCAGCCGAGGCCACAAACTCAACTTCGTACTGAGCCACTGAGGCTTTCCTCGCTAACCATCTCAGCTCTCAGTTCTTCCCAAGGCTCAGCAGGTTCATTCTTACGAGAGTCGGAGACCATGATGTCATAGATGTCTTCCCAAATCTCGCCCCACTCTTCAAGGCTGATGAGTACAGCCGTCCGTTTACCGGTGTCGTCTGTTACAAACTGAATGCCTTTCATTCAGCACCTCCCTCTATCCTGAATTCTACACACGATGAGTCGGAATGTCCACACTTCGCCCCGTCGTTGAACCGGTCATGCTTACAGTTGCGAGACGCCTGGATTGCGACGGCATGTCTGCTAACGTTCAGCACCCCGCAACGGCACGCCGACCTCTCCTCCGGCCCCTCTCCTGTCAGGAGAGGGGGGTGCTGCCCCCTTTCCTACCAGGGAAGGGGGCGAGGGGGTTAGGTCCAAGCCGCGCGAGTGTTCTCCGCCGTGTTCTCTTGGCGCTCGCTACGATTGGTTTGCAAAACCTTTCGATAGCGGACTGCTTTCAACGGTGTGCCCCAATCAATGCTCTTTGATGCACCGTCAGCACTGAACCCCATTGCTTCATAGAACTGCCTGGCTTGTTGATTTTTTTCTAACACCCAAAGAATTATCGTCTCGTATCCCCGCGCTTGGAGCATGGACTCTGCTTCTCGCACAACTTGCCTGCCGATACCTTTCCGCCAATAGTTGGGGGAAAGATAAATCCCCCAAATCTCTCCTGTGCGATGGACATCTACGTCCGAATCGCGAGCAACGCCGAGGGTGAGAATACCAACGACTTGGTCATTTTGTTGAATCAGGTACGTTTCCTCAGCGTTTGCAGCTAAGGACTGACGAAAACGTTGCTCCCTCAATTCGTATGTGAAGCGTTCAATATATGAATCAGGAATGAGCTCGCGATAAGCTGCCCGCCAAGAATCTACGTGGATTCGAGCATACACTGGTGCGTCACTGATTCGCGCAGGAAGTAATTGCATATTAACTGAGCGCACTCCGAGCGCGGCTCACTGAGCAATGAGCGACATGGCGTGTAACGTGGAGTACCTCGCAGCGGCACACCGAAATGGCAACAACTTGCTCTACAACCTGCCACGATACCAGAAAGCCGCGCGCGTCGTTGTCCGGGGGACCAGACGTTCAAGTTATCGCCCCCCCATGTCGCGCAGCTTGCCGGAACACAACACTCAGCAACGCGCCCGAAATGATCAGCACGATCCAGTTGATCATGAGGACCGTCACTTCGAAGGCGACCAGGTCATTCTTCAAAAGCCAGAGACCGACGAACGATACGACCGCCAGGGCGAAGCTCAGTGCGAAGAGTCCGCGTATCACGCGCTCGGCTCTTCCTCCAGTGAACAAGGGAGCGGCAAAGAGGAATGCAACGCTCATCATCAGATAGCCGAGCGTTTCTCCCGCGATGAAGAATCCGTGAGGGTTGTATTGCGTGAATAGCGAGAGACCATCGATCTCCCCGCTCTGGAGACTCGGCATGACTACCGCGAACTGAACGAAATAGTCCACGATGATAATCACCGCGTAGACCACTGCGAACGACAACGCGATTTGACTAAAAAGCTTCTTCCCTTCTGGAGCGAAGGAGTGAATGCACGCGAAGAGCACGACGAAGATCGGAGCCAACAGGATTCCAGGAACCAGCCAGAAGTAATCGCCGGGGATGAACTGTGCCACATCCGTATATGGGTAGGCGACACAACCCCAGGTCGCGCAGAATGGCCCGCTCCTGGCAGGAGTCGCGATGGCGATGGCGGAGAAGACCGCGGCGCAGGCGGCCGTCAGGACAGCAGACCACAATCCAAGCCGACTCGCTGTCTTGCGGACCGAGCCTGTAGTTTCGGCATGAGTCAGTTGATCCATGATGTGCATCCATCCTTTGCATTTTGTCCGATGATCGGCTAGCGTCGCCACCGAACTCGCGATTGAACGGAACGCCACAGCACCACGCAACAGCGGACGAATCGAAAGCATCTTCCAATTGCCAGCCGTCCCGCTGTTGTCGTGGTGCGTGTGTTTCCAGACGTTCAATTTCGTCTTCACCTAATGGATTGCGTTACTGGCGGCGGGGCGGGCATGGACAATGTTCGGGAGCAGAGAAAACTCGAAGCCAGAAAAATGCTCGAAAATGCCGCAGAATCCCCGCCGTCCAGTGCACGCTTTGTTGGACAGTCGCAGTGGTCCGAGCGAGCCGGTCAGCAATCGAATAAGGACCAGCACTTCTCATTGCGCAACCTTTGGTCGTCGAGCACGAGTTCTCGGATCTCGCTGGGAAGCTGTGCACGCTGCCACTGGCACTCCAGGCGACCAGCCTCCTCACGCTCATCTTCAGGAGCCGCCGCGCGTACGGCCCTGATCGCGTAGGCCGCTGCACCCAGCTCATGAGCTGCCACATGAGCCACCGCCACGGCTTGTCCGGCGGCGTGAGCCGCTTCCTTCGCGGCGCCGAATACCTCTCTGGCCGCGGCGTTGGCAGCAAAGGCGGCCGTGCGGGCTTGCATCATCTTGATCTCACCGCGCGCCCAAGCACGCGCCTGTTCGATCGCTCGGCGCGGACGGTCGTCCCCGGGTTGCGTTTGCTCGAAGAGGTGCAGTACGTGCTGCGCGCAATCAGCCGCCCACACTGCAAGAAGGCGATGATCGGCGTCCTGTAGGGTGCCGCCGCGACGCACGGTAACAAGCCTAGGGTCTCGGTTCTTGGTGAAGATGATTTGTGTGTTCATTCGCGCTCCTTCTGCCCAACGGCCTCGAGCTAAGCTGCCCGGCGGCCCAGGCTTCGACAGACCCATTCTCGCGCACCCTGGCAGTCAATCCAACCCGCCCTCTCCGCCAGCCAGCCGGGTCAGCTTCAGCGAGTTGTTAGGCGTCCGCCCTCAGTCGCGCCCCATCGTGGTGTTGTGTTTGCTGCCGTTGGTCTTTGTGCTATAATTGCGGCAGGTAAAAGCCAGCACGCGGAGGGCAGCAGATGATGGCACAAACGGCTCTCAAGTATGATGTTGAACTCAAACAACCTGGGCGACTCGAACTCGATGTTCCGTTTCCTGCGGGCGCGCACGTTACCGTCTTTGTTATCGAATCAGGCGATACTTTCGATGACCTCTTGATGGCATCGGCAAGCAGTCTGGATTTCTGGAATAATCCTTTCGACGACGAGGACTGGAACAATGCCTGAACAGGGTGAGATTCTTCTTATCCCGATTCCGTTTACTGACCTCTCTTCCCAGAAACGGCGACCTGTGATTGTCGTCTCCAACAATGCGTATAATCAGAAAACGGCAGATATAGTGGTCGTGGCGATGACCTCAAACCCTGCGCCAGCAGATTACAGTTTTCCGATTACTTCCTCGGATTTGGACAAGGGAGCGTTGAACCGTCCAGGCAAAGTACGCGTGGACAAAATCTACACGCTTTCTCAATCCATCGTGGTTAGGACTTTTGGACGCGTGAACGAGACTACTCTTGAACGAATCCGTCAGACTCTCCGCAACTTGACCGCGAAGACTCCGTAGTCGTAGTCAGCGGCTTTTTTGCCCAGACCATCCTACTTTTTGAGCGGCGCGCACTATACTCTTTCGAGCGCAATGGCAGCAAACGTGCAGCACCCCGCAACGGCACGCCGAAATGAAACCACGTTTATCTGTTACCAGCCGCCATACCAAAAAGCCGCGCGCGTGCCGTTGTCGGGGTGTGGGTGTTAGACGCTGTTTGTCATTTGTGCTATAATCTCTGGCGGGAGGTGAGAGCGATGCAATTGGAAGAATATTTCGATTTCCTTGCACCCGATGATATTCGTATCAAAGGGCATCGAATCGGCATTGAATCCGTGCTTTACGAATACCTCTTCCGCGAGCAAACACCCGAACAGATTCTTCGACGTTTTCCATCATTGAGTTTGGAGCAGATTTACGCGACCATTCTGTATTACCTGAGTAACCGTGCCAAAGTAGAAGCGTACATCAAAGACTGGTTGGAGTGGGGCGAGCGCATGAGAGCAGAACAAGACCGTAATCCCCCACCTGTTGTGGTACGCTTACGTGCATTGAAAGCACAACAGCACAAAGCACAGATGCCCGCATGAGAGCGATTCGTTTCCTGCTCGATGAGAATGTTGACCCGCTTTACCGTCAAGAATTGTTGGCGCGCGAGCCAGCGATTGTGGTCTGGAAAGTAGGCGATGTCAGCACACCGCCAGACAGCACCCTTGACCCAGAGATTCTGATTTGGTGCGAGCAGAATTCGTTCATCTTGGTAACGAACAACCGCAAATCAATGCCGCCCCATTTGGAGAACCATTTGGCACAAGGACAACATGTCCCCGGCATTTTCGTGATGAACCCCAAAATGAGTGTTGGCGAAACCATTGAAGACTTGCTGCTCGTCTGGGGCGCATCGGAAGAACGAGAATATCACGACAACATTTGGTTCTTACCGATAGGTTCCTAATGCGCCAATTCCGCCGCCTCGGTGCGGCGGTTTTGTTTTCTCTGGGGCGACACCTCCAGCTCTTTGCAAAGAAATGGCGGCTAACTTACGTTCCACGACACGAAACTGTCGGGTTAACACCCTCTTGGCTCGTGTTACCCGCAAGTTTTGTGTCGGTTTAACAGATGGGGGCGTGTTTGCCCCAACGTCGCTCTACAGTTGCATGTTGTCCAGCGGACTCTTGATCCGCGCCAACGCCGGCTGCGTCACGTGGGTGTATCGTTGCGTAGTCTCAACCGTTACGAGCAGCCGCCCTTGCCCGTCCGACTTGATCGTCAAGCCATCCATAACAGCACTACTGAGCGATCCAGCCCCGAAAGGCCTTTGGAAGCCTTTCGGGGCCGGTGAAGTTGGGACGGGTACCCCACGCGGTAACGGCCGGGGAAAAGCCTTGGCCGGAGACACCCCGCCCGGAGGAAGAACATCACACTTATCGGTACTGAATTGACCCTTAGAACTCGCGCAGCTTGCTGTGGACTGCGCCGCAGACCGGGCATTTCACGGGCGGCTCACCCTCGCCGGTGAAGCCACACACGCTGCACACCCAGACTTTGCCCAGGTCGGCGTCCTTGCCTGCGGCGACGGCCTCCTTGGCCGCAGCGTAGAGCGCAGCATGGACTTTCTCGGCTGCCAGGGCGTCGCTCATGCTCCCCAGGGCCTTCTTCTCACCTTGCAGCTCGGCGACCGCCATATAGGCCGGGTACATCTCGTTGATCTCGAAAGTCTCACCGGCGAAAGCGGCCTGGAGGTTGTCGAGGGTCTTGCCGATGCCACCCAATGCGCTCAGATGGTTGGTGGCATGCATCTGCTCGGCGAAGGAGGCAGCGCGGAACAGCCGGGCCACGTTGGGCAGTTTCTCCCGTTCGGCGATGTCGGCGAAAGCGTTGTATTTCATATGGGCCTGGCTCTCACCGGCGAACGCGTTCGATAGGTCGGTGCGGGTCATGTCTCTCATCGTGAAAACTCCTTGCTGTGAGGGAAAACGGCATGTACGTGACCGGCTGCTCGTGCGGAACCGCCGGCCGGGCTGGCAACATCACTTCGGAGTATATCATAAGGATTCTGCATTGTAAATGATACCGGGCATATTGCATCAGATAAGCGAGGGGTTTGTGGACGAAAACAGGGACGGGCCGGGGATCTATCACCCCAGCCCGTCCCTGCCCGCGGAAAGCCAAGGTATCACTGGCTCAACAGTTTCGGCGCGCGCGGCTCCGTGCCGTTGATCAGCCGCTTGATGTTGGGACGCAGCGCCCAGACCACGGTGAGCGCCGTCAGTCCTCCGTAGAGCACGTCCAGCCACGGCCCCAACCCAAGCGTGGCGCGGACGGCAAGGCCGATCGGGATCATCGCCGCGATAGCAAGGGAAGTGAGCGAAGCGTAGCGGATCACGTTGAGGCCGAAGGGGAGCATGGGCAGGAGCCAGATCGCGGACACAGGCCAGATGGCGATGGATGCGCCGATGTTAGGTGTGGTGCCAGCTCCACCCCGGAAGCCCATGAAGACCGACCAGTTATGCCCCACCACCACCGCTATGCCGGCCAGCACATCCGTGAGCGGAGTTTTGCCTGCGATTGCCCAGGCCAACATCAGCGCCAACACGCCCTTCAGGATGTCGCTTGCGCCTGTCAGTATGCCCGCGCCTGAGCCGCCGGCCCGGATGGCGTTCGTGCCTCCCGTGCGCCCGCTGCCGATTGTGCGAATATCCTTGCCCTTCATCCAACGGATTACAAAGTACCCGAATGGGATCGAACCGATCAGATACGGGCACAAAATCGCCAGGAACAACCGATACCACGTCATTGTGCAAGACACCCCTTTTATTCTGGGATTGCCGGCTGGCAAACGGCAGAGAGAATCTATAGACCACTGCACAACCCAGAACACCGTCCGAGGCGAGAAGTTGCGCCGAATGTGAGGCGAAGGGATGAGGAAAGCCGATGGGCAACTGAGCCCCTCAGTTGCCCCCAAGATCGATCAGGCGCAACGCGACGGGAGCTAACGTTCGAGAATATTGCTGAGGAATTGCCGGGTGCGTTCGTGCTTCGGCGCGGTGAAGAACACGTCCGGTGTCGCCTCTTCAACGATCCTGCCTTCGGCCATGAACACGATGCGTCGCGCTGCGGCCCGGGCAAACCCCATTTCATGGGTCACGCACACCATCGTCATGCCGGATTTTGCCAGGTCGAGCATCACGTCCAGCACTTCCTTGATCATCTCCGGGTCCAGCGCACTGGTCGGCTCATCGAAGAGCATGATCTTGGGGTCCATCGCCAGGGCGCGCGCAATGGCCACGCGCTGCTGCTGTCCGCCGGAGAGCTGCCCCGGATATTGGTCGGCCTTTTCGGGGATGCCTACCTGCTCCAGCAGATCCCTGGCCTTTCGCTCCGCCTGGGCTCCATCCCGCTTGCGCACGGTGCGTTGAGCCAACGTGATGTTCTGAAGCGCTGTCAGGTGCGGGAACAGATTGAACTGCTGGAACACCATGCCCACTTCGGCCCGCACGGCGTTGATGTTCGTGGACTTGTTAGTCAACTCGATACCGTCGACGGTGATGTCACCGCCATTGACCGTTTCCAGATGATTGATGCTGCGCAGCAAGGTAGATTTGCCCGACCCGCTGGGGCCGATGATGACCAGCACTTCGCCCGGTTCCACATCGATGCTGACATCATCCAGTGCGTGAGTTCGGCCAAACCACTTGTGAACATGCTTGATTTCGATGATTTTGTCAGGCATAAGCCGCCTCTCTGGGAATCAATACCTAATCCCCAATCCCTAATCCCTAAGACTGGCATTGGGTACCAGGGATTAGGGACTAGGGATCGGCGCCTCACCGTTTCTCCACCGCCATCCGCCGCTCGATCGCCGTGCTGACGCGGGTGAAGAAAAGGGTCAGGATGAGATAAATGAGCGCCACCATCGTAAACGTATCGAAGCTGAGGAAGGTAACCGCGACATATTCGCGCCCCCGCCGGGTCAGGTCGGAAACAGCCAGGATCGAGACCAGCGAGGAATCCTTGAGCAAGGTCACGAACTCGTTGCTCACAGGCGGCAGAATGACTCGCACGGCCTGTGGCAAGATGATGTAGCGCATCGCTTGAAGATAGTTCATCCCCAACGAGCGCGCAGCTTCCATCTGGCCCTTGGGAATGGACTGGATGCCAGCGCGAAATACTTCGGTCATGTACGCGCCGTAAGCGAAGGTGAAGCCTACCACGGCCGCCGTAAACGGTTGCAGCTTGATGTTGAGGAAGAACTGGCCGATTTGCGGCGTACTTTGAGCCAGCGCCTGGCCGAACCGCTGTAACAACTGGGGCAGCGCAAACCAAATCCACAACAGCCAGACCAGCACCGGGATGCCACGCACGATTTCTACGTACAGGGAGGCAATGCCGCTGACGATCCGACTGCCGGACACCCGACCCAGCCCGCCGATCATGCCTACGATCAGGATAAACACAAACGAGACCAGGGTGAGCTTGATCGTGACAACGACGCCGTCCTGCAAGAAAAGAAAGATATCACGGTAGGGTTTGGGGACGAGGAAAACCAGAAGTGCGACGAGGGCCACGACGGCCAGGAACAATAACCACCAGCGATCGAGTTTCGATAGACGGCCGGGGAGACGCGGCTGGTATCCCCCGACCCCGGTACTGGGAAGTACAGGGAAGCGGGCACTCTCGGGCATGACAACAACTCCTCCTTCAGAGGTCAGATACGCCTTATTTCCGCAATCTGGGATCCAGCGCGTCACGCAGCCCATCGCCGAGCAGGTTGAAAGCCAGCACTGTCACCATGATCATCAGGCCCGGGAAGAAGACCAGGTGCGGGGCGGTGAAAACCTGGTTGCGCTCCGCGCCCAACATCGAGCCCCATTCAGCCATCGGTGGCTGCGAGCCCAGCCCCAGGAAGGAGAGCGCCGCGGCATCGAGGATGGCCGTGGCGATGCCCAGTGTGCCCTGGACGATCAACGGTGTCAACGTGTGAGGCAGGATACTGCGAAACAGAATGCGGGTCGATCGCGCGCCGATCATGCGCGAAGCTGTGACGAACTCCTGCTCCTTGATCCCCAGCACGCTTGCACGCGCGACACGCGCATAAGCCGGGATCGCCACGATGCCGATCGCCAGCAGGGCGTTGGTCAGCCCCGGCCCCAGAACCGTGACGATAGCAATGGCCAGCAGCAGGGCCGGGAACGCCAACAGCACATCCATCAGACGCATAATCGCGTTGTCCGCCCAGCCACCCGTAAAGCCCGCCACCGCGCCCAACAGGATGCCGATGATGATGGCGAAGCCCACCGTGGTAAAGCCGATCACCAACGAGACCCGCGAGCCGTAGACCACCCGGCTGAAGAAATCACGCACGTTGCCGTCCAGGCCCAGGATATGCTGCGGACGGTCGGCCGGGCAGCCCAGCAGGTGGATGCACGGAGCCTCACGGCTGCGCACGGGCTCGATGCCGATCAGCGGCTCGTTCGGCGGATAGGGTGCGATCTTCGGAGCAAAAACGGCCATGAACACCAGAATCAGCAGGATGGTGGCGCCGATGATGGCCGAGCGTGTATGCGATAGTGCGCGCAAGGCGTCGCGTGCCGGCGTGCGCGGCGGCCGGCTCAGGATTTGCGCTTCGAGTGGATTGACGGCAGGTGTAGCGGTCATTTATCTGAATTCGTGAGATCCATGTATTTCGTGGCTAAGCACGTTAGCTGTAGCGGATGCGTGGGTCCAGAAAACCGTACAGGACGTCCACGGCCAGGTTGAGCACGACATAGATGACGGCGATGACCAACGTAAAGCCCTGAACGACGGCGTAGTCGCGCGCCTGGATCGCATCGAACATGATGCGGCCGACCCCTGCGAAGTTGAAAATGGTCTCGGTCAGCACGGCGCCGCTCAACAGGCTGCCCAACGACAGCCCGACGATGGTGACCACCGGAATCATGGCGTTGCGAAACGCGTGACGGGAAACCACAACCCGTTCGCGCAGGCCCTTGGCCCGCGCCGTGCGGATGTAGTCCAGCCCCAGTACGTCCAGCAGGCTGGAGCGCGTCATGCGGGCGATCAAGGCCATCGGGATCGTGCCCAGGGCTGCCGAGGGCAGGATGAGATGCTTGATCGTGTCCCATAACACCGGGAAATTGCCGGTCACCAGCGAGTTGAAGATGTTCAGATTGGAAAGAAAGCTAACCACGCCGTACAAGATCCCGTCGCTGCTCGGTATATTCCAAACCTGGGTCAGGGGCGTCAACACGATACCCGCGGTGTTGCGGCTGGATGGCGGCAGCCAGAACGGGGTGCCTTTGAGCACCAGTGCGAAGAAATAGGCCAGCATCAACCCGAGCCAGAAGACCGGCATGGAAATGCCGACATTAGCGATCAACATCGTGCCGACATCCACCATCGAGTTGCGCCTGATGGCCGAAATCACGCCCAACAGGACACCCACGACCATGGCAAAAAGCAGGGCGCAGATGGACAGCTCGACCGTCACCGGCAGGCGCTCGGCCATAATGGCCGTCACCGGGCGGCCATAGCGAAACGATGTGCCCAGATCGCCTTTCATGACATCCCGAATGTAGATGCCAAACTGGACAGGGATCGATTTATTCAAGCCATATCGTGCTTTGAAAGCGTCGCATGTCTGTGGGTTCGCCTTTTCACCCAGAGCTGCCTTGCATGGATCGCCGGGCAAGAGCCGCGCCATGGCAAAAGTAACGAAAAGGATGCCCAACAGCACCGGAATCGCGGCCAGAAAACGCTGACCGATGTAGCGGGTCATCGACACCTCATCTAAACAAGAGGGGCAGGATGGCGATCTTGCGACTTCCTGCCCCTCTTACGTCTAACCTTACTCAGCTGGCGGTGCGTTCAAGAACGCACCGAACAGGGTCGAGAAGTAGGCAAAGTCGCCCGTCCGGCCCTTATGCATTGGGCTGGCAGCATCCCATTGCACCGCGTACGTCATCACCACGTCTTTGGCCGTCACTGGCGTCCCGTCGGAGAACTTCGCGCCCGGGCGCAGGGTGAACGTCCACTCGGTCAGGTCGGCGTTGGAGGTAGGCATCCCGGCCAAACCGGGTTCTACGTCGGTGCCACCGATCTTGTACGACAACAGCGCCTCGCTGATCTGCTCGCAGACACGCAGGCTCTCACCATCGGTCTCATCAGCGCAGTAGATGCCGCCCGGCTCCGCGTTCTGGATCCACACCAGTTGCTTGCGACCGCCGGGGTCCATCACCGCGAAGTACTCGTTGGTCAGCGGGCTGGCATGCGCGCCCTTGACATCCGCCAGGAAGGCGGTGGCCGAGCCGCCGTGCGCGATGGGCACCATCGGCACATGCTGCTTGACCAGGTCGTTCGCCTGGGCGTAGAGCTGCTTGCGCTGCTCAGGATCAACCGTCGTCGCGGCCTTCTTCAGCACCGCGGTCAGGTCAGGGAAGGTCTTGCCGAACTGCGGGGTCGCGCCCTGACCGAAGTGGTAATCCAGGAAATCGGTCTGGTCGGGGTAATCCGCACCCCAGCCCAGCAGATGCATCCCGACCTCGCCCCGCTGCGAAGCGTCGATGAACGCGGTGGATTCCATGACGTTCAGCTTGACGTTGATGCCCAGGTTCTGCTTGAGCTGGGCCTGGATGTCCTGCGCGACCAGGTCCGGCTGAGGCAGGTAACCACGCACTACCGAGCGGTAGGACAGATCGGTATCGAAGCCATTGGGGAATCCGGCATCGGCCAACATCTTCTTGGCCGCCGCAGGATCGAACTTGTACCAGGGATCGCCTTCGCA
>Ga0172368_10001111_pt1 | contig 37551 bp, 41 predicted proteins | sample Lak11m_FD_114540 | JGI IMG/M metagenome (GOLD analysis project Ga0172368, IMG submission 114540) | Freshwater microbial communities from Kabuno Bay, South-Kivu, Congo - kab_022012_11m | ecosystem: Environmental > Aquatic > Freshwater > Lake | place: Democratic Republic of the Congo: South-Kivu... | reverse complement strand
TGGTTGCGGGAGATGGAGTGAACCCCGCAAGTCTGCGGGGCGGGCCACCTCTATCTTCGGATGGGTATCCAAAAGTGCCCAAAGTATTTTTATTCCTTTCTTTTTGGTTGCGGGAGATGGAGTTGAACCACCTATCTTCGGGTTATGAGCCCAACGAGATACCGTTTCTCTATCCCGCAATAACAATTCAAAATGTAGAGTGTATAATTCAGAATTTTTTTCTGAATTCTTAATTTTAAATTCTGTATTCATTTTGGGGAACTAGGATTCGAACCTAGACTGACGGAGTCAAAGTCCGCTGTCCTACCATTAGACGATTCCCCAACCTATTTTTAATAGTATAAAGACAAAATATCCTGCTTTCACAGGAGTGTGATGTATATATATATTTGTCCATGTATTTCAAGCGAAAATTTACAATTACGCATTGAATTAACTCACGAAAACAGTACATATCAAATTAGTCTAATTTTACTTGTATAGAGATTAAGAAATGAGGATTTTAACCTGACTTCAAGCGACAAGCGACCAATTACACATAGGCAATTATTTTGGTTCAATCAAATCCATGCTGGAATTGGCAGACAAATTCAAAGATGCGGAAATATTTCTTTTTACAGCGGTTATGCATACTTTTACATGATTACATGATGCTAAACAACTCAAAAAAAATGTAATAAATTCCCTCAAATTATTTATCGCTTGTTGAGCGGATCCTAAACGCTTTATTATTTACAATCCTGTAGATATTCCAGCGCATGCACAGCTCGCTCGGGTATTCAACTGTCTTACCATCATGTGAACTATGGAAAGGATGCATTCATACAAAGAAGCTATGGATAAAGGGAAAAAATGAGAGATTAGTGTAGGGACATTCTGTTATCCAATCCTTATGGCTGCTGATATACTCTTATATGATACTGATATCGTGCCTACAGGAAAAGATCAAAAACAACATGTTGAATATGCTAGAGATATGGCGATGAAATTCAATAACGCATTTGGTGAGACATTTAAAGTTCCTGAGCCATATATCAAAGCAGATGTAGGATTGATTATGGGAATCGATGGACGTAAAATGAGTAAATCATATAATAATTATATTTGACTTCTCGATGACGAAAAGACTATTCTCAAAAGAGTAAAACAGATCCCGACGAGTACACAAACCGTCGAAGAACCCAAAAACCCTGATGAATGTAATGTATATAAAATTTGTAAATTATTTTTGACGCCAGAAGAAGACGAAATATTGAGAAAGAAATATCTAGCAGGAGGATTGAGCTATAAAGACGCAAAAGAATATCTGTATGAAAAAATTATTACATTCGTACAACCTATCCAAAAAAAATACGCAGAAATATCTGACAAAGAAATCACAGATCTTTTAGAAAGAAATGCTAAAAAAGTAAATGAGTTAGCACAGAAGAAGATTGAAGATGTATACAAGAAAATATGATTTACTTTGTAAATATATGGAAAAAACTTATGGAAAATGGAATGTGAGAAAAAGTGGAACATTCAAGCGAAAAAAAGCAACCACATGTAAAAGTCACGAAAAACGGCAAAGGAACTGGATGTATAGCAACAGCCCAGGATCTTCATGAAATATTTACGTGTAATACATGTAACCTAAAAGATCAATCAACTTGCATAAGTTTTAAGATAAATGAAGTCATATCAAGAAAAATAAATTTTAGAAAATAATATAAAATATGACCACACCTGAACCGATAGATCTCAGTATCGTAGACGATGAGATGGTAAAAAAACTCCAAGAAAAACAAAAAAGACTCGATCGAGTATTAGAATTAATTCAGAAAAATGGACTCGATAAGGACAAAGAATTTATGGAAGAAATGGATAAACTTATCGAAGCATTAATAGAAGAAAAAGAATCATAGTAAAAAACTGTTTACCTTGGCGAACAGTTTTTTTATATATATTAAGAGATATTACGATTGAACTGGAGGTATTGGTTGAACTGGTTGTTCTACTGCTGGTGGAGTTGGTTGAACTGGTGCAGTAGTAGGTGCTTGTGGAATTACTTGTTGTATTTGTTGAGTTGCTTGATTTACCGTATCTACAGCTTTACCAGCAGCATCAGAAGCTTTAGCGACTACTTGATTTGCAACACCTCGTACTTTACCGATAATATCTTCTGCTTTTTTAGTAGTTGCTGAATTAGCATTTGAAGCTCATGTAATAGGATCAGGTTGCCCCATAATTTTAGCAAAAAATCTTGCAAGTCCTTTAAAGACTTTGTCTAAAGGACCTTCTTTAGCGGGTCAACTAGAAACAACAACTTGCGTTACTGATGCTTGTGTTACTGATGCTTGTGTTTCAGTTACAGGAGTAACTACTGGTACCTGTGTTGGTTCAGTAGGAATAGTATTTTGTACAGGTTTATCTGCCATGGCAGAGGTTTGTGCAGGTACTTGATTGTTTGCAACAAATACTCCTGTGGGAATACCTTGAGGAATTCATGCATTTTCTGGAGATGGATTGACTTGATTTGGTTCCATCGATATAACTTATAATATAAAACTATATCTAATAGTATCCTTTTTTTTGATTTTTGCAAATTTTGTGAGACGATTTGGAGGTCAAAAAGCAAGATACCCTTGTTTTTTTGCTAAAAAATTATACAGTATTTCTGATTTTACCCAAGGATTAGCAGAAAATGACTCTATATGAAGGGAACGGAGACTTATCCATTATCAAGACGGGAAGAATAGATACGCGATTGAGCAAGCAATTTTCCTATTCCAGAAGCTTTTTCCATCATATCATCGAAAGATGAGGCATACATGTGAATGGCAAAGTAATAAAGAAGTCCTACCAATTGAAGGATAACGATCAGATAGAAATTGATGATATCACAAGATATCTCTCCCCTGTTATATTAGATGAAGCGCCGGATATCAAGATACCGATAGTACTAGAAAAAGATGATTATCTCGTCATTAATAAACCAAAATGAGTTCTCTCTCACCCGAAAACCGTATGGGAAGTACATGAACCATCAGTATCATGATTTCTTTATCATACCTATAAAAATCTACCGACTATTTGAAATTTTATCAGGGCTGGAATCTTGCATAGACTCGACAAAAACACTGATGGACTGATGATTATTGCAAAGACGGAAAAAGGATTAGAGCATTTCAAGAAACTTTTTCAAGCAAAATCAGAAAGCAAAGATATTAGCGATAAAGAGCAAACAGAGCTGAAAAAATTCTATAGAGCAACATCAAATGTTACCCCAGAATGAAAAAAATTTATAGACTGAATTCACGAATTACCTTATATTATCCAAGAACTAGTCATCGCAAAATTACCACATACGATGCCGAAAGTTTGAATAACTAAAATCCTCAGCTTACAATATGACAACCTGCAACCTGCAACCTGCAACCTGCAACTAGAGATTCTCACAGGTCGCACACATCAAATCAGGTATCACCTCTCACATCATGGATTACCTATCATCGGAGATTATCTCTATGGCGATCCTGAAACGAAAGAACCGATGCAATTGACGGCATATAAAATAATTTTCAGAGATCCAGACAATGAAATGATCACCGTAGAAATATAATCTGAAATAATATAAAAAAAATTCCGGATAAAAAAACCGGAATTTTTTAGTGAAGAAATAATTTAAAACTGAATTGCCTTATCTTTGAAATATTCAACATACTGATCTATCAGACGTCTATATACTGGTACAATCTTGAGCTTATCCAAGAGGATGGGAAATTCCCATGCCTGAGTCGTATATACAGGATTGATGACAGATTGTGCAAGCACGATCATACCATTTTCTTCTGTAAGAACAGCATAGAATTTAAACATAGGCGGTAAAGCACCACCATAATACACAAGTAATTTTTCAGTAAGCTTACGTTTCTTTTGAATCGGCATTTGAGTCAAATATTCAAGCTGAGGATGCTGATCACCCACATCAAGATTATATTGATGCACGATTTCCGAAAGAGATCGCAATTTTGGTTGAACAATACCATCTACTACTAAAAAGAGTGGTTTACCAGAAGGATTGAATTCATTATTTTGCAATGGATGAAATGTATCATATGCAAAAGCTGAAATAATCTCCTTGCTGATATCAGGTATTCTCCCTTCAATCGTAGGCTTTCCTGAAAGATAACGAGCATCTTTATTAGCTGCAATAACCGCTGACATAGTATTAAATAAATAATTAGGAGCGGTAGCGCCAGCCTCAGGAGAGACAAAGGTTTGTCCGATTTCAACTGTGTTATGAATATAATGCTCTTTAAATATATCCGTAGGATGATGTAAAGAATTCATTACGCTCATATCAAAAGAAGAAATTTTAGACAAAGGAAGAAATCGTAATCCAGTAATGAAAGCTCCTTTACTGTTATCATAGACTGCAGCCTGAATATAAGGGCAATCCTTTCGGGTATCATACTGAGACTGAGCACCATCCTTATAAGGAGAACCTCCATGTGCAAAAGTGAATAACTTAGTACAATGGAAAAGATGTCCTAAATTTGGATAGTCATAGCTTTTAAAGAAGTAGATAGGTTTTGGATCCGTAGTGAAAGTCTGCACCACAGGAGCTAATCGTTGCAATTCAGCTTCTGCTGAATCTTGATCTACGCCGCTCAATCGTATAAAAGCCTCTAAAGAAAGCTGATCTTCTATGATCATACTTACCAATTCTAAGTAGTCTGTTGTCATATTTTTATTTTTTAAATGTATTTTTTTGTTTTGTTTAGTTGACACATTAAGAAAATAGTATAGAAAATCAACCAATAATTTCGATGAAGAAAAAATACCGCAATCACGAGGATATACTGTATTTTGGATTCAGAAATTATGGTATATATTTTAACTCTGAACTCTGAATTCTGAACTCTGAATTTTTATTATTTCTTAGTGATTTTTTTAGTTGGTTTCTCTTCTTTAGTCGCCTTCTTAGCAGTTGGCTTCTTTTCCTTTTCTACTACTTTATCTTTTTTATCAGGATTTTTTTCAAGCTTGTCAGTGATTCTCTTTGCTTTATCTTCAAGTTTTTCTTCAGACAATTTCTTCACTACTCCAGCCAATCCCTTACCTTCAAATTTCTTTGCTGGTTTAACTTCTTCTTTAGCAGGTGCTTCTTCTACAACTGTTTTTACAACAGCTGATTTGCCAGAAGATTTATCAGTAGTGACTGGTTTTTTAACAATTGATTTGTTTTCTGTAGTAGCTTTATCATCATCGATACCTTTCATACTCAAACCAATCTTTCTATTTTTAGGATCGAGCAAGATAATTTTCGTCTTCACTATCTGTCCAAGTTTAACGACTTCGTTTGGATTCTGGATAGATTTTTGAGAAAGTTCACTCAAATGCACCAATCCATTGATATCTTGGAAAACTCTGACAAATACCCCATAAGGAACGAATCTGATAACTTCTCCTTCGATCATATCACCGACTTTGTATGCTTTTGGTAATGCTGTCCGCGGATCGTCTTTCAATTTCTTGCTAGATAATGATATTTTCCCATTTTCTAATCCAATAACTTTTACACTAATTTTATCACCGATTTTCCCGAGTTTTTCGATATTGTTGACATGTCCATATGTGATTTCTGAGATATGAACCAATCCTTCAACTGTTCATCCGATAGTGACAAATAATCCATATGAAGAAAGTCCACTCACAACTCCATCATAGATTTTCCCAACTTCAAGATCTTTGAGAATATTTTCTCTTTCTTCTTTGAGTGCTTCTCTTTCTGAAAGAACGATCCTTTTTTCATCTTCATCGATATTAATAATTCTTACTTTGAGTTCTTTCCCAAGAAGATCTAATAATTTTTCGAAGATTATTTCTTGATCACCATCTTCTACTCTTGGGTAGTGAATAGGAGCCAATTGCGATAATGGTACAAATCATTTGATACCGTGCATATCAACAAGCAAACCTCCAAGATTTGCTTCAGTAGGAACAACGGTAATCACATCATCTGCTTCGAATTTTTTCATAATAGATTTCCATATATCGTATTGAAGTAATTTAGTAATAGATACGATATAGTGACCATCTTCATGTCTGATATTTGTATTTACGATTTCAAGTTCGATTTCTCTTCCTGGATCTAATTCATATCCAGATCTTTCGAGTTCTTTAAATTCTTTTGAAAGGATAACTCCAGTAAATGCGTTATTATCGCAATCTACTAAAATACCATTTTCAATCTTTTTTAGGACAACTCCTTTTACTTTTTGTCATTCCTTGATGACAGGGATAGCTATTTGACCTGAGCGCATTTGCTCGATTAATGTTGTAGCCATTATAATATAAAACGTTAGAAAAATAAAAAAACAGATTAAAGACTCAAGATGTTAGATTTAAGAACTATTTAGCTATATTGCTCTTACACCATACATCATGTATTTATACCTTAACACTTACTGATTTTGATATAGCGTTGTACGTAGACAACTTTTTGGTTTTAAGATACTTGAGGAATGCTCTTCTTCTAGCAACTTTTTTGAGCAATGACCTTTTAGCGTCGAAATCTTTTTTATGTAAAGCAAGGTGTGCTTGCAATTCAGTGATTTCATCTGTCAAAAGTCAGATTTGCACTTCTACGGATCCAGTGTCTGTGTCGTGAAGCTTGAACGATCCTGATTCAGCCGTCTTTGTTGTTTTCTTTGGCATTAAAAAATAGGATTAAAAAAATAAAAAGGTGACGATGTAAAACAAAACCGACAGTGATTAACCGTAGTGGCAATGCCTTACTTGCTGATATATCAGCAGAATTTTAAATGTTAAGTTCTAAGTGCCAAGTAAAAAGATTTTTTTATTTAACATTTAGCATTCAACATTTAGCATTCTCATGCTTCGCATGAGATTACCCCCGACAGGAGTCGAACCTGTGTTTACTCCTTAGGAGAGAGTTGTTCTATCCAGACTGAACTACGAGAGCACACAAGCTTGCTTCAAAAGACAGATTTGCTGGCCATTTCGGCAAGAAAAAATAGTCCCTATTCGGGCTTAGCTTAGTTTTATAGTATTTCAGACTAAGAAATCAAGGAAATTTGATAGATTCTATGCGAATTCATTGAATACTTGATACACAATCAACAAGAATAAGAAAATAACCAATGCGATAATGAAAATATTTATAATAACTGATTTGGCTTTTTTGAATGATTCTTCTTTTCCTCATGAGGTAATCATAAGATATCATGCATAGAATAACGCTAACACAAAGAGCGATCAAAGTATCCATCAAAGCGTGATGGCGACATTGACAATCATATCAGCAGCCTTGTTTCCAAATGCTGGCGTTTGTGCGATAAAGAAGATATAATCAATCACTTTGATAAATACCAAAGCGATAACGACATTAATAGCTCATTTTCTAGCTATAGTCACTTTTTCTGATTTATCCATCGCTGACATCATTCTAAATCCAGATACCACCAACATGATAATAGCAGCAAAAAATGCAAGTACCTTGAAAAACGATAATATTTGAAGAAATAATCAATTCTGAACCCTATCGACTAATTGTCCACTTCATTGGATATTACCAATATTCAAGACCGTTCACAATATCCACGTCACTCAAAATACTAGAAACGCGCCATAAAGAATATATATAAGACTGGAAAAAGCTTTTTTAGCTCCATCAGGTTCTTTGGCTTGCATAATGAAATTAACTCATGTTACCACCAAGAAGATGAAAAGAACAACAAATCATAAATTTCTTATAAGTACCCACAGATTGCCTCAAGTAGGAATAAGATTTCAATTTGCATCAGTGATAGCGGCACTACTTGGATAGAAAAGTCTTTTTACATTATCCATCAAAGAAAGATTTCTATCTATACCAAGATTAAAGACCGTTTCCACTCTTCCATATTTATCAGGAGTGGTGTCAGTGAGATAATCAGCAAAATTATCTTGGAAAGACGGCGCTGCAGCATAGCTGAATCCACCACCAATCAAAATCAATGTAAGTAGTACTATTGCTTTTTTGACACTATTCATTTTCTATAATTTTAAATGCTAAATTGTTTCTACATTCTAAATTCTAAATTCTAAATTCTAAATTCTAAATTCTGAATTAGAATCCCGTATCTCCTCCATATCATCAGAATATCGAATTGATGATAGAGACAGTCAATTTGATAATAAAATAGAATCCTGTTAAAATGACTACTCCGATAACGATATTAATGATATTTTTTTTAACTTTAGCAGTTTCACCTTCTTTGTGAGCAGCATTGGTGACCATAAGAAAACCATTGTAGATAAGTAAGATAACTGCTATAGAAAGACCTATATATACCGCCCATTGAAGATAGGGATTTATATTGTTTCTAAATCGATCCAAAGTATTCGCTATCTTATATTGACTAGCATATGCTCATTGTTTGTCGTTTACACTATCAAGCGCCGTTTGTTGAATCTTATAATCTTCATTAGCATCACTTACGACATTATCCAAAATCTGGATAGGATTTCATCCATACTTTCCTCGACTCTCATTTTGCGCAAAACTGAAAAGTGGAAACATATAACAAAGAGCCAATATAACTAATATTATTTTTTTCATAAAACAAACGAAGAAGTAAAGATAGGATGAGTATATATAAATCCGACAAATTTTCAAATTTTAATTGAGTTCCGATGGAAAGCGCAAACGAAATTAAGTTTTTCATAAACATAGAAGTTGTAGAGTAATATAATGTGACAATATACGCAAAATATCTAAATATTCTAATAATAAGCATTAAAAGTCGCAATTATCTTTTTCTGGACTTCTTTTTTCCATGCAGTGATGCTTTGAGGATGGAGTTGTAACGCATGAACGATTTCAGATTTTACATCAGTAGGTATTTTTTTGACTTTTTGCTGTAATTGCTTTTTTGTACAATGCTCAAGATTCTGTAATTCTTTTTCGTACATCTTATTGTCGTAAAGCGAATTAATAGCGTTATCGATTTCCATATTGTAATGATCAACGATCAATTTTGCGTATTTTTCTTTGTAGGAATTGCTCATGGGATTGATATCGTCACGTTGAATTTCAGGTTTGTTTAAGCGCTTTCTTTCTTCATTGAGCAACCTTCTCATCCTGTATTGATGCCTAGCGGGAAGATTTTCTATGGATCTCACTTTTTTTTTGATAAGATATTCCACTTCCTTCTCCTCTTCCGGAGAAAAAAAATCATCATGAAAAACATTATTCTTGTGTAGTTCGGCAAGCTCTTTTGCTAGATTGTCCCGAATTGCAGGATCACCGGTATATTGGCGTTCTCCTATACCAAAAGGATGAGTAGAAGGCACATCGTTTGGAGACATGGGAGTTCATTTTAAGACTCTACGTATATTCATATTCATAAGCAAATAATAAGATATAAACAATGATAATGATATCGATAAACACGAAAAAAGCAAATTTTTACTGTTTTTTTATGAAGGATAATGTTAGATAGGTCCTGAAGATAAACAATCCAAGAAGGATAGCTACGAGAAGATATATCAGATAATCATTAAGTTCCCAGAGTATATTTTGGATTTTTTGTTGTTGATGATCAATAATATCTTTGGAAATTTCAGCAAAGAAATCATCAAAAGATTTTTCACCTACTACTCTATAAAATTTTCCTGAAGTCATATTGGCGAGTTGTTGGAGCAAAGTAAGATTGATACTTGTAGTGATATTATCATTCCATGTATCACGACCAATAAGATAATCTTCCTGACCTACACCGAGGACAAACAATGGAACCTGGGTTTTCTTATAATAAGAAACAATTTGCATCGGATCAAATCATATATTCGAATCACCATCAGTGATCAACACTACGATTCACGGTTTATATGTTTCTTGATCGACAAACTGTTGAAGATTCTGCACACCGAGCAACATCGCATCACCGATAGCAGTTCAGAGAAAATCTTTTACGGGAGGGAAATCACCGAGATTCATGGATTGTAATTTGGAGATGATAGCCGATGATGAAGAAGAGAATGGTATATAGACAAATGGTTTTCACGAGAACGTGATAAGAGAGATATAGTAGCCGTCTAATTGTTGGATTAATGAGATCAAAGATTTTTTTGCAGCGACAAATCTACTTGGTTTGATATCGTCCGCTGACATAGACAATGATACATCGAAAATAATTTGGATAGGAAGATTTTTTTCAACAACTACATGTTTATCGCGTATAAATGCTATACGTAAAGGAAGAAGGATGATAGAACCTATAAGTATTCCAAGTAATATCGTATATACGAGTCGACTCCTCTGCCTAAGATGTTTTGTGGGAACAAGAAATTTTGGTTTTTTATTAAAAAAGAAAAGCACGCCACAAAGCGTGATCAATCCTAAACTGATTCATATTCCGTTTGTAGAAAATAACATACAGGCAATGAGAAGATTAAATTAATCATTTTTTTTCTATATCTGTCAGATGTTTTTGATCAAAAGTGCTTTCTTTTGTCTCGATAATCTGTTTTTCTTCTTTAGTTTTGGATTCCTGAACGATAACATCGAGTGGATTTTTCTTTTCATAATTGACTTGAAATTTTTTTCTTGCATCAAAAAAATTATTTCTGACAAGCTTAGCGATATAGGCAAGAAGTCACAATTCAGAGACTTTAAAGAATGTTATGATGATAGTAATAATAATGACAATAACCGCTACAAATATTCCGATTACTTTAGAACCTCATTTCGAAAGTCCATTAAAAGCCGCCAATGCAAGAGCGACTCACAAGGCAAGGATAAACATTTGAACGATAGAAATACTTAATGGTCCGATAGTAAATGTCATACCAGCAAGCAATCCTCTTTTGATATTTTTAGGATATACGACTTTCATTGATCATACATAAAGATAAAGTTGATGAGAGTATACGAAAATACTTTTGATTGTCAAAAAAAAATCTACAAGAATACTGCAGATTTTTTTGTGGAAACTATAAATAATTATACTACTCGTGTTTCTCGAAAAGGTATAAGTTCGAGATTTTTGTTGAGTTTAAGTGTTTTATCACCATTTGCTTCGATATAAATTTTCAAAAATCCACGATGAGCACCCAAAGATTTACCATGTATGATATTATTTTGTACATCAGAGATCATAATTATCTTACAATTAGGATACTGGTGTTTTTTGATAGAAGGAATAAGATGATACCCTTTTTTGAAATCAGGCAAATCCCCATCTAAACTAATAATATCAAATTTTTCTTGTTTAATTATTTCTTTGGCTGATTGATATGTTTCAGCGCAACAAATAGAACTGTTTATAAAACTCCGTCTATAAAATTTTACTAAATTTTCACGATCCATTCGAGAATCGTCCACAATCAAAATTTTTGGTTCTTCCATAATTTTTTCTAGTTTTTTTGGTTTATAATTCGTTTTTTGTTTTTGTAAGACATCGTGTATAGGGATTTCTAAATACTTTACAAGAGAAAATTATATGATATAATATTGATTTCAAGATATTTTCAGAATATGGGTAGTGTTTTTAAGGTGGTGGTATTGAAAAAAAGAAAAAAATAAGTACAAGCTCATATATAAAACAAATATTGAATACTCCAATATTTAATGAAGGACTTTGTATTCATGTATCACAATAGTCTATATAATAACAAAACCATCATCCAACATCCAAAATTCATCATTCAAAATTGATATAGAAGTTTAACATTTCAGCAATTTAACATTTTAGCAATTCAACAGCCTTCATGGAAAATCTCGTCATTATATGATCAGGGCCTGCAGGACACACCGCTGCGATTTACGCAGCTAGAGCCAATTTAAATCCTATTATGTTTGAAGGATTCATGGCAGGAGGCGTTGCAGCCGGAGGACAACTGACCACAACAAGTAAAGTGGAAAATTTTCCTGGTTTCCCCACAGGTATTGATTGATCGGAACTTATGATGAATATGAGACAACAATCGATAAATGCATGAACAAGAATAGAAAGTAAAACCATAGACAAAGTTGATTTCAGTGGACATCCCTTGAAACTATTTAGTGGAAACGAAGTTATTGAAGCAAAATCAGTCATCATAGCAACATGAGCAATAGCGAAACGTCTATGAATCACAGGAGAAAAAGACTATCGGCAAAAATGAATTTCTGCCTGTGCAATATGCGATGGTGGATTGCCGATATTTAGAAATAAAGTTGTTGTAGTTATCGGATGAGGTGATGTGGCGATGGAAGAAGCACACCACATGAGTCATTTTGCATCCAAGGTGATTGTACTCGTAAGAACAGATAAACTCAGAGCATCTGAAGTAATGCAAGCAAGAACAAAAGCAAATGAAAAGATAGAATTCAGACGATTTACGGAAGCGCTTGAAGCACAAGGAAACGATATGCTTACGTGATTGAAAGTAGTGAACAATCAAACAAAACAAGAAGAAATAATAGAATGTTCTGGATTATTTTATGCGATCGGACATACTCCGAATACGGATTTCCTCTGATGACAGATTCAACTCGACAATGACGGATATATCATTACAAAACATATGCCCGTACATACAGCGACGAATGTAGACGGAGTATTCGCGGCCGGTGATGTAGCGGATAAGAAATTTAGACAAGCGATCACTTCTGCAGGAAGCGGATGTATGGCCGCACTTGAAGCACAACACTATCTACAACAACAATAGTCCATAAAAGACAAAATCCGACATTATTCATTATTCATTTTTAATTATTAATTAATTATCATGTCAGTACTTCATATCAAAAACGTTGAACAATTTAAAAAAGAAGTTTTGGAAAGTAATAAATTAGCAGTTATTGATTTTCGAGCAGAACGATGCGGACCATGTAGAATGCTTGGACCAGTCATTGAACAATTGGCAGTAGATCATGAAGATGTTGTCGTAGCTAAAGTAAATGTAGATGAGAATCAAGAGTTAGCTGCTACCTTTCAAGTCTCTTCTATTCCTGTAGTATTCTTTGTAAAAGATGGTAAAGTAATCGATAGAGTTGTCGGAGCAAATCCACCAACAGTTTACAAAGAAAAAATCGCTGAACATAACGTATCAGCAAAAGCTGCTGCATAATTTGAATTATAAAGCAAACAAAAAATCCGCTGAAGAGCGGATTTTTTCGTAAAGAAATATTTCAATGATTTATTGAATCTGGATATTAGCAGCGAATTCTGATCGAGCTGGATCCATAATCTGAATAAGGAATTTCATTCAGTTAGCTGATTCTTTTTGGAGGATACTATTTCATGCATTATTCAATGTTCCTTTGATTGTACACGTAAATATTTTTACTTTAGGACTATCTGTCATGGTCGCTTTGTCAGAGAATTTAGTGACATTCATCTGAGTGGAACAACGTACTCCAGGCAAATCAAGACTCTCATCTACATTGATAGCTTCATACGCAATATTACTTGATGGAAAGATGATTGAATATCATCTATTTGACGTGAAGGTAATAGCCTTTTCTAAGTTGATAGGAAATTGTTTTACTGATGTATCGATATTGTTTAGAGTTGTAGTAGTAGCTGTCGGAGTTTCTGAAGTCGAATTAATTGTATTGGAAATATAGCTAAGTTTAGTACCTCATGCAGCTTGCGATGGATCTATAAAAAGTTTACAGGTAGCTGAACCATCAGCAGTAGGTCATTGGATATTGATAATTAGACCATTAAGATCCACACCGAGCGAACTGGTAGTCACTTGCATAAGTGACGTAGAACCATCCGTACAAAGTTTTTGCAAATTCGATAACAATGTATTTTGGACATAATTTTCATTAGGTAAGATGAGAGCATTAGTAACGTCTATCACTTCTTGCTCGGAAACGTCATTGATGAAATATCCATAATAATTGCCATTGGTAAAGAACCATGAAGTCACTCATTCTAACTTATATAGCTTATCACCATTTGATGTAGAGATAGTTTTTTCTGCAGAACCTCAGATATTTTGTTGAAGTTGTGAACAGTTTTTATTAGGATCAGATTTTTTGCATGCGAAATATGAAATGAGAATAATCTGATTAGTAGCTATGTTTTGTACTTTCAAGACACCGTTTTCTCATTGGTTGAGAACAGTATATTTTTGTCAGAATTCTGCGGGAAGATAAATACCAGCTTGAGAAATATATATACCACTTCCCGATCATAATAATGTTTGATCAACAGTTCATGTATTTGCTAGACTTCAAGAGATAGTACTGACTTCGATGATATATATGTCATTAAGCTCTTTTTCTACCGTTCATTGGATATCTACTATCATACCTGTAGCATATGTGCTTATGTCTAATGTTCTGCTTTTGAGACCAACGACAGTAGCATCAGCCAAGGTCAAAGTATGTGTATACATAATAAGATCACCATTTGCTTGAAGCATACCAGACAAAGAAACTGATTGTCCGATTTCAAATCCAGTCGTAGATTCTATAACAGAAGGAAATAAATTACTGATACGATCATAATTTTTGAAAAACACAAATGCTAAAACAAATGTACAAACAATCACTAAAAACAAAGTAAGCAGCGAAACAGATCTTTTTGGCTGTTGCATCATATAATCATTTCCATACCCAGTAAATAAAGGTTTCTTGGTAGGAGGAACTACATTTTTCTTGAAGTTCATTTTGGGTGCATAAAAAAGTAAAATATGCAAAGTAGGGTAAATGGTACGAAATTTAAATGGCTTGTCAATCGAATAACCCCTATTGTATAATTTTTTAACTAATTAGGCAAGGATTTTGGATAGATTTTGGCTGTTGATTTGAAAAAATACAGATTCGGGAGTATAATCTAGATATGTTTTATACTATCATGCACAAAAGGAATGAATACTCAAACACCAGAACCTACGGCTATCCAAAACTTCATGAATAGCGCTGTTGTAACGTACGGACTCAAAATAGTAGGAGCTATAGTAGTTATCTTGCTTCTTTTGCTGATCTCCAAATTTATCGCGGGAATGGTCAGAAGAAATATCGTAAAAAACGCTGATGAAAAAAACAAACAAGCAGAAAAAATAGGGAAACTCATGTGAGATATTACCTTCTATGTACTCGTCATTTTCTCTTTCTTTATAGGATTCGAAATGGTTTGATTTAATGTAGGACTTATCGTAGGGGGTATTTCATTTGGAGTATGATTAGCTTTCAAAGAAATCCTAGGGAATATGGTAGCCGGTATTATGATCCTATATACCAAAGAATTCAAACTGGGTGATATCGTAGAAATAAATGCAGATCAAGTATATTTTGGAAGAATAGAAGAAATCACCATAAGATATACAATCATTAGAACCATAGAATTAAGACAGGTTGTGATACCAAATACGACACTCATATCAGTACCAATAAAAACATTCAGTTCAGAGCCTCTTATCAAACTTATGATCCCTTTCCGAGCACATTACGATAGCGATATAAATCTCGTATTAGAACTTATAAAAAACACTGTAAATAGCTTCGATTTTGTAAAAGAAAAAGATAATACAAAAACTTTTTTATCAGATTATTTAGACAGTAGTATAGAGTTCAAAGCATTTATAAGTATAGATCCAAACTGCGGCATACTCCCAGAAATGATCAAAGGATATATCTATGAGAAAATAAACGACGAATTCGCCAAAAACAATATAAATATACCATATAATATGACGACTTTAACATTTGAAACACCAGAAGATAAAACCTTTGTAGAAAAAAAGATAAGTGTATAAATTTTATTTGTTTGTATGTAATGCAAGAAAATATCCTCATAAACATCATATCATATCTCAAAGAGAATTGAACAACATTGTTATTCAAAACAATTTTGGCTATATGAGTATTCATTCTAGGATATATAATAATCCAACAAATAGTGAAAAAAATCAGAGCAAGAATAGAAAAAAACAGCCTAGAAGAAACAATTTACATCAAAAGGACCTCAGGATTAATTGGGAAATTTATTTTCATTCTTTTGATGATTTTTCTTATATTAGCGATATTTCAAATAATATGATTTGATACAGCAATCATCATGTGATGAGTATCATTAAGTTTATGATTTGCAATGGAAACAACAATTGGGAATATGATTGCATGAATTATGATAATAACAAACAAAAAGATAAATCTTTGAGATTTCGTGCAATTCATGGGTACTCTAAAAATGATGGGAACTATTGAGGAAATTAATGTAAGATACACAATAATAAGAACTTTTGACAAAAAAAGAACTATAATACCAAACAGTGTATTAGCAAAAACACCTATAAAAACACATAAAATAGAACCACTAATCAGATGAGAAATTTTATTTACCGTACCACGTCACGTTCAAATGACGCAAATAAAACAAATTATGATAGATACTATAAATGCACATGAAAAAGTTTTTTACAAAGAATATACCAATGTGTGGATAGAAAATTTTGACATAAGATGATTACAGATAAAATCAGTTTTCTTTGCTAATCCCAAGAAAAAATCACCATTCATGGTGGCAAGGGACCTAAAACCGAAAATAGCGGAAAACCTAAAAAAATACGGAATAAATATTCCTTATCCGCACATCACGCTCACAGCAGAAGAATAATTATTCTCCTGAAATTTCTTTTATTTGATCACGGATAACAGCAGCATTTTCAAACTCTCGAGCAGCTATGGCATCATCCAGCTGTTTTTTCAAATCTTTGAGAATAATCTCTTTTTCTACTTTCGTCATTCTTTTCAGTTTTTTCGTTTTTCCTCTCGTGAGTTTGTCGAATCCCTGAGAAAGCACATCATCCGTTTTTACGACATCCAATCATTTGATATTAGATTCAGCTTTTTCTGGAGTTATATTGTGCTTTTTATTATAGGTATCTTGAATACCACGACGACGATAGGTCTCTCGCAAAGCCTTGATCATAGATTCGGTAAAATTATCAGAATACAAGATTACTTCGCTATTCGGATTTCTCGATGCACGTCAGATAATCTGGATGAGTGATGTCGTAGAACGAAGAAAACCCTCTTTGTCAGCGTCCAATATAGCCAACAAGGTAACTTCCGGAAGATCGATTCCTTCTCTCAAAAGATTTACTCAGACGATAATATCGATAACACCGGTTCTCAACTTTTTGATAATCTCCCAACGATCGATTGTTGCGATTTCACTATGTAAATAGAAAGCTTTATATCATTTGGAAACTAGGAAATTCGTCACTTCTTCAGAAGATTTTTTGGTCAACGTAAGGAGCAGGACTTTCCCTTTTTGAGCAATATGATCATCAAGTTTTTTCAGCAAATGTTCGAGAAAAGCTGGCTTCTTTCATGAGAAGTCAGTTCATTGCATAAAATCCTTGAGATTAGCGTATTTATCGAACATAGAGTACAGAAATATAAACAAATACCACTCTATTGTTTTAGGGATTGTTATCAAGAAAAGATAATAAAAACCATATTACAAATGCCAGATGCATGACAAGACACTCTCTGAATTCGAAGCAATCAAGATAGTCGAACTGAAGTGAGTCACACGAATGTGTGGGAACGAAGTGAGATGAAAAATATTTTCAGAATGAAACGACAGTTCGTTGAGTTTGTATCTGGCTTGATCTTTTTCGTCAGTTTTTCTATCAAGAGAAAAAGTGATCCCAGCGGAGCGTTTAATTTATTTGTAAAAAAAACAATTTTACGTATACTATATATCAGAAATGATCTTTTTAAATAAAAACAAAATATGAAGAAATATTTCTGAATGATATTAACACTGATTTTACTGCTTTGAACGTCGGTATTTGCTACTTACGAAGATTTTTCTCGTCAACTCGAAACTATGGGATTGGATGTGAAAAAAATAGAATCTCAGGATAGTGTTTCACGTTACGAACTTGCAAGACTATTGAATATCGTAGAATGTAAGGATTGTATCTATCCAGACAAGAATATGCTGACTACATACATAGAAAGTTTTTGGACAACATTCACCAAAACACCTGGCAAAGATTTTGCCGATATCAACTTTTGATGAGGATTATTTAATAATCAATCATATTATTATTGTGTAGCCTATGTAGGAGACAACACCTATATGAGATGATATCCTAAGGCAACAAGTCCAGTCTGTGGGGGACAATTCTGTGGAACGAAAATGACAACGACAGCGGAGTTTATCCAAGTAGTGATAAATATTTTAGCGAAATATATTTACAAAGATATCAATCTCAACTGGAAAGAAGTGAATACACGATTCAGTAAGCTGAAAGCAGATAGTTATGAAGCCAAAAACTTCAATAGTGACAATATCAAGATGATTACACAAAAAAGCATAAGCTGTGAAAATACCTGTGCATTGCAAAACAACAATGAAGTCAATCTCTATCTGAAATATTGTATGTTCAATATAGAAAAATGTAATATGCAAGAAGTAGACAAAATAAAACAATGATATTGGCCAGTTGCTGAGCTAAATCTTCTCTATAATCAAAGCATCATAAATATCGATCAAACACAACGAAGAAATACCGCAAAAAATATCGATGGGAAAACGGTATTGGAGACATTATTCAAATTGAATGGCAAAGTAAACTGTGCATTTAATAATGACTATGATTGTGATGGTTTGGATAATGCACATGATAACTGTCCGACAACATATAATCCCACACAAAAAGATTTTGATAAAGATGGTATCGGCGATATTTGTGATGATGATATCGATAACGACACCATAAAAAATCCAATAGGAATTATAGATGAAGAATGAAAAATAGATATTTCCAAACGGACCAAAAATATGGACAACTGCCTCTTTATAGTCAATACCGGTCAAGATGATATAAATAAAAATAATATCGGAGATATATGTGAAAATATAGGTGATCAGATAGGTGTCTATATAAATATAGATAAGATAGAATGAAGTGCTCCATTGACATCAACATTTGATGCAGTAAGCAAAGGAAATGTGAATGAAATTCAGTGGGATTTTGGTGATGGAATACAAGGGAAATGAACGCCAATAACTCATACCTTTCTTTCACCAGGTATGTATAATGTACAGGCAATAGCCAAAGGAAACAGTAGTGATGCTAAAGCACAAGTCATTGTCATTGTATGATGACAAATCGGAGATACCAAAACATTACAGACAAGAGCAAGTTTAATAGGAGGCAAAGCAAATACAGAAAGTCTGCTTTCCGTATCATCACTTGGGAACTTCGATGAAGTCGAATGGATATTTTCAAAAGAGAATACGAGTTCCAAAAAAGCAGCAAGTGAGAGTTTCAAGAGATTATTCAAACAGTCAGGAGAAAATCCTGTCTTAGTAAAAGGATATAGCAATTGAGAATTAGCTGGAATAAGTTATTTCACTATAGGAATAGGTGAATGAAGATGAGCTATACTCAGAAGTAATAATTCAACGAGCGAAATTAATCAAAAAATATTATTTGATACCAAAACATATAATATCACCCAAGAAGATATACTAAGTGTAGACTGGGATTTTGGTGATGAAACTAAAATGAATAATACGACGCTTACCATGGAATATGCATATACGAAACCAGGCAAAAGAGTGGTTACGCAAAAGATAACACTTGTCGATGGAAAACAATTGACGAATATGATTACCATATATATCACAGACAAGACATTATTCGCATCATATGCATTACTTATGAAACCGTCTGCCTTGGTTATAAACATAGGAGAAAAGATAAATTTCTCTTCACGTATCATAGGTAAGATGCTCAATACACCAATCACTCAAATAATGGAATTTTCAGACGGAGTAACTCAACAAAAACCATGATCAGAAAAATTACCAAGTCTATTCATCCACTCATATCAAAAAAATGGTTCACTGACACCACAAGACAGTATGTATATCAATCAATGTACCTACCTCAAAAATCAAGCAACCATAGCAATCAAAGGAGTAGATAGTTGTTTGGATGCTAAGATACAATGAAATCTGAATACGATATACAAATGCGATCTCGATGGTGATAGGATCCCTGATGTCTGCGATACGGATATCGACGGAGATGGCGTGCCGAATCTGCTCTGATTGATACATTTCGAAAACAGGAATTGTTTATATGAAAGCGATCCAAGCAAACCTAATGTAAATCTCAATCAAGAAATATTAACAGAACATTATCAAGGTGTATGTTCAATCGATAATGCACCATTCAATAGTAATCCTGATCAGCTCGATCTCAATCAAGATGGAATCGGCGATGTGCAAGATACTACACCAATATTAGGAAGCGGAGAAGTGATAGATAGTGATGGTGATGGAATACTAGACACAAAAGATCTTTGTCCTACCATCCAAGAAACATGGAATGGAATAACTGATGAAGATGGTTGTCCAGAAGTAGGACAAGAAATAGCGTGTAAACAAGAAGGTATAGCTCCTCTCCTTGGAGTCACCAATGATACTATTATCGTCAAACCTACAGCATGTAATCAATGTCCTTGTCAGTTCTGAGACTTTTCAAGTGATCTTACTAATAATGATCAAGTAAGAGCAGTTTTACGAGATAAGAAAAAAACAATCCAGTATAAATTTTCTTTACCGTGGATTGTTGATTTTCAGTAGTATATATAATTAAGATATTATTCGATAGCGCCTACTGGACACATAGGTTGTGCTTCTTTATAAATTTCTTTTTCTTCATTGGTTAATTCTCCTTTGTTTATAACTTCAGCTTTCCCATCATCTCATTGTTTAAATACTGTAGTATACGTACCAAAACACATTCCACAAGAGATGCATTTACTCTTATCTATATTTGCCATAATCATAATATAATAATATAAAATTATTCTTCAGAATGATGTTCATGGATATGATGATGTTCTGTATTTTCACCTTCATTTTCTTCTTCATCGAAGAGTCCTTTGAATGATTTTTTGTGTTGGATATCTTTCATAACATCTTCATCTACTACATTTACGATCTTAGTCTTATTAGCATTTTCTTTAGCGTGCTTAAGCACGGAAACCAAGGTCAAAACTAATCATAAGAGTAAGAAAAGTTGAATGAAATAATATGCTCAGCTAACTTTTATAGTTTGTGTACTTGTACCTACGACACCGATAGCATCACCCATTCCTAAGAATGCTGTTGCAATGATCCATAAGAAACCAAAATTGAAGAGTGAATCATTTTCTTTGAATCCGAAGTATCCGATAACGAAGTTCTTGAATTTGAAACTCATATTTCGACTTAAGAGTACAAGCATACTCACCAAGATAATCAATAATGTCTTAAACAAATGTCCGTTAAATAACCAAACCGAACGTGATATATCGTTTACCGGAGAGATTTTGATCAATGGTAATACTACAAGAAAGAAAGCAAGTGCCCAAAGATAAAGAACGAATACTTTCTGATGCTTAGTGAATCTTCAGAATTTTTGAGCAAATCTTGAAATTTTTTCAGAGAGATTAAATTTTTTATGCATCTCAAAACAGAAAAATTAAAAGTTGTAGATATTGTAGATATATGAGTAGTAATGATTTATCAAGTATTTTCAAATATATTTACGGGATGCCCGTCTAGAGACTATATTGATCATTAGTGATAGGTTGAGGAACTTGTGAATCAGAAGAAGAATTTACGTTACCATCATAAAGTTCACCACGATATTCACTATTTTGTTGGCTTTGTTTGACGAAATTACCAAGATTGAATAATCATTTTACCAGTTCACCTGCTCTACTGAAAACTTTAGGTGCGGTATAGGTGTTAGATTCAGGCACCTTCATCCATTTCAATACGACTGGCACAAGAATCAAAAGAATAATAGTCAGAACGATTCAAATAATCATAAATCTGATACTATTCCATCATTTTTTCTTATTTTCTTCTTTGCTACTAGAAAAAATAAACATAATAATCGCACGGATGAATGTATATACACATCAAGCAATCACTAGGATAACCACCAAAGCCAAGACAGTTAAGATAATATTTTGGAAATTAACATTAGAATAAATATCATTCATGGGAAAAACAGAAAAAAGAACTAAAAGTATTTACTATTTTTTCTCTTCTTTTTTAGTCGTTCCTTTTCTTTCTCTGTGTTCGATAAATTTATCGAATAATTTGTTATTCGTTTCTTTGAGCAAAAGTTTTGCAAGTCTTTCTGATGGTTGAGCTCATTTTGCAATCCATCCAAGAATAACATCTACATCAGCTTTTAAAGCATGTTTTATAGGATCATACGATCATAATACTTCTTTATATCCATATTTGACTGGTTTAGTGTGTTCAGAAAGAACAACTCTATAGACAGCTAAATTTTTTCTTCCATGTCTGGAAAGTCTAATAACTAACATGTTGAGATTATAAAAAAATTAAAAATATTAAAAAAAGAAATAGGTAGATTATTTCAATTTTTCTCTCGATACGTGAGTAGTCTTTTTCTTGTCTTGTTTACAGTACTTTATTAATTCCAATTTTTGAGTATTTGTCTTATTTATACTCGTGTGATAATTAGTTTTTCCACAGTCTTTGCATTGCATTGCAACAATAATTCTTCATCACTTTTTCTTTGCCATGAGAATAAGATAATAATAAATAAAGCTATTTTGAATGACGGTTGATGATGTAGATGATTTGGCTCCAGGGAGACTCGAACCCCCGACCTCGTCCTTATGAGAGACGCGCTCTAACCTGCTGAGCTACAGAGCCGACACATTCGGTGAGGGCGGGATTCGAACCCGCGGTACGATTACTCGCACGACTCGTTAGCAGTGAGCTGACTTCGACCACTCATCCACCTCACCAAGAGTATTTTCGATATAACAAAAAAATCGTGTGGTGATTGTATATAGAATTAGTATTGAATTTCAAGAACAAAAGCATACATTTGCTAAGCAAATAATAGAGATACAATGAAAGTTTGAAAGTAATGAAAATCTTTCATGATATCGAAATTATGCCGATGATTTTTGACACAGAAAATATAAATAAAAATAGAATAATTTATGTTTTCAAAAACAATCGGAGAATGGGCAATTTTTACTCATTAGGAGAAAATTATGACAAATGAGATAGGAGGGATAGGATTAGACGGCATTGATACCTGATGACAAGTAAGAGAAAATATTAATAAAGTGACAGAAGAAGCAGTCAGAAGAGTCCAAGATAATCAAAAAAAAGCTCAACAAGTGAGCCAAGACATAAAAAAAGATAAAACAATGAATGACAAGTTTGCTAAATTTCTCACTTTTTTATTGAAAGACATCAAAAACGATCATTTGATCAAACAAATATATCATACATTTTTCAAAACTAGACACGAGGAGACAGATCTTGTATATTTAAGGAAAAGCATGAATACCATAGTTGTTGTAGGAATCTTTATACCTTTTTATCAAAAAGAAATCAAAGAATTGGGTCTTGATAATATATATCAGGATATATTCACTTTCGACAAAGAAGTGGATTTGACAAAATATATAAATTATATAAAACACTTATTACCCAAATATCATGATAACATTGTCATAGACAAAGTAGAATTTACCAAGTTATTAAGCAATATAGCAGAATATTATCAGCTTACGGAAAAACTCTCTACGGAAAAGAATATGGAATTCGAAAAAACACTCAAAAATGAGCTTTCCCTCAACGAATAGATAGCATATCAGCAGATTCAACAACTTTTAGGGTTTTTGTCAACCCTATTTTTTTATTTATGACAAGTTTTTTGGTAATTCTTCTTTTTGTGAATATACTTAGATGTATAAAGTTTTATTCACACTATAAGGATGTTGACTAAAGAACTCCCTATACAACAAGCAAAAGAATGAGAAGTATATGGCGATAAAGTAGTAATGAACAGCCAGGACTTTCAAACGGAATTACACAAATATGGTGTAGGCGATCTTTTTAATAAAAAATTAATTATCAAACAAGATAAAGAGAAATACATATTCGCTATCGACGGAGTAAATAAATTTGCTGTAAACGGAAGAATAGATTTTACAACTTTCATTAATGATTTTTACAAAGATCTTGCTAAGACAGAGAAACGAGCTACAGAAAAGAAAGCAGTTATCGAAGTTTCAAAACTGGAAAAAATGACAAAAGTAGAAATCACTATTACAGAGACAGTAAAAGATCTCGATGATTTAGAAGAGCAAATCAAGAAAAATGAAAAACTTGCAGAAAAATCTACAGATATAGAAAACGTAAAATACAAAGTTGAAAGATTGATTAAATTTTACGAACAAGAAAAAGACCTTGCTGATACGGAAACTTCAGGATCGATTTTCAATAGAAAATATGATAGAAAAGATAAATGAATCCGAAAAATACATAAAACAGAGATCGACAGACGTCTTAAAGAATTGAATAAGATCAAAGGGCAAATAGAACGAATAGCAAACAATAAAGGAAAAACATATGATATCGAACGAGATATTAATCCAGAAGATAATACAAAAGAAGTCAAAGGAGTGAAAGAAGTGGAAATGGATGATGTAAACGCAATGGATATGAAGATGACACTCAAACAATTAAGCGATAGAATAGAAGATCTTGGGAAAGAAGCTCCTGATTTTATTCTCGCAAGAAATGAGATTATCCTTGAAAATCCAGATACCGTACCATATTATGAAATCATCGTATATGACAAATCTGATGCTAGAAAAGTAAGTAAATCACTTAAAAAAGTAAATAAAGAATATGCGATTCTAGATAAATTGGAACTTACAGCAGCAAAAAGGCAAGAACTCAGTCAAGATCTTCAAGATTTGGAGATATATCTCAATAAAGTGATTGATAATCCAGATACATTCAAACCTTCAGAACATCCATTTGTACCGACTCACGCAGAAGAATTTTATAAATTAGTAGAAATAGATCCGACATTAAAAGCATTTATGCAACTCAATAAGAAAGCTTGAAAAACTGACGGAACAGTTTCACCAGAAATACCGGGAACTACAGGGGATGGAACAACTGGAAATGGAATAGAACAAAATAAAAAATGAGCAGAATATGTCGCAAGTCCATATAGTAGTGTAGGTGAAGCATTCCAAAAATGAGGAATAGGAGGTGCACTCAAATATGGATTAGATCAGACAAATATGAAACCAAACCAAAAACAATTCTGGTGAGGTGTGGGGAATGTGGCTATGATTGGTGGAATGATATTTATAGGATGGAAAATGATCAAAAGCGCATTCAGTATAGTATTCAAGAGTGATAAAGATAAGAAAACAGGTATCTATGATACATCAAATATAGCATGGTTACTCGGACCTGCAGCACTTCTTGGAATATCACAAGGAGTAAGTGGTGAATGACCAATGAGTCTCTTCACAGGATGAGCGCTTACAGAAAAGATATCAGGGATATTTGGAGGATCAAAAGAAGATGACACAGATACAAAAATCAAATATAAAGAAGGATTCCCAGGAGTAGCAGCAGTATTCAATGAATTTACGTATGGAGGAATGAAAGAACTCTTAGTACAAGACAGCGATGGTGATCATATGAAGATTGATCCAAATAAATACGATGCATTGGTAAATACATTTAAAAATTGATCTAAACAAAATCCAGCAGGCGCTAAATTTCTCGAGTCTATAGGTAAGGATGATAAGAAAAATATGATGGATCTTGCACTCAAAGGAATGGGTATCACACGAGAAAATATCCAAGATGATAGTAATAAAGACAAGAAATTTAATGAAGCCGCAAGTAAATCTATAGCAAGACTTGGATCAGTATCAGAATATATGGAACAGAAATGATATACTAAAGTAAATACAGAGACAGAACATCTTATAGAAAAATATGTTGCAGATGAAAATGCAGATATAAATGATCTTGCAGAACTCGATAAGAGAGGTGATGTATTCTATAAAGAATCTATCGTCACCGATAAGACAGGTTTAGAGGCTAAGATAAAAGTGTTTGCAAATGGCGATACAGAAAAAGAAGAAGAACTTCTTCTCGCAATAAATAGTTTCTATGAAAAGATGCCATCATCAAATAGAGCTATAGATCTGACAGGAACTCGACCAAATATCACATTCAAGACATATGATCAAACAACAACACTCAATCTTGAAAAGAAAACAATTGATGGATTAGTAGCTAATAATGAATTCAGTAGTTATTTGGAAACATATAAGGCAGCAAGTCTTACGAATTATATCAAGAAGGTTTGTAAAGATAAAGAAGCTATTACTACTACACCATTCCATGTTTCTATGCCAGGTGGTGATATAGAATTCAGTGAGCCAAGTACATTCAAGTTTGATACAGAGATAGTGTCAGCAGGAATGTGAGGATCACTCAGAGAAATATCTCCTACACTTGAAAATAATAAACAAGCATACTGTGATTATCTCAATAGCCTTAAATTCTGGAAAGCAAAAACAACAGTTTAATATAATTTCACTTGTAAAAATTTAAGGGACTACTATATTGAACGTTGAAGCGACTAAACGTCGAAACGACTAAAAATCGTTTAAGCGCTTCAGCGTTTTATCGTTTAGACGTTGTAATGAAAATAAACAATAAACTAAATATACCTGAAAAACATATTCTCATCGTCGGTAATCGATCGTATAAAAATCTAGGTGACGAGCTCATTTTACTATGAACAGTGAAATTATTATCGGAACAATGAAAAAAAATAACGATAGCTGCCTACGATCCTGAACGGTTGAAAAAATTTTTCAGTCAGTTTATTGATATAAGTAAAATTACTTTTGTAACAGAAATACCCAAAGGTTTTCGTTCATGGTGGAAATATATCATCACAGGAAAATTGAAAGAATGGAAAATATATAGAAAAGTCGATGCAATAATCATAGGATGATGAGAAATCATAACAGAAGAGAATAAACATTCATATCGATATCGATTAGTATCACTCCTCCCCTGTTTGAGAAAACCTCGTTATCTGATGTGAGGAATACAATTACCAAAAAAATTCTTCAACAGACTTTTTTTCAAGATGATATTGAAAAGAACGAAATATATCTTCGCAAGAGATCATGAGACCGTTCACGACATGAAAACATATTGATATCAAAACGTGAAATTCTTTATGGATACAAGTTTTTTCGCATATCCGCGAAAAAAAATTCTAAATTCTAAATTTTGAATTCTGAATTGAAAAAAATACATAGTAATCAATCTAAATAAAAATGCAGAAAAGTTCCTTCCAGAAATCATTCAGGATGTAAAAAAATTATATAATCAATGATATGAAATACTTTATGTACCAGTTGCCAAAGGGAGAAACGAACATTATGATGATATAAGGTATATGCACAAAATACAAAAAAAAACGGAGATAAAAGATCAGCGATTCAATATCTTGGATCGAGAAGAAGATTTTGAAATATTTGTAAAAACGTTGGCGCAAGCGCATATGGTCATCAGTAGCAGATTGCATTTATTTTTGATAGCAAGCTTTTTAGGTGTACCAACAAAAGTCTACCCGTATCAAAAAAAAATACTTAAAATGCAAAAAGTAATAGAGAAAGATTAAAGATTATCATCCTGAGCAAAGTCGAAGGATATAAGTAATTATTACTATATTCTTCATTATATTCGGAATGACAAAAAAATTATTCATTATTCATTTTTAATTATTAATTATTTGAAGTGGATATAATTTCTCACGGGTTATATGGATGAGCAGTCTTTGGAAATAAGAATAAGAAAGAATTCCGACTTTCGGCGGCCTTCGGTATATTACCGGATTTTCTCTCATTTGGACTACCATTCGTAGGCATAGCGATAACGCTGCTTTCATGAGGAGATATCACCGCATTCAGACCATGAATGCCACATAATGAACCAAGCTATGTACACGTAATATATAATGTAACGCATAGTCTTATTATTCGGGCTCTAGTTTCCGGAGTGCTTCGACGAATAAACAAAAAACCCGTCAAAGCGAGTTTTGCATGGCTATTGCATATACTTATAGATATTCCAACCCATTCGTTAGCATTCTTTGCTACACCATTCTTACGGCCATTGTCCAATTATAAGTTTGATGGTATACCACGAAGCAACAAAATGATTTTCATTCCCAATCTCATAGTGCTGACACTCCTCTACAGCTATTATTTCCGGAAGAAATATAAGAAAGCATCAAAACATAAATAGCAAGACATAAAAAATCTGTCTCATTACTTGATACTTTCTACTTGATACTATACTTTAGTAAATGTTCCTCTGATTATAGCTTTGATAAGCTTATATTTTTCCTTACCTTTGGCGAATCTTAAGACTTTGATAATAAGTCGTAATGGTTGTCCTCGGAATCCAAGCAAATAAAATTGTATTTTCTGAAAAATATTTCCGTATTTTTTGACGAATAACATCCTATGTTTTGCTTTTCTATAGGCAGTATATTCATTACCGACTCGCGCTTGTTCGAGTTTAGTCTTATCTCTCTCCATATGATAAATTTTCAGATCACGAAGAACGATTATTGGATATCATGCGCGATGAATCCTGTATGAAAAATCCAGATCTTCATAGACGAAATCAAGCTTCTCATCAAACAAAATAGTCTTGAAGATATGAGCAGGAGCAAGGAGTGAATTTCATGAATACATCTGAATATAGTCTCGTGCTTTATGAGATAATTTCTGAGAAATAGGTCTCGATAATCGATAACTGAAATAAGAAAATCATTGATTCTGGATAGTTCACGTCTTCCTATACATCAAAGTCGGCGTCAAAACGAAGTCTTTTTTAAATTTTTCGTGATAGTCATGTCGCAAAGTCAAAGAGTTTTCCAGATAGTCATCATCAAATTGTTCGTCATCGTCCATCAGTTGAATATAGTCTCCTTTTGCTGATTTGATTCAGAGATTTCTTAATGCGCTGGCATTGTTATGAGGAATCGCATGCGTCGCTTCTGAGATGTAATGGATGTTTTTAAATTCGTAATTCGTAATTCGTGATTCATTATTGGTTAAATGTTTGTCTACGACAAAAATAACTTCAAAATCTTTGAAAGTCTGGTTGTGGAGACATTCGATAATATTTCTCATATTCTGATCTCCCCTCGTCGGGATGACTACGCTGAGTTTCATATCTATCTTTTAACTTTTGACTTCTATCTTTCAACTTGTTTTTGATATTAGACTTTCGGCTTTATGCTTCAAGCTTTAAGCTAATTTTCAACTTGTTTTTATAGTACGAACAGATATATTTTTGTCATATTTATCATTAGCTATTTCTATGATAAGATTTTTGAAAGCGTTTTTGATATTCGTGGTAATGTACCATATTTTCGTAACCGTTATCGGATACGGACTCCTCTGATGAGCATATCCACAACTTCCAGCACTCGGAAGAGATGTTATCTGGTTACTATTTTTTGCTATACTCGTGATATTGAATATCAAAACAATCAAATCATATCTAAAAACACGAAAACGACCACGAATCACGCTTATCATACTTATTGTCTTCGGAGTATGAATATCATTACTTAAAGGGAAGTGAATGTACGACATCTTTGTAGGGATAAAATACGGACTCCTCTATCTCTTCATCTTCCTCTCCGCAACTTTCATCGGTCATATTTGGAATACAAAAGATTCCAACATTGAAAATTGAAAATTGAAAATTGAAAATTTCCTGAATTTTCTAAAATACCTTTTGATTATAACACTATTATTCTGATTTCTTCGACAAGGATTGAAATTTATCTGGCCGGATCTATTCCTTCATATCGGATATGGACCATTCAACGATTTCAAATTTGGAATCAAACCTCCGATCTACTATCTCACCTGATATAAAGGGACACCGAGACGACAAGGGATATTCTCATGACCGAATAATTATGGATATTTTTTGATCGCATTTTTGCCTATCATCGTCATGTTCTTTAGACAAAAATTTGATGGAATTAAAAAGCTTTTGACAGCAAATACGACAGCTATCATAAATATTTCACTGATCGTACTCCGGATAGCGGCGATTATATTAACTCTATCCAGGACAGCATTTATCGGTTGAATAGTTGGGCTCGCAGTGATGAATGTTCAGCGAATTAGAAAACATAAGAAACTTTCACTGGGAATATGAATAGTATTGTTAGCAGGAATAATCGGATTAAGTATATTAAAATGAGCGTCGACATTGAATCATATCAAAGCTAAATTCTGAAGCATAAAATATGTCATCAATCAACCGAGCGGATACGGTCTAGGAACTTCAGGTCCTGCAGTCAATCATAACGGAACGATCTTACCGGAAAATTATTACATACAGCTCATGCTTGATATTGGTACTTTATGATTCTTTATACGAACGATTATCATCTTGCAGATTACTCGAATAGCAAGAAAAATACAAACAAGTTTCACAACGCTTCGGGGAAATATCAGCAATCAAACGACATATCTTATCCGAAAATGACTAAATATCTGACGAGTTTCATTACTTATCATGGGACTATTTCTTCATGTCTTTGAAGACAGCATGATCAACTATCTCTTCTTCATATCATGGTGAATACTCAGTGGTTACTTATCAACTTTCATTGCCAAAAAGTTGCCGAAAGATAGCTGAACAATCAACAAAAAATAGCCGTATCTACAGCTACCTTTAGTCAATTTTCATCTATATTTAGTCGCCCGCCCAAGCGGGCTTTTGTCAAAATAGTCTATTTATCGTATTCTACTTCAAGAGTGATTTTTTCCGGTATCAATGCTTTGGGTACGATGATTTGTAAAATATTGTCTGGAGTGAGTTTTGAATGAATCTTGTCGAAATATACTTGAGGAGGAAGATCGATGACTTGATCTATCGGTCATCGGTAGCATTCTTCTTTCAAAGGAATCAGATGATCTTTTACTTTCGGTTTAATCCTTTCACCAGTAATGACAAGTCTGTAGTCTTTTATATTAATTTTAAGACTCTCTTTTTTTACACCTCCCAAAGGAAGTATGATCACAATCTCTTGCGGAGATTCATAGATATCATAAGGAATATTTGGCGTTTCTTGTACTTGTTTCATGGAAACAAATTAAAGAATAAAATTAAACATTATACTGTTGTACTTACATCTGGATTTGGATCTGAAGCGGGAGTTGAGATAGAATTCTGATCCTCTTCCATACCGATAACCCTTACTACCTGATCTCTTCTCTTATCCGGTCTAGGGATTCGACGAAACTTTATTTCACCATTATGTTCTGAATCGCCTTCAGTAAGGATAATGATATCACCATTATCAAACATACTATACAACAATCATGATTTTTTGATGGATATGGCCTTAATGCTTTGTACACTGATGGTGACCACATTTCTTTTGAAAATTCCTCATTGATCATACATCATGATGGCATGTGGTATCACGATAATAAAGTCCATCTTATAATCTATATATTTTCCAATAGCAGGAAAGAGAAATACGACATTTATAATAAGAATAGCAGTAATTACATATCCGAAATAGTCACCGCCCAATCGTTTATAAAAAAATATAAGCAATAAAATTGTAATAGTCAAAACTCATAAAAAAGGAAGGACGATCTTATATATCTGATACAATTTACTTCTTCAGAAACATAAAACATTATCAATACCGAATTTCTCTTGATATTCTATAAAGGTATTCTGTCTCAACTTAGTGTCAAAGTTGGAAAATATTTTCATACGGGCACACTAAGGATAAAAATATTTAGAATGTAGAAAAGTGGGGAAAAAATCTGAGATATACTTTACCTATAATATGATCGAATGGAACTTCATAGCTTGAACCCTCATAACAATCCAATCCGAAACAGCAACGAGAATCAGTAGAGAATCATCTATTGTCTCATAGTACAAAAAATCATCCATCGTCAATCTTAAATTCATCAACGCCGCATCTTGCCTCAGTCGTTACTCAACTTAAATATGATTCAGGTAAGGTATTGCATTGTTCTATATTATTTTCTGTTTTACAGATTTCTACAGCATCATGTTTGATTCTAACTGTTTCTCCAGGAAGGCCGACAATTCTTTTGATATACGGAATAGTTTTACCAGGAGGTACAAATACAATTACATTGCCTCTTTCAAGTTGGCTGAATCTTGGAGTAATCTTATCTACGATAATAAAATCATTTTCTTCAAACGTAGGCGCCATACTCGCTCATACGACAGTATATGGATTCGCTACAAAGAATCTGATAAACAATACAATCCCTCCTACGAATATCAAAAACGACACCATATCAAACAAATCCAGAAGGAAATATTTTAATTTCATTTTAAACATCATAATGTATAGATTCCTAATTGATAAAATAATGGACTCAAAAATACTGACACTTCTCAACTCTACAAACAAGCATCAAGATATATATGTATGTAATTTTAGCGATTAAAACGGTACCTCTTCGTCATCTGGGATGACAGGATCGGCAACATCTAATACATGATCATCATCACCTCCTTGTCCTTTTGGATCTAAGAAGATAAAATTATCAACAATAATCTCAGTAGAGAATTTATCTTTCCCTTCGCTGTCTTGTCGTTTTCTTGTCCTAAGTCTTCCTTCGATATAAATTCTTTTTCCTTTGTTCAAGTACTTAGACAAAACTTCAGCACCTTTCCCATAAGCTACACATCTGTGATATTCTGCATCTTCAAGTACATTTCCTTCTTTGTTTTTGAATTTTCTGTTAGTCGCAACAGTAAAATTCACTACAGAAGTTCAACTACTTTCGATGGTTTTCACCTGCAAGTTGTTGGTAGCTCTTCAGATAATCATTACTTTGTTCAAATCCATGATTCGATCAAATTATTGTGTAAAAGTATGACGAAAAACAATCATCACATGATATGTAAATAAATACAGCATAAAATCAATTGATTTTATGGATTTTGACACAAAATAAAAAACCTGAAATATATCAGATTTTTATAGTTCAGAGCTACCCAGAGAGGGACTCGAACCCTCACGTCCTTACGAACACCAGATTTTGAGTCTAGCATGTCTACCATTCCATCATCTGGGCATAAATGAAAAATGTCTGGCGACAGGCATGTATCTAAGGAAATAGACAAGAAAATCAACGGATTTTCTTTTTTCTTGTTTTTCCCGACATATTCACTACATTAATTCTTAATTCTTAATTCTTAATTCTTAATTGATGAAAATAGTTCTCGTCTGAGCATGATGAACAGGAATGTCAGGAGTAGCGTGAATACTCAATGATTTATGATATACAAATATTGTCTGTATCGATGCTAACCAAAGTGAACTTACCGATAAACTGAAAGCGAAGTGATTGAATGTCATCATAGGCCACGGAAAAAATAAAGTACAATTGGGTGATGTAGTGATCTATTCTGAAGCGACGTTTGAATGCGAGGAAGTGCTGGAAGCAAGGAAAATCATGAAAGCCAATAGGAAAGTGATGGTCATCCTGAATTATTTTCAATTTTTGGGAGAAGTGTCCAAATATTTCACTAGCGTAGGATTCGCAGGCACCAACGGCAAAAGCTCATCCACTGCCCTAGCGATCCATACGGCAAAAAAGCTGATGCCGAATTTCGGACTGGGAATCTTGTGAGCACTCGTACCAGGGTTCAATACACAAAGTTATGTAGTAAACACCAAAGCAAAAAAAGATATCAGAAATATTTTTGATTATATCTTCACCGGGAAAGCGCTTAATTATAAGAATATCAAAAAGCGAAGCTTTTTCGTAGAAGCATGTGAATACAAAAGACATTTTCTGTACTTGGATTTGGATTATGCAATGATTACGAGTCTCGAACTCGATCATACCGACTATTACAAAGATATGAAAGATTATCTTTCAGCATATGAAACCTTACTCACCAAAGTAAGACACAAAGTCTTGATACCAAAATGACTCAAACTGAAACCTGCAACCTGCAACCTACAACCTGTAACAATAAAATCAATTCCGTTTACTCACATTCGAGGAAAACATAACGACATAAACGGATCACTCATCCTCGAACTGATGACAAAATTATGTAAAGAGCCGAAGACAAAAATATTGAGCACTATGAAAACATTTTGATGACTTTGGAGAAGGATGGAATACCTAACCACCAACGAAAACGGAGCAAAAATATTCACGGATTACGGGCATATGGCCTCCTCTATCGGATTTGGGTATCAAGCATTGAAAAAAAAGTTCCCCAAGAAAAAATTATTCGTCATCTTCCAACCGCATCAGATAAATAGAATCGTTACCTGACGAAAAGACTTCCAGCAAGCGTTGAAAAATTATGATAACATCATAATCTACGACATCTATGCCGCGAGAGAAAATCTTTGAGAACTTACCAAAAAAATCCCTGAATTAAAAAAAATCAAAGATCTGAATGACCTTGGCGAACACTTCGCTGAAGCGTGCTGAGGAACATATACCACGGATTTCTCAGTCATCACAAAGGAAATTCAAAAAGCGCAAAAAGATACCATTGTCGTAGTATACAGCGCCGGAGATGTGGACTATAAGTTAAGAAAGTATTTAGGAAAATAATAATTATTGCCTCTTATACAATCCTACGATCTGCGATTGTGCGTTTATTTTGCCTCACATAAGTTCTATCAATCTTTCTTTAGAGAATCCTGATGAGATTTCCAATTTTTCAGAAAGCGCATATATTTTGAATATATATCTATGCGTTCCGCTTGGCGGACAAGGAGCTCATCGAGCAAGTTCTCATCGTGAATTCTGACCCAAGACAGCAATATCAAACGTATCTTGAGAAATGATAATATACGGATCTTCTGTCAACGGGATATTTGCAAGCAACAGATGATCTCGCGTTCATGCTGGCGCATCAGGATCGTCGACAATCAATGACAAACTTTTTGTATTGGGAGGCAAATCCTCTATTTTCAAGGTAGGAAAACGACCCTCCCCGTCGCAGGTATATTGAGAAGGCATCAATCCGTTATCGATAAAATCAGTGGAAATATTCATTGGAGTTTTTGAAATAGGTAAAAGTATTCATCAACTACAGAAAAATCCTGAGCCATCAGCGCTAGGATTTCCATGTTTCACTAAAGTATTGCCATCGCAGATTCGTGTATCTTCAGGAGATAGGAATCTCAGACTTGCGAGGACAAGTATACAAGCAACGATAATAATAAGCCATATACGTTTTCTCATATCACAAGTATAGAATTCCAGCTTTTTTTTGCAAATCGAATTAGTAATATATACGAGCAACAAAAAAAAGGCTAGTACAAAGTACCAGCCCATTCAGCAATATGCTTGCTCACAACCCGTAAACGGGGAAGATTACATGAGTGCACTGCTTCCATGGCGGTCGACCGGCATGGCGATGGTTCCCTGTCCACGCTTAACTATATGTTATGGTGGCTATTACCACATACAAAATAATAATACACACAATAAAATCAAGCAGAAAAATCTTAATTCTTAATCATTAATGTCTTAATGCTTTTAATCGGAGATATTCACATCAACACACGTTATCAGGACAAAATCTTGACTGAGCTTAAGACTATTTTTTCTACATATTCCGACGAAAAGACTATCATATTTTTTTGAGACTACGTCTATCATTTTGCCTACGACAGAAACGCTTTATTACAACTGTACAAATTATTCTTAGAACTCTTTGATCAAGGAAAAAGCGTGTATGTGCTTTCGTGAAATCATGATCGATTAGGAGATTCTTTTGTCTTTGAAGAAGCGCAAAAAGCTTTTGATATTATTCAAAATGCAAAATTTAGAATGCAGAATTCAGAAGGATGAAATATACAATTCGTTACTAAGCCCAAAGTAGAAACCATAGAAGGAGAAAAAATATTGTTGTTACCATTTTTTCTACCATCAGAAATCAAAGAGAATACTTATAGTCCAAAAAACGAAAAACTAAAATCCATTAGTGATTTTTCTACCCTGCTTGAAAAAGCAAATCATAAACACGAACAATTTTCATGATACATCAACAAATTCTTATCTGAACAGATTGATAGAAATCCGAATCTTACGATTTTTCATCACTACTATATCAACGGGACATCTTTTCCATGACAGAAATCAAAATTCAACTACAAAGATATCGCACTCAACGAACAGTTCTTGGATATCCCAAGCATCAAGATGATTTCCGGACACTTACACCAACCATTTAGCCATACGAATTATTTATGTTTGGGTAGCGTTCGATCAACAAGTTCGTTGGAAAGTAATCAGAATAAATATGTCTTTCAGTATGATACGAAGAGTAAAAAAGTTACCGCGTTGCCATTGATGATCAATCCGCAAGTTATGATAAGGAGCAAAGATGCGATTACCGAAGCGGTATTATTGAAGGAGTTGCAAGCGATCAACGAAGTGAATAAGTGATATTTTAGTTCACCAATGCGAGACATTCAATTCAAAGAAAACACCAAACCCAAGCTAACAAATATTTCACTGACCCTCAATGTCGAATATATCGACTACGACAAGATGAATGAATTCATCGACGACGACCTGCGTAAATCATGTAAAGAGATAAGACTCAAGAAAGATATAGAAAACATGGATAGCTTATTAAATAATTTCAAAATCTCTTCAGACGATTTAAATGGATTTTCTGACTGGAAAAATATCCTGCAAGAATATATGCAAAAAAAATTCGGGTCTGAATACCCGAAATATGAAAAAGTCTTGAAAGAACTGAAACTGTTGTAATTACTGGGGGAATGGAGCGGCGAAAGCAAGATGTGTATATCAGTAATTTCCGTTGATTTCACCAGGAGATACCGTCCTCTTTCCGACACCTACCAGCGATGCGTCATAGATAGTTATCCCTTGAGGACTATATTCAGAAACAATTCCTACATGAGGGCAAGTTCCATGTGCATTAAGAAAAAATAATAAATCTCAAGCTTGAGGTTTTTTTCATAAAGAAGAGAATGTAGTGGTAGCGGTTATCGTGCCCTTCAAAGCATTGGTATAAGCGAGATATATACCCTGGGATCAATAGACATTTTTGAGAGAATCGTTGCCCATATCATTAAATATTTTTTTTACGAAAGTGTCGCAGACATAAGGATGGCGATATCTGAGTTTCTGTTTGTCGATATTCTGCGCTATAGACAATAACGATTGTACTTTTGCGGTATATTCTTTGAGTTTAGCGGCATTCAATAATTGCTCAGAGTCATGTTTACTCATAACCTTACCAGCTAATGCTTTGAGTTCAGCTCTAATCCAGGGATCGCCTGGAAGAATATTTTTGGAAGCTTCGAATTTTTCAGCCATGAGAACAAAAAAAATAAAACACCATATCATGTACCCTCTTCATTTGAAAGAGGGAGGTATCCTTTAGGATGGGAGATTTTACTTATACTGTTACGAAAATCCTCCGCTGGAGTTTATCCCGCAAAACGGGAGCACCTCCTTCCAACCCCGCTAAAGACGGGGTAAATGTCGAAAGAACATCTCTTAGTTTTTATTTTTGGTAATCATATTCTTCACTATATTCAGAATGATATGTATTTTATTAGAAATTTTAGTAATCATCTTCTTCA
>Ga0172368_10001109_pt1 | contig 37591 bp, 33 predicted proteins | sample Lak11m_FD_114540 | JGI IMG/M metagenome (GOLD analysis project Ga0172368, IMG submission 114540) | Freshwater microbial communities from Kabuno Bay, South-Kivu, Congo - kab_022012_11m | ecosystem: Environmental > Aquatic > Freshwater > Lake | place: Democratic Republic of the Congo: South-Kivu... | reverse complement strand
TCGCCGTTGGCACGTGCCGGATGCTTCACTGGCGACTCGCCGCAACGTACCTTGAGTCGTCAACCCGTTCACGCTCTGCGTGACACTACAAGGCGATTTGTGCAATACTCTGCACCGCACCCATTTGCCGCCCCCCTGCGCGCATTTGACAGCCGTGCCGGATGGTGGTATAAGGCGTCCACAATCGAATAGCAACCAATCAAAGGCTGCGAAGAGGACGAGTACGCGCCGGGCCGGTGGCCCAGAGAGCGGGGGAAGGTGGGAGCCCCGCCCACGCGCTGGCGCCGAATGGACCTCAGAGCCGCAGGGCAAACGAAAGGCGAGGTGACCTCGCCCGTACAAGTAGCCCGCGCCGGAGTTGCCACCGTTATCAAGGCAAAGAGTATAATCAGCGTCTTCGTTGACGCTGCCGTACTCGAATAAGTGAGGCTGGCCTTGTTAACCCGTCGTCATCACGACGGGTTTTTTCTTTTTCCCGGCGCGGGAAGGCTGGCCTAAGCGGGGTGGCACCGCGGGAAACCTCTCCCGTCCCTGTGGATAGGAGAGGTTTTTGTTTCGTAGAGATTTGCCCGCGGAGGATGCCATGCTTGCCCCAACCCTTGTTCGGGAAGCCGAACGCACGAACACACGCCCGTTCAACCTGGCGCCGGTGGTGCGCGAGCTTCCCGCTGACCTGGAAACCCCTGTCTCCGTCTATCTGAAGCTGGCCGGACAGGGACCATCTTTTCTCCTTGAAAGCATCACCGGCGGAGAACAGGTCGCCCGCTATTCGTTCATCGGCGTCAACCCCAGCCGGGCGTTTGTCTTCGATGATCGCCGGATGGTGCTGAACGGCGCTGGCGGTGTCACGACGTCCGTCCTCCCCACCGGCGCCGATCCACTGGATGTCCTGCGCGAGGAGATCGACCGCTACACCCTCGCGCCGATGCCGGATCTGCCACGCTTCCCCGGCGGCCTGGTCGGCTACCTGGGCTACGACACGGTGCGCTTCTTCGAGCCGACCCTCCGGCTGCCAGCTCATTCGGGTCTGCCGGACGCCATTTTCCTGCTGGCCGACACGCTGGTGGCTTTCGATCATGCGTACGGCCGCCTGCTCCTGATCGCCAATGCTCACGTGGACGGCGATGAACGCCAGGCTCGCGCCGAGGCTGAAGCCCGCCTGGACGCTCTGGAATATCGCATCAGCCGCCCGTTGCCGGCCCGGCCCATACCCCAGGCGCACGTGCACCACACCGATCTCACCTCCAACCTGACCCCCGAGCAGTTCTCCGCCGCGGTGTTGGCGGGCAAGGAATATATCACGGCCGGCGACATCTTCCAGGTCGTGCTCTCGCAGCGCTTCAGCCGGCAGACGTCCGCAGAGGCGTTCGACATCTACCGGGCGCTGCGGCGGCTCAACCCCTCGCCCTACATGTTCTTCTTCGATTTCGCCGACCTGGCCGGCCCCGAGCCCCTGCGATTGATTGGCGCATCGCCGGAGATGCACGTGCGCCTGGAAGGCCGCCGTGCCGCCATCCGCCCGATCGCCGGCACGCGTCCTCGCGGGGCCGACCCTGACGCCGACGCCGCATTCGAGCGCGAGCTGCTGGCCGATCCCAAGGAACGTGCCGAGCACATCATGCTGGTCGATCTGGCCCGCAACGACCTGGGCCGCGTCTGCGCTTACGGCTCGGTGCAGCCGTCCGAGCTGATGATGGTCGAGCGCTACTCCCACGTCATGCACATCGTGTCGCACGTGGAAGGCGACCTGCGGCCTGAGCTCGATGGGTTCGATCTGCTGCGCGCCACCTTCCCTGCCGGCACCGTCAGCGGCGCGCCGAAGATCCGGGCCATGGAAATCATCCGCGAGCTGGAAAACACCCCGCGCGGGCCGTACGCCGGGGCGGTAGGCTATTTCGCCTACGGCGGCTCACTGGACACCTGCATCACCATCCGGACGCTGGTCATGCAGGGGCAAACCGTCAGCGTCCAGGCCGGCGCGGGCATCGTCGCCGATTCCGATCCTGAGCGCGAGTACCAGGAGACGCTCAGCAAGGCGCGGGCGCTCGCCAGGGCGGTGGAAATGGCGGAGATGAGGTAAGGGCGTAGAGCGTGGTGCGTAGAGCGTGGTGCGTGGTGCGTGGTACGTGGTACGTGAAACGTGAAACGACGAATCGACGCAACACGCAATACGCAATACGCAACACGCAATACGCAACACGCAATACGCAATACGCAATACGCAACACGTATCAAACTGCACGGCTCACACATGACAGGAGTCTCGTATGATCGCAATAATCGACAACTACGATTCGTTCACCTACAACCTGGCGCAATACCTGGGCGAGATGGGCGCAGAGGTGCGGGTCTTCCGCAACGATGCGATCACCGCGGCCGAGCTGGAAGCCCTGGAGCCGAGCCACGTCGTGATCTCGCCCGGTCCGGGCACCCCTTCTGATGCGGGCGTTTCCCGCGAGGTGATCCGCACGCTCGGCGCGCGACGGCCCACGCTGGGTGTCTGCCTGGGCCACCAGTGCATCGGCGAGGTGTTCGGCGGGCGGGTGGTACGTGCGCCGCGGCTGATGCACGGCAAGACGTCACCGGTGCACCACCGCGGCGACGGGCTGTTCGCCGGCGTCCCCAGCCCGTTCGACGCCACCCGCTATCACTCGCTGATCGTCGCCGAGCCGGTGCCGGGCGAGCTGGAAGTCACCGCGACCACGGCCGAAGGCGAGGTGATGGGGCTGCGGCATCGCACCCATCCAATCTTCGGCGTGCAGTTTCACCCGGAATCGATCCTGACCAGATATGGGAAACAGATTCTCAGGAATTTCCTGGAGCAAAGGAGGTCATGAGCATGTTACAGAGTTTCATCGCCAAGCTGATCGATAACCAACACCTGACCGAGGCCGAGGCCGAGCAGGCCATGCGGATCATCATGAGCGGCGAGGCCACGCCCGCACAGATCGGCGGCTACCTGGTGGCACTCCGCATGAACGGCGAGACGGTAGCCGAAATCACCGGCAGCGCCCGAGCCATGCGCGCTCATGCGGCTAGAGTCACTGTGACGCTCGATGGCGCGATGGTGGACACGGCTGGCACCGGCGGCGACGGTGCCCACACCTTCAACATCTCCACCGCCGCGGCGTTCGTCATCGCGGGCGCGGGGCGCAAGGTGGCCAAGCACGGCAACCGTGCGGCGTCCTCCCGCTGCGGCAGCGCCGATGTGCTCGCCGCACTCGGCGTCAGCCTGGATCTGACGCCGGAGCAGGCCGGGCAATGCATCCAGGAAGGGGGCATCGGCTTCCTGTTTGCGCCGAAGTTCCACCCGGCCATGAAGCATGCGATCGGCCCGCGGCGCGAGCTGGGCCAGCGCACCATCTTCAACGTGCTCGGCCCGCTGACCAACCCGGCCAGCGCCACGCACCAGATTATTGGTGTTTACGACCCGAGCCTGACGCGCACGCTGGCCGAGGTGCTGGGCGCGCTGGGCAGCCACGCCGCGCTGGTCTTTCACGGCTACGGCGGGCTGGATGAGTTGACGACCGCCGGCCCGAACCGTCTCAGCCACTACTGCGAAGGCCGCCTGCGCACGTTCGATCTCGACGCGGCCGATCCACAGCCGGCGAAGGGCCGCCCGCTGCCGCTGCGTCGCGCCAGCCGCGAGGCTCTGCGGGGCGGCGACCCGGCCGAGAACGCCCGCCTGCTGCGCGACTTGCTCGCCGGCCGCGATGTGAGCCCGCGCCGCGACGTCGTGCTGCTCAACGCCGCAGCCGCACTCACGGTCGATCGGTGCGACCTGGCCGACAACCCTCACGAGGCCCTGGCCGAGGGCCTGACCGAAGCGGAACGGTCGCTGGCAAGCGGCGCCGCGCTGTCAAAACTGGACGGGTTGATCGCCATGAGCCAGCGGCTGGCGCAGGAGCAGATGGTGCCGGTGATGTGAGATCAGGGCATGAACAAGCTTGACGAAATCTTCGCCCACAAGCGGGAGGAGGTGGCCCGGCAGAAGGCGGCGGTACCGCTGGCCGAAATCCGAACGCAAGCCGCGGCCGCGCCGCCCCCGCGCGACATTGTCGCCGCGCTGCGCGGGGCGCCGTCCCGCCCCGCGCTCATCGCCGAGATCAAGCGCGGATCGCCGTCGCGCGGGCTGCTCGCGCCGGACTTCGATCCGCTGCGGCTGGCGCGCATCTACGCGGAGAACGGCGCCACGGCCATCAGCGTGCTGACTGACGAGCGCTACTTCGGCGGCTCACTGGATCACCTGCGCGCGGTGGCGGGCCTGGGCCTGAATCTGCCACTGCTCCGCAAGGATTTCCTATGCGATCCATACCAGGTCTACCAGGCTCGCGCTGCGGGCGCCGATGCGGTGTTGTTGATCGTCGCGGCACTCGCGCCGATAATGTTGACCGGGTTGCACGGGTTGGCGTGCTCGTTGGGCATGGCCGCGCTGGTGGAAGTTCATTCGATCGCGGAGTTGGACGCGGCCCTGGCTATCGAGCCGGCGCTGGTGGGGATCAACAACCGGGACCTGCACGATTTCACCATCAGCCTGGAAACAACGGCCCGGCTGGCCCTACGGGTGCCCGCGGATGTCTGCGTGGTTGCAGAGAGCGGCATCCACACACCGGAGGATGTGGCCCGGCTGCGCGAGATCCCTCGTCCGGGCGGACAGCGCGGCGTCAATGCGATCCTGGTGGGCGAAGCACTGGTGACGGCGCCGGATGTGGGAGCAAAAGTACGGGCGTTGGTGGGTCCGCCTGAAAACGTCGATGAACGATTGACCATGGACGATGACCGTCGCCTGCCCATCCGCAGAGGCCGTGGCGCCGCGCCCGGCATGGAAGACTGAGATGAAAATCAAGATCTGCGGCATCACAGCCCTGGACGACGCGCTGGCAGCCGTCGACGCAGGGGCCGATATGCTCGGTTTCAACTTCTACCCGCAAAGCCCGCGCTTCATCGACCCGGCAACCTGCGCACGGGTGGTGAGTCGCCTGCGCAACCGCGACCCGAAGGTGACGCTGGTCGGCGTTTTCGTCAACGCAACACCTAAATTCGTGGTCGCGACCCTGGACGCCTGCAACCTCGACTACGCTCAGCTTCACGGCGATGAGCCGCCGGAGGATCTGGCCGCGCTGGCGCCGTGGGCGTTCAAAGCCATCCGGCCGGCGAGCACGGAAGAAGCCAGGCGGCTGGCGCTCGCGTACGCGCCCCCAGCGCCCGACGGCCACGAGACGCTGGTGCCCGATCCCGAACGGCCGGCCTTCCTGCTCGACGCGTCCGTTCGGGGCCAGTTCGGCGGCACCGGGCAGGTGGCCGACTGGGGCATGGCCCGCGTGCTGGCGAGACGCTGGCCGATCCTGCTGGCCGGTGGACTGGGCCCCGACAACGTCGCCGCGGCCGTGGCGGCGGTGCATCCCTGGGGCGTGGACGTCGCCTCGGGCATCGAGGCCAGCCCAGGCAAAAAAGATCCGGCGAAGATGCGGGCGTTCATCGAAGCCGCACGAAGCGGAAAGGAAGTCAGCGAATGAGCGATGCAACGAATCGGCGAATCAACGAATCGACGCACCACGCACCACGCAATACGCAGTACGCATCACGCATCACGCAACAGAACGATGAGCCAATGCGCAACGGCCATCTCCCGTCCAAATTCGGCCCCTACGGTGGCCAATTCGTCCCCGAGACGCTGATGCCTGCCCTGGCCGAGCTGGAACAGGCCTACCTGGCGGCGCAGACCGACGCGAGCTTCGGCGCGGAACTGGACGATCTGCTGGTGACCTATGTCGGCCGGCCCACACCGCTGACACACGCCCGCCGGCTGACCGCGCGCCTGGGCGGTGCACAGATCTACCTGAAGCGGGAGGATTTGGCGCATTCCGGCGCGCACAAGATCAACAACGCGCTGGGCCAGGCATTGCTCGCGCGGCGGATGGGCAAGCGCCGCATCATTGCCGAGACGGGCGCGGGGCAGCACGGCGTCGCTACGGCCACTGCGTGCGCGCTGCTGGGGCTGGCGTGCGTCGTCTACATGGGCAGCGTCGATATGGCCCGCCAGGCGCCCAACGTGCTGCGGATGCGGCTGCTCGGCGCGGAGGTGCAGCCGGTCGAGAGTGGCGCCCGCACGCTGAAAGACGCCATCAACGAGGCGATCCGCGACTGGGTGACCAACGTGCGCGATACCTACTACCTGCTCGGCTCCGCGCTGGGGCCACACCCCTACCCCACCCTGGTGCGCGACTTTCAGGCGGTGATCGGGAGCGAGGCGCGGGCTCAGATCGTGGCGCAGGCCGGCCGCCTGCCGGACGTCTGCGTGGCGTGCGTGGGCGGCGGCTCAAACGCTATCGGCCTCTTCCACGCCTTCCGGGACGATCCTGGCGTGAGGCTGGTGGGGGTGGAGGCCGGCGGTGAAGGCGTAAGCACGGGCCGGCACGCGGCGCGCTTCGCCGATCCGCGCATGGGGCGGGTGGGCGTGCTGCACGGCACACGCACCTTCGTCCTCCAGGACGCCGACGGCCAGATCGCGGCGACGCATTCCATCTCGGCCGGCCTGGACTACGCGGCGGTCGGGCCGGAACACGCGTACCTGCGCGACAGCGGCCGCGCCGGGTACACTGTGGCGAACGACGACGAGGCGCTGGCCGCGTTCCAGCTTCTCGCGCATACGGAAGGCATCCTGCCAGCCCTGGAATCAGCCCACGCCATCGCTGAGGTAGTCAAGATGGCGCCTGCGCTGCGCGCCGACCAGGTCATCCTGGTGAACCTGTCGGGCCGCGGGGATAAGGATTTGGATACGGTGATGGCGAGGTTGGAGGATAGAGGTTAGAGATTGGAGGTTGGAGATTGGAGATTGGAGATTGGAGGTTAGAGATTGGGACTTGATCGCATCACTCACGCATTTGTGACAGCGCGCGGCGAGGGCCGTGCGGCGCTGATGCCTTACTTCACGGCCGGCTATCCCGACCTGGCCGCGTCCGAGGCCGTGCTCTGTGCCATCGCCGACGCGGGCGCCGACCTGATCGAGCTGGGCATTCCCTTCTCCGATCCGCTCGCCGACGGGCCGACGATCCAGCACTCCGCCCAGGTGGCGCTGGAGCACGGCGTCACCCTGGCGCGCTGCCTGGAGCTGCTCGCCCGGCTGCGTGCCCGCGGCGTGGCACAGCCGATCCTGCTGATGGGCTACGTCAACCCGTTCCTGGCCTACGGCATCGAGCGCGTCACCGCCGATGCGGCCGCGGCGGGCGCTGATGGCTTCATCGTGCCCGATCTGCCTCCCGAGGAAGCCGCCGAATTCGAGGCTGCCTGCCGGGCGCATGGGCTGGCGCTGGTCTTTCTGCTGGCGCCGACCTCCACGCCGGAGCGGATCGCGACCGTCGCCGGTCACAGCACGGGTTTCCTGTATCTGGTCTCGCTGATCGGTGTGACGGGCGCGCGGACGGGACTGCCCACCGATCTCGCCGATTTCGTGCGCCGCGTCCGCCAGGCCTCGTCGCTGCCGCTAGGGGTGGGCTTCGGCATCTCCACCCCCGCGCAGGCGCGGGCGGTGGGATACCTGGCCGATGGCGTGATCATCGGCTCGGCATTGATCAAGGCAGCGGGCGAATCCGCCGATCCGGCCGGCGCCGCAGGGAGCTTCGTGCGCGGCCTCCGTTCAGGTATCAGGGATTAGGGATTGGGTATCAGGGATTGGGTTCGCAAGCGGTGATGCAAACTCGCTGAAGCGGGTTGAAACGGGGCCAGGGGGAGCCGGTTTCAACCGGCTTACATCTGCTTGAGCCGGTTGGCTTTAGCCACCGGCGGGCCCGCGCCACGACGCCGAACCGGCCAAGGAGGCATCATCACGCCAGATTTGGATTCTTCTGGCAAAGCCCGCGTTTGACAAAGCGCCTGGGGGCATGGTATGATCCGCCCGTTGTGGAAAGGAACGACCCCGTGCAATCTGTCAACCGGCTTTCCGGGCCTCGCCTCGGCAATGGCGCCTACTATTATTTCTATTTTACCCCGCCAGGGGAGGATGCGCCGCGCCGGGTGGCAGATCGGTGAGAATCGGCTGATCCGCCGGAGATCAAAGATCGAAAGAGCGTGGAGCATCGGACTCCACGCTCTTTTTATATGAGCATGTGCCAGGCACATGAAAGAAAACAGACATCATCCTTATAGGAGAAGCCATCATGCCCTGTCGAGGTATCCGTGGTGCCACTACCGCAAGCGAGAACAACTCGGAGGCCATTCTTGCGGCGACCCGGGAGCTGCTGGAAGCCATCAAGACGGCCAACAATGTGCAGCCTGAAGATATTGCCAGCGTCATCTTCACGGTCTCACCCGATCTCACCGCCGCCTTCCCTGCACGGGCGGCTCGCGAGATGGGCTGGAACCACGTGCCGCTGCTCAGTGCCGTGGAACTGGATTCGCCCGAAGGCTTATCCCGCTGCATCCGCATCCTGATCCACTGGAACACCGACCGCCCCATTTTCGATGTCCGCCACATCTACCTGAAAGACGCCGTCCGGCTCCGCCCCGACCTGAACGGAGAGTTCGTCGCGCCGGAACCCGCGCCCGCGCCGGTTGAGGTCCAGCCGCGCAAGAACGGCGCAGCGCACGGCAGCGGCCTGGCGGTCGTCGCCTACCAGGGCGAGCCGGGCGCCAACTCACAAGAGGCCATCTTCCAGCACTTCGGCGCGCAGACGCAAACCCTGGCTTGCCGAAGCTTTGACGATATCTTCACGGCGGTGGAAGAGAGCCGGGCGACGTATGGCCTGCTGCCGGTGGAAAACTCGCAGGCAGGCTCGATCAACCAGGCTTTCGACCTGCTGCTCGACCACGATCTGCGCGTGGTGGGCGAGGTGAAATTTCGCGTGCGGCACTGCTTGATGGCCCTGTCCGGCACGAAGCCGGAGGAGATCGAGCGCGTGCGGTCGCACCCGCAGGCGTTGGCTCAGTGCGACCGTTACCTGCGCAACCACGGCTGGGAGCCCGTGCCCGCGTACGATACCGCCGGAGCCGCCCGCCAGTTGGCCGCACAGCCTGAGCCGGGCACCGCGGTCATCGCCAGCGCGCTGGCTGGCCAGACGTACGGCCTGGAAGTGCTCGAGGCCGGCATCGAGGACTCACCGGATAATACGACGCGCTTTTTCCTGCTTGGGCGTGAAGAACCGCCGCCGGCCAGGCGCAACAAAACATCGATCGTGTTCGCCACGCTGCACACGCCGGGCGCGCTCTACAACGTCCTGGGTGAGCTCGCCAGCCGCGGCATTAATCTGACCAAGATCGAAAGCCGCCCCCGGCGCAACAAGCCGTGGCACTACGTGTTCTACGTGGACCTGGAAGGACACTGGCAGGATACTGCCGTGAACCGGGCGCTGATGGGCCTGCTGACGCGCACGGCTTTCCTGAAGCTGCTGGGGAGTTATCCGGCGGCGGAATAGGGATCAGGAATCAGGGATTGGACGACCGAAAACGGATCAGGAGAGGTAAAAATGATCATCGTGATGAAGCACGGGGCGTCGGCGGCCGATATTGAGACTGTGGTGAAACAGGTTGAGGTTTACGGCTACAGAGCGCACCTGTCGCAGGGCACCGAGCGCACGATCATCGGTGTGGTGGGTGACGACCGGCCGGTGCAAAGCCACAATTTCGAGATGTTGACCGGCGTCGAACAGGTGGTGCGCATCCTCCAGCCGTTCAAGCTGGCCAGTCGTGACTTCCAACCCGAAGACACGGTGGTCGAGGTGCGGGGTGTGCCTGTCGGTGGCCCGAAACTGACGATCATCGCGGGGCCGTGCTCGGTGGAGAACCGCAGCCAGCTCCTGGAGACCGCCCAGGCGGTCAAAGAGGCCGGCGCTGACATCCTCCGCGGCGGCGCGTACAAGCCCCGCACCTCGCCCTACGCGTTCCAGGGGCTAGGCGAAGAGGGGCTGGAGCTGCTGGCCGAAGCACGCGAGGCGACCGGACTGCCGATCATCACCGAGGTGATGTCGCCGGAGACGGTCGGGCTGATCGGCAAGTACACCGACGTCTTCCAGATCGGCGCGCGCAACATGCAGAACTTCGCGCTGCTGCAAGCGGTCGGCAAGACACGCACGCCGGTTTTCCTGAAGCGGAGCATGATGGCCACCGTCCAGGAGCTCCTGATGGCGGCCGAATACGTCCTCAGCGGCGGCAACCGCCAGGTGATGGTATGCGAGCGCGGCATCCGCACGTTCGAGACGGCCACCCGCAACACGCTCGACATTAACGCCATCCCGTTGCTGAAGCAGTGGACGCACCTGCCGGTCTTCGCCGATCCAAGCCACGCTACCGGCAAGTGGGATCTGATCGCGCCCACGGCCAAGGCGTGCGTCGCGGCCGGCGCGGATGGCCTGATCATCGAGGTGCATCCGCATCCTGAGATCGCCCTCTCCGACGGCGCGCAATCATTGAAGCCGGAGCGTTTCGCCACGCTTGTGACGGAGCTCAAGAAGCTCGCGCCGGCGGTGGGACGGACGCTGTAGCGGTGGAGATTGGAGGTTAGAGGTTAGAGGTTAGAGATTGGAGGTTAGAAATTGGAGATTGGGGGTTGAAGACTGGAGGTCGGCGTTCATCTCCAGCTTCTAACCTCCAGCTTCTAACCTCCAGCTTCTAACCTCCAGCTTCTAACTTCCAACCTCCACGAGGACGACCATGACGAAAAATGCGTTTACTGTCTGCATCATCGGCCTCGGCCTGATGGGCGGATCGCTGTCGTTGGCCCTCCGCTCAGTTGAAAGTTCAACGTTCAACGTTCAACGCATCATCGGCGTCACCCGCAACCGCGGGACACTCGAAGCCGCCCAGTTGACGGGTGCGATCGACGCCGGGACGAGCGACCTGGCCGAGGGGGCACGCGATGCGGACGTGGTCGTGCTCGCCACGCCTGCCCGCACCATCCTGCGCCAGATCCCGGAGATTGGCCGTCACGCCCGACCCGGCGCGCTGATCCTGGATCTTGGCAGCACCAAGTCGGCTATTTGCGCGGCGATGGAGGTGTTGCCCGATGGTTTGCAGCCGGTGGGGGGCCATCCGATGTGCGGTAAGGAAACCGCCGGGTTCGCGGCTGCCGACGCGGCTCTTTTCCGCGGCAAGATCTTTGTGCTCTGTCCGTTGCCCCGCACAGCGCCCCAGGCGCTCAATCAGGCGAAGGCGCTGGCCGAAGCCATCGGCGCGTGCCCGGTCGTGCTCGATCCGCAAGCGCACGATCAGGCCGTGGCGGCGATCAGCCATCTGCCCTACGCCGCGGCCGTCGCGCTGGTGAATGCCGTGGCTGCGGGGGATAACTCGCTGGCCTGGGGCCTGGCAGCTTCGGGTTTTCGGGACACCAGCCGGGTCGCCGCCAGCGACGTGGATATGATGCTCGACGTCCTGCTGACCAACCGGACGGTAGTGCTGGATTGGCTGGACGCGTACGCGAGCCAGCTTGCCGCGCTGCGGGCCGCGCTGGACAGCCATGATGAGACATCCCTGCGCGCACAGTTGGCAAAGGCTCAAGCTCGCCGCGCCAGTCTGAGATTCTGACCATGGACCATCGACCATTGACGATCGTCTATCGTCCATCGTCCATCGCGAGGCGCCCACATGCCCAACCTGATTATCCATCCTTCCGGCCCGCTGCGCGGCGAATCGGCCGTGCCGGGCGATAAATCCATCACCCACCGGGCGATCATCCTCGGCGCGCTGGCCGAGGGTGACACCCGTGTGCGCGGCTGGGTCCCCGCGGAGGTGTGCCTGGCGACACTCCGGTGCATCCAGGCCATGGGCGTCCAGGCCGAGGAGCCGGCGCACGATCAGGAGCGAACGGCTTCACCGAACGGCGTCAATTCCAGCGGGCCTGACCTGGTCATCCACGGCGTTGGCCTGCGTGGGCTGCACGAGCCGGCCGACGTGCTGCATTGCGCGGGATCGGGCACGACAATCCGGCTGCTGGCGGGCTTACTGGCGGGACAACCGTTCACCAGCGTGCTCACCGGCACCGAGCCGCTGCGTCGCCGGCCGATGGGCCGCATCACCGAGCCACTGCGCCAGATGGGTGCGACGATCCTCGGTCGCGAGGGCGGCAAGCTCGCTCCGTTGACCATACGCGGGGGCAACCTCCACGGGATCGACTACGCCACGCCGGTCGCCAGCGCCCAGGTCAAGTCGGCGATCCTGCTGGCGGGGCTTTTTGCCGAGGGTAAGACGATCATCCACGAGCCAGGGCCGTCGCGCGATCACACCGAGCGGATGTTGCGTGACTTCGGCGCGCAGGTCGAGTCCGACGGGCCGACCGTCCGGCTGCGCGGCGACCAGCTTTTGACGGCCCCTGGCCAGGGCGTGGCGATTCCGGGCGACTTCTCCTCCGCCGCCTTCCCGCTGGTGGCTGCAACCATCGTGCCCGGCTCCGACGTGCGGCTGAACGGTGTGGGCGTCAACCCCACGCGCACTGGGCTCGCCGACCTGCTGGCGGCAATGGGGGCCAAGATCATGACGATGGACCATGGACCATCGACCGTAGACCATGACCCATCGTCCATCGTCCATCGTCCATCGTCCGTTGTGGGCGAACCTATTGCCGACCTCACCATCCGCGGCAGTCCGTTGCAAGCCACAGAAGCCTTCGGTGACCTGATCGTCCGCGCTATCGACGAGTTCCCGATCTTCGCGGTGGCTGCGACGCAGGCCGAAGGCACGACGGTCATCCGGGAAGCCCAAGAGTTGCGCGTCAAAGAATCCGATCGCATCGCATCCGTCGCGACCGAGCTGCGGAAGATGGGCGCGCAAGTGGAGGAACGACCGGACGGCATGCTCGTTCACGGGCCGACGAGGCTGCACGGTGCGGTGGTCGAATGCCACCGGGACCACCGGCTGGCCATGGCGCTCGCCGTCGCCGGCCTCGTTGCCGATGGCCCGACCGAGGTTCGCGGCGCGGAGGCAATCGACGACTCGTTTCCGGGCTTCGTTGAGACGATGCAGGCGCTGGGGGCGGATATCGCGTGGCTGGAACAGGTATTAGGGATTGGGTATTAGGGATTAGGGATTGGAGACCGTAGGACACAGAAAAAACTCTCAGAAGATGAAACAACCATGAGCACGAACAATACCCAATACCCAATACCTAATACCCGATACCCAATCACCGGTCATACTCGCCTCACCGGTGTGATGGGCTGGCCGGTCAGTCACAGCCTGAGCCCGCGCATGCACAACGCCGCGTTCGCCAGCCTGGGGCTGGACTGGGCTTACGTGCCGCTGCCCGTCGCACCTGAATGGATTGACGAGGCGGTGCGAGGGCTGGCGGCGCTGGGGTTTGCGGGTGCGAACGTCACGGTGCCGCACAAGCAGGCCGTGATCCCGTTCCTGGACGAGTTGACGCCGATCGCCCGAGCCATCGGCGCAGTCAACACCATCGTCGTCCGGCCTGACGGCTCGCTGCTGGGCGACAGCACCGACGGCGCTGGGTTCATGGCAGACTTGCGGGCGCATGGCGTGCGAATCGGGGAATCGGCAAATCGGCAAATATCTGCACTTGCGCCCGAGCGCAGCGCAGGTGCAAGTGTCAACGAATCGGCGAATCAACGAATCAGCGAATCAGCGAATCGGCAAGTCATCGAATCAAGCATCGAAGATCGCCGTGTCGCCGCGTCGCCGTGTCCCCCTGCCTCCGTGTCGCCGTGTCGCCTTGTCACCGTGTCCCCGTGTCACCCTATCCTCGTTATCGGCGCGGGCGGCGCGGCGCGGGCGGTGGTCTATGCCCTGGCCGAGGCCGGCGCGACGATTGCCGTGGTCAATCGCACCCTGGATCGGGCACAGGGGTTATGTCAAACCATTGGCGCTGCTCTGCCCCAGGCGGCCGACCGGCTGACCGCCCACCGGTTCCCAGAAGCTCTGTCCGAGCTGGCTGCGGAAGCCGAGCTGATCGTCAACACGACCAGCCTGGGCCTGCACGAGGGTGACCCGTTGCCCTGGGATGCGTCCATCGCATTCCGGCCCGATCAGATCGTCTACGATCTGGTTTACAACCGGCCCACCGGGTTACTGGCGCTGACCAGCGCTTACGGCGCGCGGGCGATCGACGGCCTGGGGATGCTTGTCCGCCAGGGCGCGCTGGCGTTTGAGTTGTGGACGGGAGTCACAGCGCCGGTGGATGTGATGTTCGAGGCGGTACGTGAGGCGTGACAGTTGTGGTATTGCGTATGGCGTGGTTCGTGTGGCATACTTCGTAAAGCATGGAATCGTGTCGATGGAGCAGAACGCATCCCGCACCATGGCTACCTTTCCCGGCGGATGCTTCGTGACAGGAGCCATTTCATGACGACCCTTCGTTTCCTGACTGCCGGCGAAAGCCACGGCCCGAAGCTGACGGCCATCCTGGAAGGGATGATCGCGGGGTTGCCGGTCACGGCTGAGGCGATCAACCGGGAGCTGGCCCGGCGCCAGGTGACTTACGGCGCGGGCGGGCGGATGAAGATCGAGCGCGACGAGGCGCACATCACCGCCGGCGTGATGGCCGGCCGGACTACCGGCGCGCCGATCAGCCTGGAAATCGCCAACCTCGACTACAAAACATGGGCCGATAAGGACATTCCTCCCATGACCGTGCCGCGCCCCGGCCATGCCGATCTGACCGCTGCGATCAAGTACGGCTACCGGGATTTGCGGCCGGCGCTGGAGCGCGCCAGTGCACGGGAGACAGCCGGGCGTGTGGCTATCGGCGCGGTCTGCAAGGCGTACCTGGCGCAGTTCAGGATCACCGTCGGCGGCTACGTGACCAGCATCGGTGAGGTAGACGCGAGCATCCCGGACGATCTGCCTTACGCCGAACGTTTTGCCCTGGCCGAGGCCAACGACGTGCGCTGTCCCGATCCCGACGCAGCCGAAGCGATGCACAAGGCGATCTGGGACGCGATGCAGGCGAAGGACACACTGGGCGGTGTCTTCGAGGTTGTGGCGCTGGGAGTCCCGCCCGGCCTGGGCAGCCACGTTCACTTTGACCGCAAGCTGGACGGCCAACTGCTCGCCGCGCTGGGCTCCATCCAGGCGATCAAGGGAGTTGAGATCGGCCTGGCCTTTGCCAACGCCCGGCGCCGTGGGACAGAGGTGCACGATGAGATCATGCTGACCTCACCCTCACCCTCTTTCCTGCGAGGAGAGGAGAGCGACTCGTCCCCCTTCCCGCGTAGGGAAGGGGGGGTGGGGGGGTTAGGTCGCGCCAGCAACCGCGCCGGCGGCCTGGAGGGCGGCATCACCACCGGCGAGCCGATCGTGCTCCGTGCGGCAATGAAGCCCATCGCCACGACCCTGACGCCGCTCCGTTCGGTCGATCTGGCGACGGGCGAGCCGTCGCCTACCCGCTACGAGCGCTCCGATTTCTGTGCAGTCCCCCGCGCCGTCGTCATCGGCGAGGCGATGGTCGCCTGGGTGCTGGCCGACGAGCTGATCCGCAAGCTGGGCGGCGATTCGCTCGCCGAGCAGTTGCCCCGCTTTGCCGCGCTCCGACGTAGCCACCTCGAGGACCTGCCGATGGACAACGCGGCATGGCGGTTCGGGTACGGGTGATGGTTGAAGGTTCAAAGTTCAAGGTTCAAGGTTGCTGAGTGGATCACGTTGAACGTTGAACCTGCAACCTGCAACCTGGAACCTGCAACCCAGGAGAAACCCCGATGACAAACTCGAATATCATCCTCACCGGCTTCATGGGCACCGGCAAGACCGCGATCGGCCGGGAGATCGCCGCGCGACTGGGCCGGCCGTTCGTGGATCTGGATGACGTGATCGTCGAACGCGCCGGGAAGACCATCCAGGACATCTTCGCCCAGGACGGCGAGCCGGCGTTCCGGGCGTTGGAGCGGGCTATCTGTCAGGAGATGAGCGTGCCGGCCGGGCTGGTGATCGCCACGGGCGGCGGAGCAGTGCTCGATCCGGCCAACCGGGAGGCGCTGGCAGCGGGCGGAACCGTCGTCTGCCTGGAGGCCGCTCCGCCGGCGATCCTGGCGCGCGTGGGAGATAACAATGACCGTCCTCTGCTGACCGGCCCTGAGCGCCAGGCGAGGATCGTCGCACTGCTCGCGCAACGCGCGGACGCCTACGCTACGCTGCCGCATCATCTGGACACCACCGGCCTTTCCGTCGCCGCGGCCGCCGAGCGGGTGATGGGGATTGCGGCGGGATTGCCGGACGGCGGGCATCGGCTTGCGGTGCAGATGGGAGAATGGGAGAAAGGGAGAAGGGGAGAGGGGGAGATAGTCTCCCGTTCCCCCACTCTCCCGCTCTCTCGTTCGGCGGGCTACGCCGTCCTCATCGCCGAGGGTCTCCTGGGTGAAGCCGGCCGACGCATGGCTGCCGCCGGACTCAAACCGGGACGCTGTGCGGTCGTCACCAACCCGACCGTGGGCGCACATCACGCGAGGCCGCTGCTCGCCGCTCTGATGGAGGCAGGTTTCGAGCCGCGCCTGTTCGAAGTGCCGGACGGCGAGACCCACAAAACGCTGGACACGGTCGCCGGCCTTTATGCCCGCTTTGCCGAGGAAAAGCTGGCCCGCGGCGAGCCGGTGATTGCCCTGGGCGGCGGCGTGATCGGCGACATGGCAGGCTTCGTCGCCGCGACGTGGCTGCGGGGCGTGCCGTTCGCGCAGATTCCGACCAGTCTGCTGTCGATGGTGGATGCCAGCGTCGGGGGCAAAGTCGCGGTGGACCTGCCGACGGGCAAAAACCTGGTCGGCGCGTTCAAGCAGCCGGAGCTGGTGCTGATCGACCCGGCCCTCCTGCGCACGCTCTCCGGCGCCGAGTTTCGCTCCGGGCTGGCCGAGGTGCTGAAGGCCGGCGTGATCGGTGACCCGGTGCTATTCCAGCAGTTGGCCGGACGTGGGCCGGCATCGCTGGTCGGCATGATCGCCGACGCGGTGCGCGTCAAGGCGCGCATCGTCGAGCGTGACCCCTACGAGATGGGCGACCGGGCGTGGCTCAACCTGGGACACACCTTCGGGCACGCGCTGGAGCTGATCTCCGGCTATGCGCTGCGCCATGGCGACGCAGTCGCGCCGGGGATGATCGCCGCGGCCGAGATGAGCGCGACGTTCGGTTACTGTGACGCCTCCCTGACTGCCCGCGTCCGGGCCGCGGTCGAGCGGCTGGGATTGCCGGCCCGCCACGCGTTCGACCCGGCTGCCGCCCTGGCCGCGATGGGCACCGACAAGAAACGCCGCGGCCGGACGTTGCGGTTCGTGCTCATCCGCGATATCGGGGAGGTGTTCGTCACGGATGACGTGCCGGAAGCTGCGGTACTGGGAGTGCTTGAGAGTATCCGACAGATGTAATATACTATGGGCGAATCTTACCGCGATAAGCTTGGATGGAGATAACAATGTCCAGTGACTCGACCGTCCTCAGTGTTTTTACGCAATGTGTTCAGGCGATTCGTGACGGCGTTTTTATCAATCGTCAAAGCCGTCAAGACAAGGAATTTCATTTTCAGAATTGGGTGAGCGAACGGTTGAGGGAGACTGGTCTCTATTATGAAGCAGGCGGTCGAAACAGCTACCCAGATTTTCGGATGGTGAACTCCGCAGAGGGATATGAGGTTAAGGGATTAGCCTATCCGGGCCGAGAGGATAACTATGATTGCAACAGCCAGGTCCCCTCGGGTCTTCACAATGGACGCACCATTTTCTATATATTTGGCCGTTATCCTGCGGAGCCAGACGATGACTCCTACCCCGTGTTGGACCTGGTAGTGTGTCACGGAGATTTCCTGAATGCTGACCACGATTATATTCACAAGAATAGACATATCAAAGGCTTTGGCGCCTATGGGGATGTCATGGTTCGTGACCGCAAGATGTACGTTGCTCCCACTCCGTTCGGGCTGCTGTCCGGTGTCGCGCATGTGCAGACGCTCATCCTGCCTGAAGGTTTCTTGACGACCAGTGCACTACAGCGGGTCGGCCGCCTCGTGAGAAAAGAAGCTGCTAACCTGGTCATCGGCTACAAATTCGATCTGCGAACCAACGATCTAATCCTCGAAACCATCCCGAATCCCTCTGCCAGTAGAGAACACACATTTGAGGCCTGGCGATTTGGCCCCAAGGTGGGTGCAGCCCCTGCCATTCGAGAGGGAGCGGCTTCGTTTGATACCGTCTTCCTACAAGCGTCTCCGATCTCCTTGCCTGAATGGGATGAGAGCGAGTGATATGCAAGCCCAATCCTCTCAGCCACGGTTGATCGAAGGCGACGCTTTCCCATTCGAGTTTCTCTCAACCGTCGCGGAGCGCGAAAGTTGGCGCAAGGAGATCTATCGACCGATCTACCACATTCACAAATGGTGGGCGAATCGGCTCGGTACCGTTTTCCGGGGAATCCTTCTTGGCTGCTTGCTTCAAGAAGGCGAGAATCTCCAAGGCGCCTTCTACAAAAGGCATGATTTCGGGCCGATTAGCGTCTTTGACCCCTTTATGGGAAGCGGGACGACGCTGGGGGAGGCGCACAAACTTGGGTGCACCGCCATAGGGCGCGACATCAATCCAGTGGCCTGCGAGGCGGTGCGTGTTGCGTTCGGCCCACTTAAGCGCCATCGGCTGCAGGATGCCTACGTACAACTGTCCGAAACTGTGGGCGAGCGACTACGGCGACTTTACAGGACAACAGATGACAGCGGATTGTTATGTGATGTGCTTTATTACTTCTGGGTCAAGTGGACCTCTTGTCCTCACTGCAATTCCTCCGTAGACCTGTTCTCGTCACGTGTCTTTGCGCGCAACGCCTACCCGGATCGCAAACCCGAAGTTCGCATTTGCTGCCCGGGATGTGGCGGCGTCTTTTCTGCGCTGAATGGAGACACAACCACGCATTGCCCTGGATGCGGGTTAGAATTCAATCCGCATATCGGCCCGGTCAGCGGAGCAAACGCTACATGTACGATCTGCTCGCAATCGTTCTCTATCGCTGAAGCCATCAGAAAAACAGGTCAACCTCCGAACCATAGACTCTATGCCAAACTTCTGCTCTCTCCAGATGGAACAAAGCGATACCTGCCAACTACCCAGGAAGATATCGATGCATACAAAGCATGCCAGTCAGCACTGCGTGATGAGTTGAAACAAGATACCATCCGCCTTCCTGACATGTCTTTGACGGATGGGTACAACACTCGACAAGCGATGGGCTATGCCTATCACAGTTGGCGGGATTTCTTCAATGAGAGACAGCTTCTTGCACTGAGCTGGCTTCAACAAGCCATTATACAGTTGCCCGACGCAGCGACGCGTGATGCCTTTCTTGTTCTCTTCTCAGGCGTTTTAGAATTTAACAATATGTTCGCTTCTTACAAGGGTGAGGGAACCGGCGCCGTGCGGCATATGTTTGCTCATCACATCTTGAAACCGGAGCGTACTCCGATCGAGGCCAATGTGTGGGGTACGCCGAAAAGCTCTGGTTCATTTTCCAGTTTGTACAAAAACCGATTGCTCCGCGTTGTAGAATATCGTGACGCGCCTTTTGAAGCGACAACTCAGGGTTCCGGGAAGGTTTACTGCGTCGCCGAGCCGTTTTCTGGCGAAGTAATCGACTTCTGGCCAGTAAGCGGGGAATTCAAAAGACGCGGTATTTATCTCTCTTGCGGCAGTTCTGACGGTATTGGCCTGCCTGACAAGTCGATAGATCTCGTGGTAACGGATCCGCCGTTCTTTGACAATGTGCACTACTCGGAATTAGCGGATTTCTTCTTCGCCTGGCAAAGCCTCTACCCGCGAGGTTTTGTTGAGAGCGCTAGAACCACCCGTCATGAACACGAAGTGCAAGATACAGACCCGGACAGATTTGCTCTGAAGCTCCAGGCAGTCTTCACCGAGTGCGGCCGAGTACTTAAAGACAATGGTCTGCTCGTTTTCACTTACCATCACTCTCGACGACAGGGATGGATAGCTTTGGTGAAGGCCATCTACGGCGCAGGCTTCACAGTCGTGAATGCACATCCGGTCAGAGCGGAGATGACCGTAGCTGCCCCTAAGACCCAAGCCAAAGAGCCTATCCAACTGGATACAGTGCTAGTGTGCAAGAAAAAGGCATTCGATACGGGAAGTTGCGACAGTACTCACAGAACTGTAGAAGAAACGGCCAGACGTGCGAACCAGAAACTAAGCCGACTTACATCGATCGGTCTAGCTCTGTCTCGAAATGACCGCCGCATTGTTTTCATCGGTCAATTCGTGGCAGGTTTGGGGCCCGTAGCAAATCCTCAAACCGCCGTCAGTGCACTTCTTGAGCAAGAAACTCTGCTAGAGAGATTGATCGACAGCTCAGCACCCGCCATCCAGAAGTCGTACCATCGGACCGCCAGCGATGCGCAGTTGCCACTGCAATATCCCCTTTGGGATGAACCGACGCCGTAAAACTGTACCTGGGAATAAGCCACTGTGTCCACCATCCTCGTCCTTCACGGTCCCAACCTCAACCTCCTCGGCACGCGGGAGCCCGGCGTGTACGGGACCATCACGCTGGCCGAGATTAACGCCCGGCTTGAGGCCGCGGCCGCAGAGCAAGGCGTCACGCTGCGCATCCTCCAGTCAAACCACGAGGGCGAGCTCATCGACGCCATCCACGAGGCCCGGACGTGGGCCGAAGGCATCCTGATCAACCCTGGCGCGCTGACGCACTATTCCTACGCGCTGCGAGATGCGATCAGCGCGGTGGGGCTGCCCGCGGTGGAGGTCCATCTCAGCAACATCCACGCCCGCGAGCCGTTCCGCCACACATCGGTCATCGCGCCGGTTTGCCGGGGACAGATCGCGGGCTTCGGCTGGCGCAGCTACCTGTTGGGCCTGTCAGCTCTGCTCGAAGGCTGATATTACCGAGGTAGACATGCCACGAAAGGCCTTTCTGCCCATCGCGATCGCCTTGATCATCGGCACCGGGCTGCTGTCATGCAGCGGGTTACGCCATGCACCTGCGCGTGCGGAGATGGCCACGATCTCGATCACCGTAAATGTCGACACCAGCCAGGATCGCGCCGCTATCAGCCCGTACATCTACGGCGCAAACGACGACTTGGGCCTTGACCTGTTGACCTTCCGTCGCCTGGGTGGCAACCGCATGACCGGCTATAACTGGGAGACGAATGCGTCCAACGCCGGCGTCGATTGGTATCATCAGAGCGATAACTATCTGTGCGGCGTCATGGGCCTGACGACCGCGGAGTGCAACACGGTCGGTGGCGTCATCACCCGATGGCATGATCGCTCCATAGCAATCGGCGCGGCCTCCGAGCTGACCCTGGAGATGGCCGGTTATGTCGCGGCGGACATGAACGGCCCGGTCACTGAGAGCGAGACCGCGCCTTCCACGCGCTGGGATGCGGCGTTGCTGGCGAAAGGTGCCCCCTTCACCACCGCACCGAGCCTGACCGATGGCCAGGTATACATCGACGAGCAGGTCAACTTTATGGTGAGCCGCTACGGCAGCGCGGCCGGTCCGACCGGCGTGAAGTTCTACGCCACGGACAATGAGCCCGATCTGTGGGCCAGCACCCACCCGCGCATCCACCCGAACGCGGCGCTCGCCACGGAAATCGTCTCGCGCTCGGCCGCGCTCGCGTCGGCGGTCAAGGCGGTCGATCCGGCCGCGCAGATCTTCGGCTACGAATCGTACGGCTTCAACGGTTACTACTCGCTCCAGGACGCGCCTGACTGGGCCACGGTGAAAGGCAGCTACGCCTGGTACATCGACTACTACCTCGATCAGATGCGCCAGCGCGGGGAAACGGCGGGAAAGCGGCTGCTCGATGTCCTGTCGGTCCACTGGTATCCCGAGGCGCAGGGCGGCGGGCAGCGCATCGTGTTCGGCGGGGCGGGCAGTCTCGACACCCAGAAGGCACGCGTGCAGGCCCCGCGCACGCTATGGGATCCAACCTATGTCGAGTCGAGCTGGATCGCGCAGTACTACGGCGCATTCCTGCCGTTGATCCCCCGACTGCAGCAGTCGATCAATGGGTACTATCCCGGCACGAAGCTGGCTTTCACGGAGTTCGCGTACGGCGGCGAGGCGGACATCAGCGGCGGGCTGGCGATTGCGGACGTCCTGGGGATCTTCGGCAAATACGGCATATACGCGGCCGCTTACTGGCCAGTGGAAAGCGATCAGAGCTACGTGCGCGCCGCATATCGGTTGTACCGGGATTACGACGGCGCAGGCTCGACGTACGGCGACACGAGTGTGCGCGCGACGACCGACAACGTTGCTGATGCTTCCGTCTACGCCGCGATCAGCGGGACGGACGACACCACGCTGCACCTGGTTGTGCTCAACAAGAGCTTCGACAGCGCCGCGACCTACACCATCCACCTGGCGGGCGGGCGCTCGTACACCGGTGGAGAGGTCTGGGCGTTCGATGCGAATAGCTCGGCCATCACGCTGCGCCCGGCCGTTACTGATATCACCGGCAATACCTTCACCTACACGCTGCCCCCGCGCACAGCCGCGCATTTCGTTCTGCATACGTCGAGCGTGCCGACGGCAACCCCGACAGCTACCATCACGCCCGGCGGCCCTACCTCGACCCCGACTCCGACACCCACGGCGACACCGGCCGCCGCGTCAGCGGACATGATCGTCTACGGTGACGTGCTGGCACCGGGCTGGGAGAATTGGTCGTGGAACACGACAGTCGATCCTGCCAACACGACCCCGGTGGAGAGCGGGTCGAAATCGATCGCTGTCACCTATACTGCCGGCTGGGCAGGGCTCTCGCTCCGCGCGCCGAGCCAGATCGCGACAGCAGCCTATACCGGCGTGAGATTCTCGATCTACGGGGTCCCCGGCAGCGGCACAACGATCTTTTGCATCCAAAGCACCGATGATGGAGCATGCAGTCTACGTGTGACCTTTACACCGACGGCAGGGCAATGGACGCAGGCCACGGTGATGTGGGCGCAACTGGGCAATCCGAGCCAGATCGCCCGTCTGGACTGGCAGGAGTATACCGGTACCGCCAGGCCGACGTTCTACGTCGACAACATCCGCTTGCTCGCACCTTGTGCGTCACTTTCGGGGCCGGCCAGCCTATCTGCCGGCCATAACGGTCGCGATGTGATCCTCACGTGGCCAGCGGTCATGGGCGCTGCGGGCTATCAGATATGGCGCGATGCTCTCCCCTACTTCGTGACGGCAGCCATCACGCCCATCGCCACGGTCACGCTGCCGACATACACCGATCCAGGTCGCATCGGCGATCCGGCGATCAACTTATTCTACACCGTGGCCGGCGTCAACACGTGCGGTCAGGCCTCAGCCGTGTCGACTGGCTCACCGCGCGCCGGTGAGTTCAGCTTCGGGATTGCCCCCGGCCAATAAACCCCTGTCCGTTCGATCATTTGCGGAAAACATTGCCCTATGACCAAAACACGCATCGAGTTCCTGTCCGGCGTTCGCGCCGAATTGCCGATCCTGTTGGGCGTCACGCCGTTCGGGATGATCTACGGCGCGCTGGCCGTCGCTGCCGGCCTGCCGAGCCCCGCGGCGCAGGCCATGTCGTCCATCGTCTTCGCCGGCTCGGCGCAGTTCATCGTCACCCAACTCATCGCTACCGGCACGCCCCCGGCCGTGCTCCTGTTGACCGTGCTCGTGGTTAACCTGCGCCACATGCTTTACAGCGCGTCGGTAGCGCCATATATGCAAAACCTGCCGCGGCGCTGGAAATGGCTGCTTGCCTACCTGCTCACTGACGAGGCGTACGCGGTGACCATCATGCACTACCGGCAGCATGAGCAGGATGCCCAAGCTGGACAGGCGGACAAACGCCACTGGTACTTCCTGGGCGCAGGACTGGCGTTGTGGAGCGTCTGGCAGGTGAGCACGGCGGTCGGCATCTTCCTGGGCACCCAAGTGCCGCCGAGTTGGTCGCTGGACTTCACCCTGGCGTTGACTTTCATCGCCCTGCTCGCGCCGGTGCTGAGCGACCGTCCAGCGGTGGCCGCGGCGTTGTCGGCGGGCGTCGTTGCCGTGGTCGGCGCGAGCTGGCCGTACAAAACCGGGCTGCTCGCGGCCGCGCTGATCGGGATCACGGTGGGGGTGTGGGCCGACTCGCGGCGGAAGCCCGGACAAGAACGGCAGGACGAGCCGCCCGCACCGATGGAGGCCTGACATGACACCCGCAACGCTGTGGTTGGCCATCGTCGCCGGGGGTGTCATCACCTACGCGATCCGGCTCTCACTCATCCTGCTGTGGGGTCGCGTGAGCGTTCCACCGGCAGTCCAGCGGGGCCTGCGCTTCGTGCCACCAGCGGTGCTTTCGGCGATCATTTTCCCGGAAATCCTGCGCCATGACGGCGCGCTGGACCTGTCCCTGGGGAACACCCGCTTGCTGGCAGGCATCGTGGCCGGGCTCGTCGCCTGGCGGACGAAGAACGCGCTGCTGACCATCGCCGCGGGGATGGCAGCGCTGTGGGTTTTGCAGGCGGTGATGAAGAGATGAAAGCGACGAGCGCGCGCGGCCAGTAGACGCAGCCACCAGATGACGTAAAAGTTGAACGCCGTATTGCCTCATGACACCCAAAGCGATATAATGGAGCCATCGTCAGGCGCAGCTAACATGAGGTGAAGCGATGCTGGAAGAAACAGTGACCAAAGAAGCCGTCATCCAAAGACTCACCGGCTTGCCACCCGAGGGGTTAGCCGAGGTCGCGCGCTTCATTGATTTCCTGCAATTCAAGACGCGTCTCGCGACAAGCGCGACGCGCCCGCGTGCGGACGAACACCCGGCTTTCGGCATCTGGGCCGATCGGCCTGACCTGCAAGATGCGGTGCAATTCACCGAACACCTGAGACGCAAGATAGAGGCGCGACAAGATGGTTAGTCCGACGTTGCTAGTCGAAACCTCAGTCCTGGTGGATTTGCTACGCGGGTATCCGCCGGCGCGCGATTGGATGGATAGTCTTGCCCCAGGAGAAGCCGCGATCTCAGTCATCACAGCGGCCGAACTGGTAGCGGGTTGTCGCAATCGTCGCGAGCAGAGGATAGTGGAAAGGGAACTCACGTCCTATCAAATGATCTGGGATTCCGATGCAACCTCACAACTCGCCTGGACTTGGTATCGCCATTTCCACTTGAGCCACGGCATGGGATTCCTGGATTGTCTGATCGGCGCGGCCGCATACCAGCATGGACTTGTGTTGGGTACCTTGAACGACCGCCACTTCGAACCTCTGCCTGGTCTGACAGTCAAACACCCTTACTGAGGCCATCACTTCCCAGCCAGAAGAGACCCGACAGAGCTACCAGACCTGTCGGGTCTTTTCTTGTTTCACTTCACTGCGACCACTCCGTCGGCCGGCGATCCCAACGGAAGACCCGCAGTTGAGTGTGCAACTCGTCCTGCAGCGGGCCGGCGTCCGACGCGGCGATATTCGACTCGACGTTCCGGATCTTCCGCATGCCGGGGATGATCGTGCTGACGGTCGGGTTGTTCAGGATGAACCGCAGCGCCATTTCAGGCATCGTCAGCCCGGCGGCCGCCGCGATGGGTTTGAGCCGATCGGCGCGCTCTACGGCCGGGATCAGGTTTTCCGGCACGAAGTAGGTGTTGCGCCAGTCCCCCTCCGGCCACTTGCTGTCTTTGGTCAGCATCCCCGTCAGCGTCCCCTCGTCAAACGGCACGCGGGCGATCACCGCGACATCGTGCGCCTGGCAGGCAGGGAACAGCTCATCCTCCGGGCTCTGGTCGAAGATGTTGTAGATTACTTGCACCGCGTCGATCAGCCCGCTCTTCACCGCCTTGACCCCGTTCCACGGCTCCCAGCGATTGATGCTGATGCCGATCGCATGGATCAAGCCTTGCCGGCGCAGGTCGTCCAGCTTGCGTACCCACCGGTCATCCGCGATCCAGGAATCTTCCCAGGTGTGAAACTGGATCAGGTCAAAGCTCTCCAGCCCGGCGTTCTCCAGGCTGCTGTGGACGTACTGTTCGATGTGGTCGGGTGGGAAGCAATCGTCCAGCGTGAACTCCCGCCGGCTGGGCCACTTGAAGTTTTTCGGCGGTATCTTCGTGGCCGTGTAAAGCCGCTTGCCGGGATTGGCGCGCACCTGTTGCCCGAGCAACCCTTCGCTGTGCCCGGCGCCGTAGCCCCAGGCCGTGTCGTAAAAGTTGCAGCCCAGATCTACGGCGCGCTGGAGCGCGGCCAGCGATTCCGCGTCGTCCGATCCCGTCCACCCACCCATGCCCCACATCCCATAGCCGATAGCGCTCACCTGCCAGCCCATGCGACCAAAACGACGATACTTCATCATGACCTCCCTATCTCCGTGTCTCCCCGTCTCCGTGTCTCCCCGTCTCCGTGTCTCCCCGTCTCCGTGTCTCCCCGTCTCCGTGTCTCCCCGTCGTGCCCCCTCACGCATCCCACCCGCCCGCGGCTCGCAAACGAGCCACTTCCTCCTTGGCCCGCTCGTACAGGACGACGTAGTCGGTCTTGGCGACCCGGTTCAGCGGCAGACCGCCCGGCTCAAGGATCACGTAATGCAGCGGTCGCATGAACGAAGCGATGCCATCGGCATGGCGCACCAGCTCATCCACGGTGAGCTCGACGCCGGGCCTTTTCTCCACGAAGGCAATGATCGCCTCTGAGAACACCGCATGCTCCGCGCCCACTACGCCGCATCCCGCGACCTTATCGCGGAGCTCGCACACGAAGTCCTCAACCTGGCCGGGAAAGACCTGGTAGCCCTTGGGCTTGATAACCCACTTGGCGCGGCCGGAGAAATGTAGTCCCTTGTCGTCCTGGTAGCCCATGTCGCCGGTGTAGAGGTAGCCGTCAGTCGAAGCAGTCCGGGCGGTGGCCGCAGGATCGTTCACGTAGCCCAGGAAAGTCTGGGTGCCCTTGAAGCACACCTCGCCGATCTCGCCGTCGGGCAGCGCATCGCCGGCCGAGCCATCCTCGCGCATCGGCTTGCGGATCGACATGGGATAGGCGGGCATGTCGTAGCCGATGCTGGCGAGCACGTCATCCACGGTTCCGTCCAGCGGCGTGTAAGTGCAGAAGCCCGCGCATTCCGTCAGGCCCAGGCCGGAGCCGAACTTGGGCGCCATCTGCGAAAGGCGCACCAGGAACTGCCGCGGCACCTGCTGTCCGCCGTACAGCGCGAAATCCAGGCTGGAGAGGTCGTAGCTGTCATAGTTCGGCAGCCGCCATTCCAGGTTGAACAGCGCCGGAATTTGTCCCAGCACCGTGACGCGGTAATCCTGGATCGCCTGCAGCGACTTGACCGGATCGAAAACGTGCAAGATAACCGCCGTGCCGCCGACGAAGAAGGTCGACATGAGTTGCTCGGCCTGCCCACCCACGTGCGACGGCGGCAGGTTGACCAGCATCCGGCTGTCACCGGTGATGCCGAAGCCGCCGCTCAAGCACATGTTCTGGCAGGTGATGTTGCGATGCGAGAGCAGCGCCGGTTTTGGATACCCTGTCGAGCCTGTGGTGAAAATGACCTGTGCGCCGTCGTTCTCACCGACGGCCTTTCCTACACTCGCGTACGCGGCCAGGATGGACGAGCTCATCGGGTCTTTGATCGCTTGCATGGCCAGCGCCTGCGCCTCAGCCGCCAGGCCGAATGCGTTCTGCGCGCCGGGGATGGTCTCCTCCGGCGCCGAGAACTGGACAAAATGCTCGATAAACGGGCAGTGGGCCTGCACCGCTTTGCCCAGCTCCCGAAAATCGGCGTTCGGGGTTTGTCCCAGGAACGCGTAACCCTTGGCCCGGATCAGGCTCAGGCTGCGGATCACCTCCGGTGGCTTCAGGCGCAGATCCAGCGGTGCGATGATCACGCCGATCTTGAAGCAGGCATATTCCAGGAAAATGTGCTCGGTGAGGAGCGGAAGCGAGGTGGCGAAGAAATCGCCTTTCTTGAAACCCATCTGAAGCAGCTTCAGGGCAAAGGCCGTGGTCGTTTTGTCGAACTGCTCCCATGTGACCTGCGCCTTGGTGTCGGCGTTGATGATCGCCAGGGCGTTCGGCTTCTCCCGGGCCCACTTGGCGACGACGCCGTGCAGCAGATGACGGTCGGCGAAGTCCTCCTCGTAGTGCTGGAGGGTGTACTGGGGGACACCGTTGCGGGTTGTTACTTGCGCCATGCTTGCTCCTCCTTCAGATTTTCAGATGCGGTTCAGGTATCTTCTCAATAATCCGGGGTAGGGGCATGGCCTTGCGCCTGCCCGCCAGGGCGACCGCGAGGGTGCGCCCCTACAAATTGAGAAGATACCGGTTCAGAGTATCTACTCCAATGGTTGGCAGCGCGGGCAGATGAAGCTGCTGGTGCTGCCGGTCTTGATCTTCTCGATCGGCGCGCCGCAATTCGGGCACGGTTGGCCTTCTTTGTAGCCGATCAGGATGTCGTCCATGGTGAAGCCGCCTTTTTCGCCGTGCAGGTTCACCTCGTAGAACGCACCGCCCTTGTCGATGCTCGGTTGAAGGCCGCCGCGAATCCCCGCAGCGAGCGCATCCACCTCGGCAGAAGTCAGGCTGGCGGCCACGCGTAACGGGTGCAGCCGTGCCAGGAAAAGGATGTCGTGCACGTACGCGTTGCCGATGCCTGCCATCACCTCCTGGTCGAGCAACAACGTTTTCACCTTTGTCCGCTTCCCCTGGAAGATGGCGCGCAGGTCATCGGCGGACAGATCGAGCGCGTTCGGGCCGAGCCTGGCCGTCATGCCGTGGTCGGCCAGCTCGCCGGGCCGCACGTAATGGGCGTAGCCGAACCACCAGAAGTTGACCGACAGGCAGGCGCCGTCGGTGAAGTCAAAAACCAACCGGTGCTTTTCCGGCAAGGTGGCGCGTGAGACCAGCAATATCTCTCCGCCCATGCCCAGGTTGAGCAGCAGCCAGCCCTGGTCCGTCTCGGTGAAAATCCATTTGCCGCGATGGGTCACGTCGAGCACCCTGGCGCCCGCCAGCGCCTCGCTGAACGTCTCTGTGGGCACGTTCAGGCATTTGGGCTGCAAGACTTCGACGCCGGCAATGACCTTGCTGGCCAAGTCCGCCCGCATCTGGCGGGCCAGGAGTGCGATCTCGGGCAGTTCAGGCATATAGTCCATCCTTCTGTGCGATCAGCTACGCCAGCGGCCAAAAACGAGAGGGCTGCTTCGGAAAGAGCGCTTCCAGCAGTGCCCGCGGCTCATCGCCGTCAGTCGAACAATCGGGGAAAGCCAATCGGAGTTCATCCAGCGTGCGATAACCGAACAGCAGTTGCAGAAAAGTCAGGCCGGGGAACGCCGCTGCGCCCTGATCGTCGTGCGTGGGCGTCCACGGCTCGGCGACGGTCAGGTGCCCGGCCTCGAACACCAAGCGCAAGCCTTCCCGGTAGAAGCTCAGCTTGAGCTCGCCGCTGTGACCCGCCGCCACCGAATCCTCCAGCCGCGCCTCCAATGCCCGCGCGATATGGCCCACGAAGCCGGGCAGATCGGGCACGCGCAGATACCAGGCATAAGGCCGGCGCACCTCGGGCAGCCGCGAACGGTTCGCCCGGTAGAACGGGTGCTCCTCGCCCAACGAAAAGCAGAGATCGGTCAGCGTCTTCCCCGCGCGCGCCATCGCCGCCTCGCCCAGGGTTTTGACGCTGCGCAACACGCTCGGCGCGGCCATCAGCCACGAGACAGCCGGCTTCAGCTCGAGCCAGGGGATCCCGAACCGCGCGCCCCATAACTCGACCGCACTGCCCAGCAGCCCGACGGGTTCCCCGCCGACCGTCTCGATGATCCACCAGTCGAGGCGGTTGACGTTCCTTTCGGCTTTACCCCATAACTCGTAACGCCACAGCGCCTCGCCGCGCGGGCAGTAGACCAGGTTCCGCTGTCCCACATGCGCATCCAGCGCCAGGATGAAAGGCAGATCAGCCTCGACCGCCGGCCGCAGGCGATACGGCTCGGCCTCTCCCTCCTTCGGCCTGGGCACCTTCGCAGGGCTTCCCTGGCGCCCCCCGCCCAGGGTCATCGCCATCTCATAGCCGAACTGCCGGTAATAGTACGGGATGCCGGTGATGGCCTGGACCTTTTCCCCGCGCTGCGTGCTCCAGGCATGGATCACCTCGAACTGGCGCCGGATCAGGCCGCGGTGACGATATTCGGCCGCAGTGCCCACCAGTTCGGGCCGACCCACACAAAACGGGATGCCGGCATAGGTCCAGGTTTGGGAGATCAGTCCAGTGGCAGAGACGATGCGTCCGGTGGCTGCTTCCTCGACGATCGTGAAATCACCATCGCCAAAAGTCGGATGGTTGCCTCGCAGAAGATCTCGCGTCCACGCTGCCACCATTTCATCCGGTTCGATCGCCGGAGGATCGCGGTGCACCATCTTGTTGAAGTCAGCCAGGGCGTCGGCATCGGCGGATGTGGAGCGGCGGAGGATCAGCCCGCCGGGCAGATCACGGGGAAGTGCGAGTGGAGATGCGGTCATCGGCCGAAAACGCCTTTGTCATGGAGTGTGGCTGCATCGTGCGACATGTTGCGCATTCTAGCCGAGGGAAGGGGAGACGTCAAACACACGGCTTTTCCAGATCGCTTTCTTGACCGCTGCTCGAAAGCCGCCTAGAATGACGACCGACTCGATCATTCGGCCACGGAGGTGTATATGACCCAGTTTACCAGCCCCATCTTGAGCTTCTACGCTGAACCGGGACCGATGACCGGCATCGGCCCGTACGCCGATCTGCTCGCCGGCCTGCCAGAAGACGTCCCGGGCCTCGTGGCCGCGGTGCAGGGGTGTCTGCTCCACATCTTCTGGGCCGATCGCTATGGCCTGACGCTGTCCGACGAACGCCGGGCCGAGGTGCAGTTGCGCCAGGTTCCCCGGCAACTGGCGCGACTGTGCGAGCTTGACCCGGCTCCGCTCGCCGTCGCGCGACCGCTGGGACGCAAGCTGGTAGGCAATTGCCGGGATTTCTCAACCCTCCTGGTAGCGCTGCTGCGCCACCACGGCGTGCCGGCCCGCGCTCGCGCCGGGTTCGGCACCTATTTCCTGCCGGGACACTACGAGGATCACTGGGTCGGCGAATACTGGAACGCCAGCGAAGGCCGGTGGATGATGGTGGACGCGCAGCTTGATGAGCTTCAGGTCGGCGCGCTTGGCATCGACTTTGACCCGCTGGACGTGCCGCACGACCGCTTCATTACCGGCGGCCACGCCTGGCAGATGTGTCGCGCGGGCCAGACCGACCCGAACGACTTCGGCATTTTCGACATGCACGGGCTGGGGTTCGTCAGCGGCGACCTGCTGCGTGATTTCCTGGCGCTGAACAAGGTGGAAATCCTGCCGTGGGACCCGTGGGAGTACATGCTCCCGTGGAAGGGCCCCGCGACGGAAGCTGGGCTGGCCGAGCTGGATGCCCTGGCAGCGCTCACCCTGGCCGGTGATGCAGCGTTCTCTCAGTTGCGGTCGCGCTACAAGGATGACCCCCGGATGCGCATGCCGGAGGGCTGGCCGGACATCTGAAGCTTTGCGCCAGGCTCGGTCACAGCTCGATCACTGTATCGGCGCTCCACATCGCCGTGATGATGTCGCCCATGCCGCCAACGATGCCGACCTGCACCTGGTCGACCAGGCCGAAAGTATCCAGGCACGTTTTGCAGATCACCAGGTGCACGCCCTTGCTTTCAAGCGTTCGCAGCTCGCTGAGGATCGGCGATCCTTCGCAGACCAGTTTGACGCCATCTGTGTAGAAGCAAACGGCATCCGGCAACGGCGCGGCGTCCGCGATCAGGCCGAGGAATTTACGGGCCAGGATCTCACGCAGTTCCTGTACGTTGGTTGTGCCCATACCGTTCGATTTGAAGACGATGACGATGGATTTCTCTGCCATGTGCGACTCCTGTGGTGTGGCTTGAAGGTGAGAATCTGTCAGAGGTCATCTTCCCGCTTCGGCCGCGTCAGTTCGGGACCCGCGCTTCGTAAACGCGACGTGAGTATAGCGAAGGCCACGGGTTGCGTCAATTGGGGAAGACGCGCCTCTGCATGGTGATCGTAGAAGTCCGTCCGCCGCTCGGTGACGGCGAGGAGGCCCCTGTGCGTTCCCATACCGTCCTGCGACTGCTCGCCGCGATCGTGGTCCTGCTGAGTCTGGTGACGTTGGTTCTCGCCCAGGGCATGCCGGCGGCCGTCTCCGACCTGCGGATCGCCCGGTCGGGCATCGCCATCCGGCTCACCTGGTTGCACCAGGATGCGACGATCAGCCGGTATGAGGTCTGGCGGAACGACGAACGCCCCTACGCCGCGCCCGGTGACGCGGCAAGCAGCCGGGTAGCCACCCTGACGCCGGGATCGCTCAACGCTACGGTGGTGGTGACCGATGCTGACGCAGGTACAGGGGATCCCAAGCGGAACAGTTTCTACACGGTGCGCGGGGTGAATGCGACCGGCACGCCGACAGCTCCATCCAATGGAGTGGGTGAGGTGGACATGCCGCTGGTCTTCTCCCCCGGTTGCACCGTCTTTCCCGCGGATCACATCTGGAACACGCGCGTGGACGGGCTGCCGGTTGACCCGAAATCGTCCGCATATGTCGCCAGCATCGGGCCGGCCACTGGCCTGCACGCCGACTTCGGCTCAGGCACGTGGGACGGCGGACCGATCGGCATCCCCTACACCTCGGTGCCGGGAACCCAGCCGGGTGTTGCCGTCAGCTTCGATTACTCGGACGAGAGCGATCCCGGCCCTTACCCCATCCCGACCGATGCGGCCATCGAGGGCGGACCGGACAGCAGCGGTGACCGCCACGTGCTGGTGCTCAACCGGGACAACTGTAAGCTGTACGAGTTGTGGAACGCCTGGCCCCAGCCCGACGGGAGCTGGCAGGCCGGCTCGGGCGCGATCTTCGACCTCCGATCCTATGCGCTTCGGCCCGCCGGCTGGACCTCCGCCGACGCCGCGGGGTTGCCGATCTTGCCCGGCCTGGTGCGCTACGACGAGGCCGCCAACGACACGATCAACCACGCCTTGCGCTTCACCGTCCCCCGCACGCGGCGCACTTATGTCTGGCCGGCCCGGCATTACGCCTCGTCTTCCACCGACCCGGATCTGCCGCCCATGGGCCAGCGTTTCCGGCTGCGCGCCGACTTCGACATCTCCGGCTTCTCGCCGATCAACCAGGCCATCCTTCGGGCGTTGAAGCACTACGGCATGATCCTTGCCGACAACGGTTCGAGCTGGTATCTGTCCGGCGTGCCTGACGAGCGGTGGGACAACGACGATCTGCATCTCCTCCAGACACGCGTCCACGGCTCGGACTTCGAGGCAGTGGATGAGTCGGCGCTGATGATCGACCCGGACTCGGGACAGGCCATCCAGCCGCCATGAAAGAGGTGATGGCGTTTTTTGACATGCGCGGCTTTTCGAGTATAGTTGACCTGTATTCGGCGCACGGGCGCCGTTCCATCTCCCGAAAGGAGGCGAGACCATGGCTCATATGGAAGTCTCCGCGCAAGCGGTCGCTTGCAGCGGTCATGCTCGCCTTCGTTTGACCGGCTGATGTAGGAACGCAGCGCGCGAAGCGCGCCGCCGCCCCAAAGGACACCCGGGCCATGAGCAGGCGACATGATCGCGGCGCTCATGGCCTTTTCATTTGGTGAGAGCTGAGGCCGGTTTGAAAGCCTGCCAGGTCTCGCCCAAGGCCATGAGCGCGTCTGCTCATGGCTTTTTTTGTTTAATCCCAGCCGATCATGGAGACTGCTACCGTGGCTAATCGAGAAATCAAACGATGGCAACACGTATACGAGGATCGAGCGCGACGTGAGGCAAGCGGGCCGGCCAGGAAGGCGCCCAAACCCGGTCGCGTGCGGACGAAAGACTGGACGGCGACCTACGTTCAGGACGCGGACGGCTACGATGACCTGGATATCGTGCAGGAGGAGCGCGTCGTGCCCCGGGGAGAAGCTGAGCTCCGGCAAACCAGAACGGCGCAATCCCCGTTGCACAGCGGATTGGGGGCCGCCCTCGCTGACTTCACCAGCACGGCGTCCGGGGAAAGCGCAGGCGCAGATCAGCCCGAACCATCGGCCGGCACGGCGCGCGGCACGGTGGTCGAGGTCAGCTCGGGCCTGTGCCGCGTGGCGCTGGAAGGCCGGATACTGTTGTGCAACCTTCGCAGCTCGCTGCGGGTGGCGCACAGCGGATTGAGCAACGTCGTGGCCGCGGGCGACGAGGTGGTCATCTCACATAACGGCCACGAGCGCGGCATGGTTGAGGCGGTGCTGCCGCGTCGCAGCGCGTTGGCCCGCCCCGATGTGTTCTACCCGCACCTGCAACAGGTCATCGTGGCCAACGTCGATCAGGTGCTCATCGTCGCCGCGTGGCGCGAGCCGGCGTTCTGGCCCGAGCTGGTGGATCGCTACCTGATCGCTGCCGCCCGGCACAACCTGGCGCCGATCATCTGCGTCAACAAGACCGACCTGGCCGAAGATCCCGCCGAACCGGTTATGACCGTGCGGGCCTATGAACAGGCAGGGTACCGGGCCATCTGCACCAGTGCGCGAACCGGCCAAGGGCTGGATGTGCTGCGGGAGATCCTGTCCGGCCGCACCACAGCATTGGCGGGCCTGTCCGGCGTCGGCAAATCGTCGCTGCTGAGCGCGATCGAGCCGGGCCTGCACCTCCGCACTGGCGATGTCAGTGAGCGGCGCCACGAAGGACGCCACACGACGACCCAGGTCACCTTGCATCCACTGGCGGCCGGCGGTTTCGTGGCCGACACGCCCGGCATCCGGGAATTCGGCCTGTCCGGGCTGCGGAAGGCGAACCTGGCGCGCTTCTACCCGGAGATCGCAGCCGAAGCTGTTCGCTGCGGATACGCCGACTGCTCGCATACGCGGGAACCGACCTGCGCCGTCAAGGCTGCGGTGCGCGCAGGCCGCATTCCGGCCATGCGCTACGATAGCTACCGGAAGATCCTGCACGATCTCCCGGAATGACGATAGACGACAGACAACAGACGATAGACCATGGACGATGGACCATGGACGAGAGCGGCTGTTTGACGCGCCGCGCGGCATCATACCCGTCCTTTTTCGTCAGATGGCCGACTCGTGCTAGAATCCACGCTATGGAATTCTTCATCATCCGCCATGCACAATCTACAAACAATGCCCTGGCAGACCAACGGGAGCGGGTGTGCGATCCCCTACTGACCGAGTTGGGGTATCGCCAGGCCCGCTTCCTCGCCGAACACCTGGCGACCGGTCGTAACGGCGGGGAGGAAGCTTCTTCTGGCGATCCCGAGGCCGGCATAACCGGCACGACCGGCTACGGCGTCACGCGGCTGGTGTGTAGTCCCATGCGTCGGGCATTGCTCACTGCCCAACCCATCGGCCGCGCGCTCGGGCTGAGGCCCGAAGTGTGGCTCGATATCCACGAGCACGGTGGCATCTACCTCGATCACGGCGAGCCGGTGGGCAAGATCGGCTACCCGGGCATCACCCGCCGGGAACTGCTTGCGGAGTTTCCCGATTTCATCGTGCCCGACGAATTGACCGAAGCCGGCTGGTGGCGTGACGGGTATGAGGAGCTAGAGGAGTGCGAGGCGCGCGCCGCGGCAGTGGCCGAAAAGCTGCACGGGCTGAGCTCAGCCGACGAGCGCATCGCGATAGTCACGCACGGCGGATTCAGCAGCTTACTGCTGAGCCATCTGCTCGGGCCGGCATACCCTCAACCTGCCTCATACCATCACGATAACACGGGCATCTCGCTGATTCGCTTCAAGCCGGGCGGACATATCAGTGTTCGCTTCCTCAACCGGATCGCCCATCTGCCGCCGGACATGATCTCATGAGCCTACAACGACCTGATCTCACCCACGTGATACCCGAGGTGCGAGCGTACATCGAAGCGCTCGAAGCCGAGTTGGCCTCCATGCGCAGCACTAGCGCGCGCGGCCGAGAAGCAACCTGGAGCGAGCCCGCGGAGCTGTCGGAGCCGAGCGAGCCGCCGACCACATTCAACGTGATTACTGCCACCGCCGGTGGATTGATCAAGCGTACGCCCCGCCATCTGTACGACCGGCAGCGCCGCGGCGGGATGGGCGTGTTCGACCTGGACGCGCCGGAAAGCGATCCGCCGGTCCTGCTGGTGATCGCGGATGCGAGCCAGTCGCTGGTGGCAGTCACCAGCGAAGGACGGGCCTTCCCGTTGGCCGTCGCACAGTTGGCCGAATCGCTGGTGCGAGGACGGGGCGAGTCGCTGAAGAAGTGGATGCCGTTGCACGCCGACGAGCGGCTCAGCGTGCTGTTCCCTGCCATGGACAGCGGTTACCTGACGCTCGTGACGCGCCGGGGTCAGGTGCGCCGGTGGCGCTACAACGTCCTGGGCAAAGGCCTCCAGCCGGGCACGATCCTCTACGACATCCGTGAGGGTGGCCCGCCGGCCGCGACCTGCTGGACTGCCGGTGACGGCGAGCTTTTCATCGCCACCGACAAGGGCGACGCCATCCGTTTCGCCGAGTCACAGGTATCGGTTCGCGGCTGCCTCGGCATGCGCGTCGATCCCGACGATGCGGTGGTGGGGGTAACGGGGGTGCAGGAGGGCAGCGGTGTTTTCCTTCTGGGTGATGACGGGCGGGGCACCATCCGCCTGATGGCCGGGTTCAGCCTGAATAAGGCACCGGGCACCGGCGGCAAGCAAGCGATGAAAACTGGCCGGCTGGTGGGCGCCTCCGCAGTCAGCGAAGCGGATGATGTTTTCGCCATCTCGAAGCTCGGCAAGATTATCCGCTTCCGTGCCGCCGAGGTGCCGCCCAAGGAGGGCGCGGTACAAGGCGTGGCGTGCATGGCGCTACGCGGGGATGAAACCACGGCTTTCGCTGTGAGCCAGCAGAAACCTTGAGCCTTGGGGTGCGTATTATCCACCAGGAGGAAACAACTATCAGGTATTAGATATTCGGGTTGGATTTTATCAGCTCATCCACGTCGGCGGATAGCCGGTCAAGCAAATCGGACAGCTTACGGAGGTCGGCGCGGGTCGGCAGGTTGTAAGTTCGCAGCTCCTGTTCGAGCGCCTCGTCATCAGGAGCCGGCTGGTCCGATCCGGTCAGCTTCACGAGCAGCCCCTGCGCTTCGGTATCGGCCAGCTCGCCCAGGCCGACCAATTGCTGGAGCCGGCGCTCGATCTCCTCATCTACCTGGCGCAGGAAATCCAGGGGAGCCATGAGGCTGCGCCGCAGGGTGGCCAGGGTCGCGCCGCCCGATTGGATCAGCCCCGTAAGCACCGGCCGCGGCAGAAAGCCGCTTTGCTGCTTTTCCTGCTCCACCATGATCTGCGTGAGGATAAGTGTGGTCAGATCCTCGCCCGTGGCGTGATCGACGACCTGCACATCTTCCCCGCGGCGAATCAGATCGGTGATGCCCTCCAGCGAGATGTACTGTTTCGCGGCCGTATCGTACAGCTTGCGATTCGGGTAGCGTTTGATGACGGGCATGGTTCCACCTCTTTTCGCGCCGCGATACTAACGCAGAACCGACGCGTTGCCAAATCTACAAAAAACTGTAATGGTCAATGACCTGCTGGACTTGGAAGAGCATCACGCAAAGGCGCAAAGGGCGCAAAGAATCCATACAGAGGGTGTCTTGGCGTTCTTTGCGTCTTGGCGTGAGCCATTCAGTCTGTC